>JAEEGJ010020138.1_pt1 | contig 14568 bp, 19 predicted proteins | sample 8958761 | NCBI WGS metagenome assembly JAEEGJ01 (sample SAMN16246546, study PRJNA631951) | gut metagenome | biome: gut microbiome; feature: rumen; material: RS-attached | host: Bos | place: Iran: Karaj | collected 2018-10 | reverse complement strand
TGTGGTCAACAGCGTTCCTGCATCAATACGGTCGCTGGCATTGTTGGCAGGCAGTTCCGTACCGTTTACAATCAGGGCGCTTGCAAATATAGATAAAAATCTGGAATTATAAGCCAATCGAGATAAAAAATTTTACAATTCGTGTGCAATAAGTATGGCAGAAATTAGTGTAGATGGTGAAAAATGGGATTTCGGGATTTTGTGACTTTTTGTGCAAGTCGAATGCAAAGAAGCTTGCTTCATTTGCTGAGACGCCGCCAAAAATCATGGGCGAAGCACATAATTTTCTTTAAACTACAAGAAAGCCCAATGTGAGGGAAGAAGACCCTCCCCTACGAAGGGAGGGGGCTTGAGGCGGTTCACAAGGCTGGAGCAAGTCCAGGGATGCAAGATGTGGCGGAGAAGGCCGTGAGCAGTGCCGTGAGGGCTGCGATGATGGCCTGGATGATGGCTTGAAGCCATTGTTTGTTTTTGAACATAGTTTTAGTTTAAAAGGTTAAAGGTTAATTGATTCACGATGCAAAAGTAATAAATACTTTTTTCGAAATGTTACTTATTGCTACTTATGGTTACTTAGCGTGAGTTGTTGTTACTTATCGTAATTTATGGTAACTTTTGTTGAATTAGCGTCACTTATTGGAGGCCGCTGGTGCTTCCAATCATTGGAAGCCGCCTTTCCGCTCATCAGAAGCCTTGCTTCCACCCATTGGAAACGATGCAAGAGAAGGGGAGACCCACTCCGTCCCTCCCTGCTTAGGGTGGGGGAGAATCAGGTTTCAGGTCAGGAAAAATAGTGAAAGAATCTTCACGCCAAAGCAAGTGAACTGCATCGTGCACTACCTGGGCGAGTATTAACAAATCTTCACAAGAACCGATGCAGGGAATTCCGCTGTCGGCTCTTCTTGTTTCTTGGAAAATCTCTGCAACGCCCCTGAAATAAGGGGAGAAAGAAAAAGTCCCATAATCCCTTTTTCACATTTTTGCTTATCCTGAGGTTGACGACGACCAAATGGATAGATATATATTTATATATATAAAAATATATCTATAATAAATGTTAATCATCTACCTTGCTTCTTGTCTTTTACCCCCTCTGAAAACTAAAAATGGGATTTTGGGATTTTGGGATACGGATTTTTTGTTTTCGCTGCTCCAAAATTTGTGTTCCTGTATTTTGTCACAACTCAACATAATATGAACAGTATGGACGGTTCCCCGTTCACAAGAAGGGCGAGCCCTGGTTCGTAGGTAAGGATGTGGCAAGGCGTTTGGGCTACAAGAATCCTGCAAAGGCTCTTCCTGATCATGTGGATGAGGAGATAAGCTGACCGAACGAATCGTTCTGTCAGGTCAGGCAAGTTATCTTTATCAACGAGAGCGGACTCACGCATAGAGGAAGGCTGGGAACTGGCGTCCTCAAAGATATAACGCTAACGATAACAAAGAAAAACACGTTGTCCGCGAGGATAGCGTGCTTCATATTTATCCCATAATCCCAAAATCCCATTTTTAGTATGCCACGAGGCAGAACGAGGCCATTCTTTTGGATAAAAAGTTCGTTATTTACGAAAAAAGTAGCAAATATAAAAACAGGACCTGCATGGAGCCTTGTTTATTGGTCAAAATCCATGTAAAAAGTGAATCTTGTCCCTCTCGTCCCACATCCATCGTAATCGGCAGTTATGGGAAACTGACAGGATAGGTTTGAAATGGCATCCTCGTCAAGGTGGACGGACAGTTCTAATTCAATAGCCATCATTTCTGGAGAATAAGCCAGGGAATAGATACACTCTCCCAGAACGGCGTTCACCACCGTCCTGATTTCGTCCTGCACGCGCCAGATAGAATCAAAATCAGTCATAGTACTCTATCTTCAGTTCCTCACTGACATTGAAATCATCATGACGTGTTGTTGAGCGCATGCGAAAAAGCCGTCTCTTATGCTGATTGACCATAGCCAGGCGGAACACGCCTTCCAATGTGATGATAAACTTGGGGAGTGTCATAAGTCTGAAATTCGGTTGATGTTGAATTCTAATTCTTCCAAGTCAATGAACTGTGAGCCACGATATACTTCCTTGCCGTCCATCAACAGCAATACTGTGGGCCCTGAATAAACCAGGAACCGGCCTGCAATCAAAGGCTCTTCTGTAATATCAGTATAGAATGAAGTCAGAGACGGGAACTGGTCTGCCAGTCTTTCCACCTTGCCAAGCATGACATTGCACACTCCGCAATCGGGAGCCTTGATGTAAAACAGGCACAAAGAGTTGCCCGCTATGGTCTGTTCTATGTCTTTTATGCTTGTCAGATGCTTCATGTCCAAAGGCTTGTGATGAACATAGGACTTTTCCTGAATTCGTGAATGTCTTTGTATGTTATCTCCATTATCTGATAATCTTTGCTTTCTGCAAATTCGTCATTTCGGTCCAAAAGTCCGACTGGTCTGTTTCATTGAAACCCTCCGTGGACATTTCTCTTAGGATGGCATCAAGGAGCTGTGTCTTTGATATCTTCAGCTCTGGGTCAACATCTATCCGATAGGTGATGATGTCCCCATGGGAACCCACATGGACATTGGTCACAACGATATTCCCATCTACCAATTTTACCTCAATAGACCTGCTTGACCCATACTCAGGCCTTACCTTCATAAGTTCCTGGTATAGCTGGGAGTCGGCATATTGCTCTGCACCAACCGACAATAAGAGCTCATGTAGGGTCATGGTTCCAGGTATTTGACGGTCTTGCCCGTTTTCTCGGCGTAGGCAATCTCGCGCCTTGTACTCTCGCCGATATAGCCGCCTACGTTGATGACAAAGATTTCGTCAGCAAGGTCGATTTTCCGCAGGTGCATATCGTCGAGCATCTCCTTCACGCCAGGTTTCCACACATCATCGTCGCCTGAATGCCCGAACAATCCGACGCTGATGACGATGCAGCCTTCCAGCGTCAAGTGTTTCTGGGCTTCCAAGAACTGTTCCTTGAAACGGGTGCTACCGCAGAGTGTTACTATCTTGTAATTCTGAATCATTTTATCCAAGTCTTGACTTTCTTCATAAACATATTTAATTAATGGTGCAAAGTTAACGAAAAACTGAGTAAGTGGGAAGCAAAAATAGTTTTTGTTTGATCGAGCGTGAAGATTTTATCCAATAATCCTAAGAATTCATTCAAATTGAGTAACTTTGTACCCAAATGAATGAATATGGAAACAAGAAAGCATTTGTTTTATATCTTCATGGCAGTCCTCCGGTTGACGGTGTGCTGGGAACAGACTTCTTAGAGAAGCACAAGGCCATCATTGATTATTCCCGCTCCGCACTCTATCTGAAAACCAATCCCTAAGAAAACATCAAAGGAACTGTAAAAGAAATTGTAGAACGAATATAAATAACGCTATAATGGAAGAATTTGAAGAAAAGCTGCATCAGGACCTGCATCAGTTCCTTCTCTCGATGAAGGAAGTGGATGAGCGGATGCCTGAATGCCCTGACGTGGAAGGAAAATGGGAAGAGATAGCCAAGGCATATATTCCCGACGGCATACGTGAGTTTCAGGATTTCCCTTCGGCTTCCCTTGGCTGGATGATGTATATCGGCATGGCCGTGGCCAAGTATTGGGACACGGAATGGGAGATCTATTCCAGGCTGGAAAACCTGTATGCCTACATCAGGGACAAGCGTGGCTATGACAGCATGGATGAATATATCCGCGAAGAAGTCCTTTTGCTAAAGGGCGTTGACTTTACTGTGTTGGAGAAAGTGGTTGGCGAATGTGCCTCGCGGGTCTATAACGCCCTGATGCGCCAGCGGTTTGAGCCGGGCACCAAGGAAGCCTTCAAAGGCTATGTTGTCTGCCTGCACCAACTCTACCTGATGGGAGCCGCCATGCAACTCAAAAGAATGGGCTATCACATGACAAAAATAAACTGACATGAGCATGCGTCTGCTGATGCCCTCTGTCTAGAATAAACGAAATATGATGCAATTTAAAGAAGGAATTGGCTGGAAAGCCTGTTATGACGACGAACGTAACCTTTACACGGTAAAGACTTCGTGGAGAGGGGACTATGATCTTTACGAGATTAATGAGGAAATTTACAGTCAGCTCGGAAAGCCTGGCACAAATGCAGACGAACTGATTCATTCCGGGCGTCACCTTTATTATCGGGGGGACAATTCCATCGGGCCATCCACTGCTATGGTGATTGATGACCGTTATGCCGAGTTATGCCCATGGGCAAACCTCCCTGCAAGCGAAAATACAATGTCCAAGGAATTAACAGATATTGCCGTTGACCTTTGGGAGAATGAAGCAACCCGTGAACAAAGAAAGAAACAGAAAGAAAAGTAATAAACAGTAAGGTATGAAAACCATGAAGTTCTTTTTGGGAGCAATGCTTATGGCATGCATCCCCTTAGTGGCAGACGCACAGTTCATGATGTTCGGAGGCGGAAGCCGGGTCAACCAAGACAGCCTTCGCAGGATAGTTGATGCCGACTATGCCGACATGCTGGCCAAAGTCGGGGTCGGACAGCCGCGTGAAGGCCGCCAGCCCAACAGCCCCGATGAGAGCAAGCATCCCAACTATGATGAGCTGACGGCAAATCCCTTCCCTTTCTATCCCGACCCGCTGGTGACAGAAAGTGGAAAAAAGGTCACTAGTGCCAAAATGTGGTATAAGGTGCGCCGTCCGGAACTGGTGAGACTATTTGAAGACCATGTGTATGGCCGTATTCCCGATAACGTGCCCAATGTGAAATGGGTGGTCGTCAATGAGGAAAAGAAAAAGTTCGCCGGGAAGCCAGTTGTGGTGCGTTATCTCAAAGGAGTGGCTGACAACTCCAGCTTCCCGTCCATCAAGGTTGAGATTGACGCCAACGTGATGTATCCCGACAACGGCAGGAAGAACATGCCCGTAATCATAGAGTTCGGCTTCGGAGGCGACCCCACACGAACACGTCCGGGGACGGTCTCTTGGAAACAGATGGTGATGGAACGCGGATGGGCCGCAGCTACCATCAACCCCTCCTCCATACAGGCCGATGCCGGACATGGACTGACGAACGGCATCATCGGGCTATGCAATAAGGGGGCTCACCGTCAACCCACGGACTGGGGGTCGCTCCGCGCATGGGGATGGGGACTGTCACGCCTGATAGACTACCTGGAGACCGACAAGACCTTCGATGCCACCAAGTGTGCCATTGAAGGCGTCTCACGCTATGGCAAGGCGTCGCTCGTGGCCATGGCATTCGAGGAACGCATCGCTGCCGGGTTCATAGCTTCTTCAGGAAAGGCCGGGGCGGCAGGATGGCGTCGCGATTGCGGCGAGAGCATCGGCAACATCGTTTCAAGTCAGGAGTATCACTGGATATGCGGCAACCTGATCAGATATGGTGCCGACCCGATGACTGAAAACGACATCCCGGTGGACCAGCATGAGCTCATTGCTCTCTGTGCCCCTCGCGCCTGCTTCATTTCCACAGGAAGCTGGAATGGCGACAAATGGCAGGATGTCGTCGGCTCGTTCATCTCGGCATCAAAGGCATCGCCCGTATATGAGTTGCTCGGCTATAAAGGTGTGGGTACAGACCTGTTCCCCGGCATGGACAACGGACTGATGGAAGGACGGCTCACCTACCGTCAGCATCACGGAGGTCATGAGGCTGGGCCCAACTGGCCTTTCTTCCTGGACTTCTTTGAGCGCGAAGTGGTCAACAAGTGTAAATAGTCACAGGCTGCCACAATTGACAGCATCAGGAATTCCCAATGTTTAATCAAGTTTAAGAATTTGTCAGTAAAGTTTATCGTAGTTTAAAATCAATGCCATCCTGTCCTCCATCAGAAGTCAATTTGTCATCAGGCACGTTTGTTGCACCAGCGTTCAGTGAGAGCCGGAGCTTAGGCGAAGGCAATCAAGCAACATACGTTCAACTTAAAATATAATTAGGAGGTATTGATTATGTTACCAGTAATGTTTAAAAACAGTTGGTTCCCAACAGTATTTGACGATTTCCTGAACACTGATTTCATGCCTCGCGCCAACAGCACGGCACCCGCAGTCAATGTCAAGGAGGATGAGAAGGCCTACACCATGGAACTTGCAACTCCTGGCATCAAGAAGGAGTACTGCCGAGTTTCAATCAACGACGACGGCAACCTCTGCATCGCCATCGAGAACAAGCAGGAACACAAGCATGAGGACAAGCATCACCACTACTTGCGCCGTGAGTTCAGCTATTCAAATTACGAGCAGAACTACACGTTGCCGGAGGATGTGGAGAAAGACAAGATCTCGGCCAAGGTAGAGGACGGCATCCTGACGGTTGTACTACCGAAGGTGGAAAAGGAGGAGAAGAAGGCAGCCAAGGCCATCGAGGTCCATTAATGTTCACACTCATAAACATAGCAAAGGGAGCAACACTTTCAAGGTGCTGCTCCCTTTGTTTGATATAGATTTGGTTATGATGGTTGTCAGAATTGCAGATCCATAATATTGCCTATAGGTATTGCTGTTCCGTCCTCCATTACCATTAACTGTTCATAGGTATCAATCTTCTTCAATTGTCCCGTAACAGTCACGTATGCCCCTCCAGCCTTGTGTTCATCGGGCTTGAAATAAGAGACCGTCACCACAGGATGTTCCTCCAGACTGTCTATTAACTCTGAGAATATACGGTTCAGCCGCTCGTTGTCGTATTCTTCCAGCTCCACCCGTCTGTCTGTCAGTCGTGCCGTCTCGTTTATGACGGCATTATACCCGGTCAGTGCGGCGAAAGGCGCAAACTGGGCGGCACGTGCCATCATCGGCATCTGCGGATGATTATGTGAAACATGGTGCGGCAGGTTGATAATGTCTGAATAGTCCTCTGTCATGCCTTATGTCCTCCTATCTGTGCGTTACGTTCCTTGGCCGTAGCCCCTTCCTCAAAGTTCAGTCCATTCAGGATGGCGTTCTTGCCGAACCGCTGCTTGATGGCCAGCTGCGCCTCCTGCATGCGTCGTTCCTTGTCAAGGGCAGCCTGCTCCTCTTTCTTCTTTCTCTCCAGTTCCTCATAGTCGGTGAACAAGTCGAGCTGCAGCGGCGCGGCATCCTTCTTTACTGACGATTCATCCACCACGTGGTTCGTAGTCAGGTTGAGCCGCCTGATCAGCAAGTCAGGATTCACGATCCGGTCATAGAGTTCTGCCACGGCTTTCCTGATGATTGACGATGAAGAGGTCTGACGATCAAGGTTTGCCGTGCCATGGGCATGCTTGGGCACCTGGCGGCCATAATAATCAGTAGTGACGGGACCATTGTATTTAGCCCTGATGGCGGGGTTCGTCAGACTTTCGATGTCATAGCCCACGGTCAGCACCAGTTGGTCGGTCACTAGTTTCTTTGAAACGAGGTCCAGGGCAGCGGCGTCCGCCATCTCTTGTATCACGACACGTGCCTTCTTGAAGTCGTAGGCACACTGAAGAACCTGTCCGCTGCTAAAGGAATTGCTTTCCGGCCTGTAGGCTTTCACCAAATCCATCGTACACGGTTCCCAGCCCCAGGCATGGTCTATCAGCAGTTCTGCATTCACACCGAAGAGCCTGTACAGCAGTTCCTCATTCTGTAGGGACAACCGTGCGATCTTGCCCATCGTGTCGATGCCGTAGGGAGCCAGCCTTTCGGCAATGCCCTTTCCCACGCGCCAGAACGAAGTCAGCGGCCTGTGGTTCCAGAGCTGCTGCCGGTAGGTCATTTCGTCCAGTTCGCCGATGCGCACACCGTCCTTGTCTGCTGGAATATGCTTGGCCACAATGTCCATGGCCACCTTGCAGAGATACATGTTCGTGCCGATGCCAGCAGTGGCTGTGATACCTGTCTGCTTCAGCACGTCGCGTATCATTTTCATGGCCAGCTCGTGAGCCGTCATCTTGTAGCTCTTCAGATAGGCTGTCACGTCCATGAACACCTCGTCGATGCTATAGACATGAATATCCTCTGGAGCGATGTATTTCAGGTAAGTCTGATACACCTGGCTGCTCACTTCCATATAATGAGCCATTCTTGGAGGAGCCGCTATATAGTCCAGTTCCCAGTCTGGATGGGCTTTCAGCTCCGTATCGTTGAACGACTTTCCCGTAAACCGCCAGTTAGCCTTACGTTTACGGTCATAGTTCACCTCGCGCACGCGCTGTACCACCTCGAACAGACGGGCACGGCCACCGATGCCGTATGCTTTCAGCGAAGGAGACACCGCCAGGCAGATAGTCTTCTCCGTCCGGCTCGCGTCGGCCACCACGAGGTTGGTGGTCAGCGGGTCAAGTCCCCTGTCCACACATTCCACCGAAGCATAGAATGACTTCAGGTCGATGGCTATATACTGGCGTTGGTCAGCTGAGTTTATTATCATGATGTCAGTTCTTCATACAACTGTTGATAACAGGACAGCTTATTCCTCATAGCCGTCATCGAATCCTTCTTCATAGTCCTCATCGTCATCATCCATGCCCACCTGCATCCCAGGCTTTCCAGCCAGACGGTCTTCTTCTGCCATGGCTTCACCGTCCAGATAGCCGTCATCATAGGAATCTGTGGGTGTTACTGAGATTTTTGCTTTCGGGCTGGCGTTTGCCGAGGAATCCTTTTTGAGGGAATCCACGTATACAGGGGCTGTTTCTATGACACTGTAATCGTATGAGTCTGCCGCTTGCTGTTCCTTGGATGGCAACTTAGACCTTCCACATGCAGTCAACACGACAGCCAGGATAAGTGTAGCAATATAGTATACATTTCTTTTCATTATACGATTCGTCAAGTATTATCAGGTGAGTAATATGATATCGCTCCAGCGGGTCGTCGGATTCTTGCTCTTGAAGTCATTTTTGATGGCGTTGGCAAAGACATCAGCCTTTCCTTTACCACCTTTTTGGGTATATTGCTGTGAGCCAAGGACAATCGTTTCCGTACCGTTTACCTTGTTGATACGGTCAATAACCTTGTCCAGCCTTTTCATCTTCTCAAACTGCTCAGCATTGAAGTCGAAAAGGTCAGTCTGGATAGGACTCTTCGGGCCGATTCCCATGACGATGACACCGGCTTTCTTGTATTGATAGCCCTCACGGTAGATCTTACGAAGCACCTCAGTTGCAGCATGGACAATCGTCATCGTGGATGATGACGGCGTAGTCAGCCGCTGTTCCTGAAAATTCCAATACTGAAGGAGGTCCTCACGGAACGCATTGGTGTTGATGAACACGCCCACGATGGAAGCCACCGTTTCCTGCTGGCGCAGTTTCTCTGCACATCGGGCAGCATAGTTGGCCACCTGTGTCTGTAAGTCCGTGAAATCAGAAATCATCCCGTTGAAGCTCCTGCTGGTACAGATGCTTTTCTTCTTGGCCAGTTCCTCATTGGGAACACAGTCCTCTCCGTTGAGTTCCCGCCATGTCCTTTCAATCACGATATTCCTGAAGGTCGCCCTTACCCAGTCACGGTGATGCGAGGCAAAGTCGTATGCCGTCTGAACGCCCAATTCCTGAAGACGGGCTGTATAACGTCTTCCGATGCCCCATACTTCATCGATGGGATAAAGCTTCAAGGCCTTGATACGCTTTTCCTCAGAGTCAATCATACAGCAATGACGGTACCCCTGGTATTTCTTGGCAAAATGAGAAGCCATCTTAGCCAGTGTCTTGTTAGGGGCAAGTCCGATACTGACAGGAATACCCACGCCCTTTCGGATTCGCTTATGAAGGTTTTCACCCCATGTCTTCAGATCCAGGTGTTCCATGCCATCCATATAGATGAAACATTCGTCAATGGAATAGCGGAAATATGCAGGTACTTCCTGACGGATGATTTCCACTACCCTTGATGTCAGTTCTCCATACAATTCATAGTTGGAGGAGAATACGGCTATCTTCTGATTGGGGAACTGCTGGGCGAGCTGGAAATAAGGCGTTCCAGCCTTAATACCCATTTTCTTCGCCTCATTGCTTCGGGCAACCACACAGCCATCATTGTTGCTTAGAACCACTACTGGCTTTCCGTTCAGGTCTGGACGGAAAACCCTTTCGCAGCTTACATAGCAATTGTCACAATCAATGATGCCGTACATGGTTTAATTGTCTAAATATTTTGTTTAAGATATTGTAAATCAATTGAATAAGAATGAACAACTTAGAATATCTTATGTTACCTATTAAGTAGTAGTCACGTCAATCTTTTCCAATTCTTGATTGTCCATACTACCACTCCCCACACCTCGAAATCATCTGATTCATAGATGCGAATTGGCTGGTAGTTCTTGTTGGCAGGACGCAGTTCAATGTATCCTTCTGCTCTATGAGAAAGGTCAAGGAACTTGATTGTAAACTCATTGTTAACATATCCTACGACTATATCACCGTCAGATGCCTCAATACTCTTGTCGATGACGGCTATATCACCGTCGTTGATGCCTGCATCCATCATCGAGTCCCCGGAAACACGACCATAGAAGGTTGTTTCCGGATGCCGTATCAGGTCACGGTTAAAGTCAAGCCTGTCCTGCAAATAGTCGTCGGCTGGACTTGGGAAACCTGCTTTTATTGAGGGAGCAAGTAGTAGTTCTAATTCTTTTGAGAACTCACCGTTGAGTATAGTTATATTTTTCATTTTGTGCAAAGATACTTCAAATCCATGAGAAATAAGAATGAAAAGCAGAGTTTATCTTCTTTTTCCAAGCCCCATAGGGGTGTATATAATATGAACCCATTCTCTTTTCTTTTTGGGTTCATTGGATTTTTGTTTTTCCTTTTTCTTATTGTCACTAGTTTTTACAATTAACCTTCTGTTGTTGAATTTAAGGCTATCTTCATATTGCTTTAGAAAACAGATTTTTTCAGAATTTTCCATTATTTGTTTACTAATAATGCTGAGAATGAAGCTTTTAACACATAGTCTTTTTATTTTAATAACAGAGTATGTTTCCCCCTCTATAATTACTGTCTGGGATGTCTCGTTACAATTTTTCAAAGTGATATAAGATAGATGATCTTCGTAGTAGAAAGCGTCTTTAATAGATAGGTTTCCTATCTGTGGGCCAATAACTTTTTTGAGTATTTGTACATACTCATTGTATGAAAATCCCCAGATTTTTTTCATTAGTTTTACAGCCTGGCTTATGGAATTTATAGGAAGTTCTTCCATAATAGCAGAGGATTTCTTTACAGTCGGTACAAAGATGTAATTATTGATGTTACTATTAAAAACAGGTTCTTTAAAACGTTTCATTAATGCGATGACTGTAGCCGAATTGACTACATTTATCGGAGAAAGATTTATTGGATAATAGGTTCTTCCTTCTTCGGAAACTCTATAGTTGGAAAAAGAATCTATTCTGTCAGAATCAAGTATCTCTTTTCTGGTTTTTAATGCGACATAGCCGTTTTCGATAATATCTTTAATCTGAATCATCTGGGGATCTACGCCTATAGTATTGAAAAATGAAACTGCTTCTTTATAGCCTTTCTTATAGAGATACTGAAGTCTCTTTATCGATTGAGTGAGAGACGTCTCTGAATAAAAGTAGTCATGATCAAGACGATTGGTATATATGTCGTATAATTCATCATGAGAATAAGACATATATTTTACAGGCACTCTTTCCGTGGTGCCATTCTTTTTCTTTTTATACTCAAATTCAGATTTAATCATATTCAATCATTTAGACTAGAGATATGCAAAAGTAGTTTTATTTTCTTTAAAAATCAAATCACACTAAGTCAAATTCAATTATTTAAATGAATTTAAGTAATAAAGTTTGTAAAATAGCGATTAATTTCGTTACTTTGTATTCATAAAAATGTTATCAGTCTTTTGACTTCTCAAAGAATATAAAACTCTCTATTATGGATTCTGTAACCTTTACTTTTGATAAGTATGGAGAAAAAGCCCTGGAGTTAGTTCAGGAAGGCAAGAACCTTTTTATAACAGGAAAAGCTGGTACGGGAAAGACTACACTACTGCGTCATATTATTGATAACAATAGAAAATATAAAAGAATTGTAGTAGCGGCTCCTACTGGTGTAGCTGCAAATAACGCCGGTGGCGTAACTATGCACTCCCTATTTGGCTTGCCTTTGGTGCCATATCTACCGGGACACAAGATGAGAGATTTGTATTCACTTGATGAAGGTCAGGCAGAGCTATTAAGGCAGATAGATATGCTTATCATAGATGAAGTAAGCATGGTAAGGTGTGATATGCTGGATGCTACAGATAGAATTTTGTGTTACTATAGAAAAAGCAGAAAACCTTTTGGCGGTGTACAGTTGATAATGTTTGGGGATTTGTTTCAACTTATGCCTGTAGCTAAAGACGAAGAAAGGATAACACTGATAGAAGAATATGATACACTTTATTTTTTCGGTAGTAAGGCATTATCCAAGTTGAAGTATTCCATGCTGGAACTTCAGCATGTTTATCGTCAAGATGAGAAGGTTTTTATTAATATTCTTAATCATATAAGAATTGGCAAGTCCTCTACAAAGGACCTTCGGCTGCTTAACTCTAGGTATGTTGAAGATTACAGACCGAAGGTCAGTCAGGAGGTTACAGTCCTGATGACTCATAATAGACAGGTAGACCAATATAATTCTGAACAGTTATCAAAGCTAAGGGGAAGAAGCAAGGAGTTTAAGGCTAGGATCGAAGGTTTTTTCCCTCATGATGACTATCCCGTAGATTACCACCTTGAATTTAAAAAAGGTGCTCGGGTTATGTTTGTCAAGAATGACAATGAAGGCAGGTATTATAATGGAACAATGGGTAGAGTTTTATCTCTTGGTGATGATTATGTTGAAGTCAAGATAGATGGGAAGATTCAGCCAGTAATTGTTGAGAAGCAAAGATGGGATAAAATTATCTACAAGGTCAATAAGAAGACAAAAGAAATTATAACCGAGATTTGCGGAAGCTACATACAAATCCCATTACGTCTTGCATGGGCTGTAACAGTACACAAGAGCCAAGGATTGACATTTGATAATGTCATCATAGATGCTGATAAAGCCTTCGCCTCTGGTCAGGTGTATGTCGCATTGAGTAGATGCAGAACCTTGGAGGGTATTATATTGAAATCAAAAATTTCAAGTCGTATTATAAAATCAGATCCAGATGTAGCAAAATATATGAATTCCGTTGATACCATTCTGTTAGATGGGCGCCAAAGAACCTATATAGACATGCAAGAGGAAGAATGGGAACCAGAGCCACTTGTCGTTTATGCAGGGTGGAAAACTATTGATAAGATTAGGAATGGCCAGAAAGCCTATCAAAGAAGTATCGATGACGAATATATTTATGGAGAGGATATATTTAAAACTCACAAAGGGAACTATGTTATAGATGATGCTTTTAAGGGAAGAAAAAGAAAATGGAGTGTTTTTGACATGAATGGAGGAACTTGCCCCTTTGTTCCTCGAAAATACAAGTTTTTACGAATCTGCTCATCACAAGGAGGCAGTGGAGTAACAGTAGAGATAGCAAGTACCAATATTGGAATGAACAAGGATAAAGACTTGTGGGTGGTTCAATGGAGATTGGGGAACATTATTAAAAGCAAGAAATAAAGAACAAATGAAGATACCTAAGTTTTCGCAGGAAGTTGCCCTGGCATTAACAAAAGTATTCATGGGAAATCCTTTTTCCGAATCAGTTCCGGAAGAATTGTCTTGGAAAAGTCATTATTATGAATGCACAGAGGATTACGTAAAAAAAACTATATATAAGAATGCGGAGCTTGTATTAAGTAGTCGAAAGATTCTCAAAAACATCAAAGAAGTTCAGACTATAAACAAGATGGACAATTCCCATAAAATGGATGATAGTATTTCGCCTTTTGTGTTGAATATCGGTAATACTGCAGATGATGCCTATTCCGACATATTCTGGTCAATCATGAGATTAAATAAGTTCTATGGATGGAGTAAGTATATCATAATTGTGCCAGATGTTCATTCAATAACATCTGCATATCGAGTTATGCGAGAAACAGGTATTGATGAAAAATTACCTCGTCATCATTCAACTTGCTCAAATGCGATTACATGTTATTATAAAACAGAACAGGGGTATACGAATTTATTGCCAACAGTGGAGAATCTGATGAATATAGAAAATATAAACTATGGAGATAATGATGATGCTAAACTGTTTCGCCGAAAAATCCAGGACTTCGTTTTCATCAATGGGTTGAAAGTCCTCATTATTAATCCAGAACGACTATGCTATAAGGAAGATGGTTCCCATCTTAGATTGCATCAACCTTTTTGTTCAACAAATGAGTCTAGATTGACAGCTGTTGATTTAATAGGTAAATGTAGGCCTATAGTTATTTACAATAATCTAGAGTTGGATGATAAATATGAATTATTCAATCCGCTCTTTAATATACGTATTACAACTAATAATCAACTAAAGTTTCCCACTTGCAAATAGCTTGCCCTTAAAGTCTTAAAAATCAAGAGAGAAGGAATGTCCAAAAGTTTTTGTATCTTTGTAGTGCAAATAAATCATTGATACATAAACAATTAAACATT
>JAEEGJ010020137.1_pt1 | contig 14569 bp, 7 predicted proteins | sample 8958761 | NCBI WGS metagenome assembly JAEEGJ01 (sample SAMN16246546, study PRJNA631951) | gut metagenome | biome: gut microbiome; feature: rumen; material: RS-attached | host: Bos | place: Iran: Karaj | collected 2018-10 | reverse complement strand
ATGATAGAATGAGAGAATGAGAAAATGTGAAAATGAGAAAATTAGAGAATGAGACAATGAGAGAATGAGAAAATGAGTAATTAAAAATTTAGAAACATGAAATTTTTACCTTTTTACCTTTTTGCCTTTTTACCTTTCACTCTTTCTGCTCAGGAGGGAGGCATCAGTCAGAAAATGCTCGATGAGATTCAGAAAGAGCGGCGCATGGGCGCCGGCGACCGCGCCTTGGTGAATGCCATCGCCGGGAACAGCATCGATAATCTCGCCGTGAACCATGGGAATGCCGGTTCTTTCGACACCCATTTCAGCGTAGAGACCAAGCGGCAGTCCATCACCGACCAGAAGTCGAGCGGGCGCTGCTGGATGTTCAGCGGTATGAACGTGCTGCGTGGCGACTTCAACCTGCGCACCGATTCGCTCTACACCGACCTGTCCCAAGCCTACCTCTTCTTCTGGGATCAGCTGGAGAAGGCCAACCTGATGCTGCAGGGTGTCATAGACACAGGCAGCAAGCCCATTGACGACGTGCGTGTGCAGTTCTTCTTCCGTAGCCCCATTGGCGATGGCGGCACCTTCTGCGGCGTGGCCGACCTGGCCGATAAATACGGCATGGTGCCCAGTGAAGTAATGCCCGAGTCGTTCTCCAGCGACAATACGTCGAAGGCCCGTCAGCTCATCTCCTCAAAGCTGCGTGAGTATGGTCTGCAGTTGCGTGAGATGGTGCAGAAAGGCAAGAAGACATCTGCGTTGGTAAAAGCCAAGGAACGCATGCTCAGCCAGATATACCACATGCTGCAGTACACCATCGGTAACCCGCCAGAGAAGTTCACCTATGCTTTCAAGAACAGCAAGGGCGAGGCTGTCGGTCTGCCCAAGGAGTACACACCCATGACATTCTACAAGGAACTCACGGGCGGACGTCAGCTCAACGGCACGTTTATCATGGTAATGAACGACCCTCGCCGCGACTACTACAAGACCTACGAGGTGGAGTACGACCGCCACACCTACGACGGCCACAACTGGAAATACGTCAACCTGCCCATGGACGACATCGAGCAGATGGCCATCAACACGCTGCGCGCCGGCCACAAGCTCTACAGCTCCTACGACGTGGGCAAGATGCTCGACCGCAAGCGCGGCTATGCCGACACTGAGAACTTCGACTACGGGTCGCTCTTCGGCACCACGTTCCCCATGAACAAGGCCGAGCGCATCTCCACCTTCGACAGCGGCTCTACACACGCCATGACCCTCACAGCCGTCGACCTCGACAAAAAGGGCAAGGCCACGAAGTGGAAGGTCGAGAACTCATGGGGTGCCGACTGGGGACAGCAGAAGGGTTGCCTCATCATGACCGACCGCTGGTTCCGCGAGTATATGTTCCGTCTGGTCGTGCCCAATGAGTTCGTGCCCGAGAAGGTGATGCAGGCCTACCAGACGCCTCCCGTCATGGTGATGCCCGAGGATCCTCTCTTCCTCCCCGACGAGTAATCACTACGCGTAGCCAATGAAAAAGAGACTGACCATAAGCATGCTCCTTCTCTGCGCCTGCACCCTCCAGGCGCAGGAGGGGTTGTATCCGCTCAGCGGCTGGTACATGCATCCTGGGCTCAACGCCACTCTCTCCGCCTCTGTCATCGTCAGCCCAAGATCAGGGTCAGGCTTCTCCAACAATCTCTCCATTGCCTATGCCGACTCCATCATGTCGCGTCTCACCTATGCCGTGGGCGGCTATGTCCGTCACATGAGCTGGCAGGGGCGCTCCTTCAGCGATGCCGGCCTCACAGCCATGCTCAACTACCGTTTCGACGAGCACTGGGAGGCTACGCTCTATGCTCAGAAGAGCATCGTCGAGCCACGTACGCCCATAATGCCCTTCTGGATGCGCGAGGAGGTGGCCGACAAGATTGGTGCCGAGGTGCGCTATCATTTCAGTCCCTCCTTCTCGCTCGGCGTGAGCATGTGGAAGGTAGCCTATCCGCAGCAGCCTTTCCCCCTGATGAGCGGCCATCATCCTCCCGCAGCCTATGGCGGCAGATAATTCCGCAACATCTATATCTCACAACAAATCAAACTCTTTCCGCAATTTCCTTTAAGTATTACTGCTTGTTCAGGATGAGGTTTACCACGCCCTGAACATCTGCAGTTGTGATATTAGGTTCGCCCATGTCATCGAGGTCACCATTGACATTGGCATTCTGCTTGTTGAAGTCTGCCGGTGCATTGCCAGTGAGGTAGCCGATAATGGCCGTGACATCGGCAATGGTGACAGCACCGTCGCCGTTGGCGTCGCCTGCCAGGTCGTGCTGGGCTACGAGCCATACGGTGACTGCATCCTGCACCACCGACGTTGGTATCTGCAGCACGGCGGTGTTGGCGGGCATATCGATGCCGCTGTCCCCCACCCTGCTGAACTTGTTGCCATCGAGGGTGAAGTTGGTGTTGTCGCCATAGGTCGGCTCCAAATGCAACGGCTCCGTCAGGGCCACCAACATATTGTGCTCGAAGGTGGGTGCCGAGACGACATCATCATCAGACTTGTGAGTGACTACAAACTTGACGGTCTCACCTGGCGTGCCGAAGAACAGGATACCTGTGTTGGCTGGTACGACTGTGTATTCCTCGTAGGGAATATCATTATAGGTCTTCACGGTCTTGGTCAGCTGATCTATGATCAGGAGGCTTTCATCGCCTTCGTAGTCGGGCGCGATATAAGCTGTGACGCCCTCGGGAACGAGAGTCTTGCAGGCTGCGCTGAAGGTGCCGACGCCCGATGCAGGAACGGTCACCTCGATGCCCTTGTAGCGGAAGTAACCTCCGATGGCCTTTGCACGTTCGCTGCCGGTATAGTCCGGGTCGTAGGTAGTGCCGTCCTCGCCGACGATACTGATGCAGCCGTAGAACATATAACCCTTATACCCATTGTTGTCTTCAGTGTCGGAGTAATGGCCTACCCATCTGTCGCACGTGTAGATGGCCTCCAAGTCCTCGCAATAATAGAACATACGATATACACGAGCGTAATCCTTCTGACCGTCGCCCGTGAAGGTGCTCATATCCAACTCTTTCAGACTGGCACAGAGGCCGAACATATAGGTCATGTCCGTGCACGACTTATTGCTGAAGTGAGAGAGGTCGATGCTCTGCAGCCTCGTGCATCCGGCAAACATATACGACATGTCTTCTACATTCTCAGTATTCCAGTTGTCGCCGAAGGTGATACTCTGCAGATTAGAGCAACAGTAGAACATTTTGGCCATACTCTCGACCTCAGCCGTGTTGAACTTCGACAGATCGACGCTCACCAGCGACATGCAGTTTTCAAACATGCTCTCCAACCCGTAGATCCAGGTGAGCGTGCACGGCTCGGCGAAGTCGAGGTTGACGCTCTCCAGCCTCGTGCAGCCCTTGAACATACCGTTCACCGAGCACACATGGCTCATATCGAGACTGCTCAGGTCGAGGGTGGTCAACTTGGAACAGCCTTCGAACATATTGCTCATCCACTCCACCTCGCTGGTATTGAGGGATTCCAAACCGACGATTTGCGTCAGGTTGGCACCGCCCTTGAACCAATTGGACAGATTGGACGGTCTTTGCTTTTGGGCGAAGCTCTGCTCGATGACTACACGCGTGGCGCTGACAGCCTCAGCATTGGTTATCATGTTGTCGCCCACTTGGTCTTGCTTCAGCACGCTGGTGATGGTGAGCGGCTCGGTAGCACCTTCGGGTGTGTACTGTCCGCCTGCAGCATAAAGCTCGCTGCCATAGGTGAGGTATAAGGTCTGGTTCTCTTCACAGTAGATAGCATAAGGCATGGCGACCACGTGCATCAGTCCGCCCGCTTCATAATGAGCCCGTGTGGCGTCGACAGCAGGAAGGGTTCCCAGACGGCTACCGTCCTGGCCGACGAGGCTGGTGCAACCGGCAAACATATCCGTGCTCTCGGTGACGGCAGCTGTCGTCCAAGAGTCGTCGATGTAAATACTTTCAAGATTGGTACAATTCTGGAACATACCACTCATGTTCGTGACGTTGTTCGGGTTGAACGAACTGAGGTCAAGTTCACGCAGGCTGCTGCAGCCGGCAAAGAGGCTGCTGAAGTTAGTAGCCTTTGACACCCAGAATCCCTTGCTCAGGTCGAGGCTCGTCAAAGAGGAACAGCCGCTGAACACTCCCGTCAGATCGACACTGCCAGCCGTGGCCGGTTGGAGGCCATCAGTGCTGAATGTGGTGAGGCTGCTGCAGTCCTTGAACAAATTGGTCATCTGCACATAGTCGGTGGAGTTGTTGTTCCATACCGCACGCCAGGCCTTCTCGCACAGGCTTTTCATCTTCATATTGACGCTCTCGAGGCTCGTGCAGCCCTCAAACAGCCCCGTCATGTTCATCACGTTATAACCATTGCCTCGTACCGTGCTCAGATCCACGCTCTTCAGCGAGGCACAGCCAGCAAACATACCGTCCATCTGCTGGACGAAGCTGAAATAGATGGAACTGAGGTCGATGCTCTCCAAGGCAGCGCAACCGCTGAACATCTCTTTCAGGTACCAAGGCACACCTCCTGTCAGGGTGGATATATTGACGCTGCGAAGCGAACGGCAGTTCTTGAACATATAATTATAGTTGCGCAGCTCGTCGCTGATAACGAGGAACGAGAGGTCGAGGCTCTCCAACGACTCGCAGTCGCGGAACATAGCTGTCACGCTGGTCACCTCGCCAGTGGTGAAGCCCGCATACTGCCCATCTGCATACAGAGGATTGCAGAAGGGCTCGATGGTCTGCAGCTTCTTGCAGCCGTCGAACATCGATTCCATATTTGTAACTGTGGACATATTGAAGCCCGACAGGTCGACGCTCTCCAACTGCTCCATCCCCTGAAACAGCCCACTCATAGAGCTGATATTCCCAGTTGTGAAGCCCGAAAGATTAATGGTCCTGACATTCTTACAGCCATTGAACATGCCGGAGATGCCGGTCACATTGGTCTGACCGAGGTAGCTCAGGTCGATGCTCTCGAGCGACTCGCAGCCCTTGAACATACTTCCGATGCTGGTGAGCGACGTGCCTCGGAACGAACTGAGATCGATGCTCTGGAGCGCTTTGCAGTTGTAGAACATACCGCCGAGGGACGTTACTTTCTCGGTGTTCCAACCGCTCAGGTCGACGCTCTGCAGCGATGAACATTCCTGGAACATATAGCCCATCTGCGTGACATTGGCAGTGTTGAATGTATGAAGGTCGAGCGATGTCAGCGCCGAACAGCCCTCAAACATATTTTGCAGGCTGGTGACCTGTCCGATGCCGAAGCCGTTCATATTCAGCGTCTGCAAAGCCTTGCAACCATCAAACATATCTCCCAGGCTCTGCACTTTCTCGTTGGAGAAGCCGTGCAGGTCGAGACTCTTCAGCAAAGAGCAGCCATAGAACATATAATCCATGACCGTGACTTCCGGCGTAGTGAAGCTGCTGAGGTCGAGTGTCTCCAAGGCGGTACAGTTGTAGAACATATATCGCATATCCGTGACCTTGGCAGTGTTGAAATGACTGAGGTCGAGGCTGTTGAGTAGCTTGCAGTTGTCGAACATCGAATACATACTCGTAGCCTCCGAAGTGTTGAGGTATTCCATGCCTGTGATGTCGGTCAGCGCTGTGCAACTGTTGAACCAACGGAATACGCTGGCTGGTACGACATCGGCGAACGATGCCTCAAAGGCCACGTGCTGTATAGCGTTGCGGATGGCTGTGGTTGAGGTCCAGATGGGTTGGCTCGAGCCTGTGGCAGTAATCTTCTCTTCTGTCCATAAGTTGGTGATATTCACGGCCGTTGTGCTACCATCTGGCGTGAAGCGGCGACCGGTCACAAGGCGCTTGGTGGACTTCAGGAAATATAAGGTGGCGTTGTCGGCACACCAGAGGGCATAAACCGTCGGAGCAATGGGCGTCGAGGTGCCTTCCGTCAAGTAGCCGCCTTCGTAGGGATGAGCGTTGGTCTTATCTACGACGCTGGCGTTGAAGTTAGGCAGACTTGTGCAGTTGTAGAACATATTGCCGCTGCTACCCACTGCGCTCGTTGTCCAGCCGTCGCCCACAGAAATGCTTTGCAACTGTGAACAGTTGTAGAACATACTGCTCATATTCGTCGTCTTCACAGTGACAAACGAGCTGAGGTCAAGCGACTGTAGTGCCGTACAACCGTAGAACACATTGCGCATATCCGTCACATTCTCTGTGTTCAGGTTGCCAAGACCGTTAATAGTGGTCAGCGCCGAACAGCCATTGAATGTGCCATTCAAGGAAGTGGGCACAAGCTGAGCGTATGACGATTCGAAGACGGCCGTCGTGGCATTCTGCTTCACGGTGTTATCCCAACTGGGGTTGCTGGTGGCGTTGCCTGAGTTGTTCGATTTCAGAGAATAGATGGCGTGACCAATAGTTTCACCCTCAGGTGTGAACACACCGCCTTGCAGCAGATATTGGGTAGTATATGTAAAGTAGATCGTCTGATTGTCAGCACAATAAAGAGCATAGTTTGTTGGCGTGGCGTTAGGCGTCTGAGTGCCTTTGCGCAGCAGACCGCCCACGCCGTAGTGAGCCCGTGCAGCGGTGACGGCCGATCCGTCGCCTATCGTGCTGCCGTCCTCACCGACGAGTGCCGTGCAACCAGCAAACACGTTGGCATCGGTACGCTTAGCCAACGGCCAACGGTCGCTCACGTAAATGCTCTGCAACTGCGAGCAGCCGTTGAACATATTCGACAGGCTGGGATTGCGGGAGCCGATGTTGAAGCTCGACAGCTGCAACGTTGTCAGGCCCGTGCAGCCCGCGAACATATAATCCAGATAACTGATGTTCTCCATCGTGAAGCTGCTCACATCAATGGCCGACAGGCTGCTACAATTCTGGAACATATAGCGCATATCGCCGACCTTGGCCGTATTCCAGCCCGTCACATTAATACTGGTTAGCGCCGAGCAGCCAGAGAACATATACTGGAATGTAGTCACCTTCTCGGTATTGAAGCCCGTTACGTCAATGCTCTGTAGGCTGCTGCAGTTCTGGAACATATAATCCGTGCGTGTCACATTCGTCATATTCAGGTAGCCGATGCCCGTGAGATCGGTGAGATGCGTGCAGTCGCGGAACCAGGCACAGAGGCTGGCAGGAGTGACATCGGCAAACGAGGGTTCGAAGATGACGTGCTGCAAGGAGGCTTTGACGGTGCTGTACCACTGCGGATTGCTACTGCCCGTAGCCATCACCTGCGTGCCATTCCACACCGTGGTCATCCTCATGAGCGTCGTACTGCCAGCGGGCGTGAAACTGCGACCGCTGACAAGCTGCTTGGTGGATTGCAGGAAGTAAAGCGTCTGATTATCAGCACACCAGATGGCATAGGGCATCGGCTCGTCGTAGTCAGGAGCCTGCGTGCCGGTCTTCATATATCCGCCTGCCTCATCGGTGGCTCGCGTCTTATCTACACTAGTCGAGAGATACGTCGTGCCGTCCTCACCTACGATGCTGAAGCAGTCCTTAAACATATTGCCGGAGTTGGTGACAGCACCCGTTGTCCACGTCTGACTGACATAGGCATCAACGAGGTTGTTGCAGCCGTTGAACATATAACTCATGTTCGTCACCTTGGCCGTATTCCAGCTCGAAAAGTCGAGGCGCGTCAGTGCCTTGCAGTTCTGGAACATATAACCCATATTGGTGACGGCGTTGGTGTTGAAACTGCTGAGATCAACGGAAGCCAGCAGCGTACAGCCATTGAACATATAGTTCATGCTGGTCACCTTCTCGGTGTTGAAGCCGCTGAGGTCGAGACTCGTGAGTGCAGCACAGTTCTGGAACATATAGCTCATGTTGGTGGCTGCTGGCGTGGCAAAGTCCGTCAACGTAAGGTTTACGAGCTTCGAACAGCCATTGAACATATAACTGAAGTTCGTCAGCTTCGTATTCACCCAGCCCGTGAGATTGAGGGTCGTCAACTCCGTGCAACCGCTGAACATATTGTTCACGTCGGTGACGTTAGCAGTGCTGAAACCCGTCAAGTCGAGACTGGTCAGCGCCTGACAGTTGTAGAACATATAGTTCATGTTCGTGGCAGCCGACGTCTGGAAGCCCGTCAACGTCAGCGAACTCAGCTTCTTGCAATCATAGAACATCTGGCTCATGTTGGTCAACTTCGTGTTCACCCAACCGCTCAAGTTCAGCGTTTCCAGATTCGTACAGCCTCGGAACATTTGGCTTGTACTGGTCAGCAAGGCCGTGTTCCAACCGCTCAGGTTGAGGCTCTGCAAGGCGGTACAGTTGTAGAACATCTGGTACATCGTTGTGACATTTGCCGTATTGAAGTTGCTCAGGTCGAGCGTAGTCAGGGCTTTACAGTTGTAGAACATATACTGCATGTCCGTCACTGCGCTTGTGTTGAACGAGCTGACATCAATAGCCGACAGCAGGCTGCAGTCCTCAAACATACTGTACATCGTGGTGGCAGCCGAAGTGTTGAGGTTGCCAAGGCCAGTCACTGTGGTCAGTTTGGTACAATCCTGGAACCAATAGCGCAGCGATGTCGGCGCGACATCGGCAAACGACGACTCGAACACCACGGTGGTGAGCGAACCCTTCACGGTGTTGTACCAGCCAGGTTTGTTAGTACCGGTGGCGGTGACGGCTGTGCCGCTCCACACATTGGTGATAGTGACGGGATCTGTTGCCCCTTCGGGTGTGAACGTATCTCCAGCTGCGAGCGTTGCGTCGCTGCCGAGGAAATAGAGCGTGGTGTTGTCGGCACACCATACGGCGTAGGCGGTCTCGCCTTCGGCCCATGCTACGGTGCCCGTTGCCATGAGCAAGAGCAGTGAGAGCAGTGCTCTATTGATGAAAAATGCCATTTGTATCATCGTTTTATAGTTTTATTTTCTTGCAAAGTTACAAATATGTCCCCATATTTGCAGCATGGAAGAGGCTGTTTTTGACGAACTGGCACTTGTGAGTGACGAACTCGGGCTGGGTGAGCATCTTTTTTCGATGAAATCTTGGCTATTCCCGTTTTTTGTAGTACCTTTGCCTCATGAAAACTTTGATTCGTTCAATAGTCGTGGGCGCGGCTCTCCTTTTCAGCCTCACCCTTCGGGGGCAGATGGAAAGCAGCCTCACCTATAGAAGATACGTCACGCAGGACGGACTGCCACAGATGCAGGCCGAGCGACTGTGGCAAGACTCGCGCGGGTACATTTATATAGGTACGTTGTCGGGCTTCGTACGCTTCGACGGCCGTTCGTTCACCCCCTTCCTGAAAGGACGGCGGCAGAACATCGTGGGCTTCGTGGAAGTGGCCGACGAGGTGAGGGCACTGGGGTTCCTACGGCAATGGCGCGTGGACTATGACGACATAGAGCAAATGCCCCTCGACCCGAAGGGCCACTGGCTGCTGAACAACCTGAACGCGGGCAGCCTGCCCAATGGCTATGTGCTGTTGGAGGACAGCCTGGAGCAGCATCGCCGACTCTGCCGCATGACCAAAAGGGGAATGGAGCCGATGATCACCGACTCGCTGCTCGATGAGATGACACCCGACCGTAAGCTCTATCTTGACACTACGACGGGCGACGTGATAGCCCCTATGGAGAAAGGCGTCTTCCTCTTCAGGAAGGGAAGCGGCGAGGCAGTTCAGATATCCCATAAGAGCGATGTCTTCACCTTGCTCCGAACAGATGCCGGCTTGCTGGCCTTTGCCTCCGACGGAATATTCCTCTTGGGCAGCGACAGCCTGACGCAGGTGGTGCAGGCCGACTGGCAGGCCACGAGCTACGGACTCACCGTCAGACAGCTGCGCTCAGGCAGTCTGGTCATTGCCGACGAGCATTCGCTCTATCTCTGCGACGTACCGGCAAGCCCAACGCCCAATGATCCATGTGCGATAATAGCAACAGGCATCAACCTTATCCGCGACGTGATGGTCGACCGCTGGGACCGCCTCTGGGTGGCCACCTATCAAGGGGTCTACTGCTTCTTCAACCGTTGCTTCACCTGCCATCAGCTCACCGACAGGAGCGACATCGTGAGGGCGGTGGCCGCCGACTATAACGGACGGATGGTGATGGGAACGCTGAACGGCAAGGTGATGGCTGACGGACGGCTGCTGAGCGACGATCCCTCCCAGTTCTATGCATCGAGTGCCGTGAGCCTGGAGGGCAAGGTGTATATGGCTGGCAATGGCGACGTGGCCTGCGTCGAGGGCGACAGCGTCAGCTGGCTCGGCCTGCCTCGCGACCGCTATCAGTTTGTGGGCAAGGCCTGGGGAAAGGTCATCATGGGCACGCGCACCGGCATCTATGCCTACGACCCGCAGACGGAAAAGACCGACACGCTCACCACCGCCATCCTCCACCCCTGGTGTGCCGTCAGCGACAGCAACGGCCTGCTCTGGATAGGCAGCAGCTCAGGTCTGTTCAGCATTGACAAGACTGGCAACTGCAGGAAAACGGAATACGCAGATCAGAAGCTTATCGTCTCTGCTATGGATGCCGACACGCTTGGCAACGTCTTCTTTGCCTCTGCCGACTCCGTGTTCGTCGTCAGGAAAGGCAGCACAGAAGCCCTGAACGCTCAGATGCCGATGCTGAACGGCCATGAGGTGCGTTCCGTCCACGTCTCGCCCCGTGGCTATTTGGTGGTGGCAGTAGTCGACGGGCTCTTCGTCTGTCGCATCGACAAGGAGTGCAGGCCCAGCGGCATGCAGTTCTTCGACCATCAGAACGGGTTCACCATGACCGAGCCGCTGAAGGCCGTGATGGCCGAGACCGGCGACGGTATGGTGTGGCTGCCTGGCGTCGAGCAGATGATGTCGTTCCGTCCTGCCGAGCTGCTGGCGATGGGCGAAGAGGACACCTATATCAGTCCGCCCCTGCGCTGGTGGCAGCACTGGTGGGTGTGGCTCATCGGCATCGTAGCCCTGATGGCAGCAGTATGGCGCGCCACCCGCTGGTATGAGAAGCGTCGTGCCCGTCAGCGCATGATCCGCCTGCAACGTGAGAAGCTGCAACGTGAAGAGCAGATAGAAGCCATCCGACAGAAAGCCATCGAGGAGGTGAAGGCGAGCGCGCTGGCCAAGGACATCGTGAAGATGACCGAGAACGCCCCCGACGAGCGCATCACCCTGCGCACGGCCAGCGGCACCATCGTTGCCGACGTGAAGGACATCGCCTATTTCAAGGGCGACGGCAACTATTCGCAGATAGTGACCTTCCACGATACCGACACCGTGCTCATTGGTCTGGGAGCGCTGACCAAGATGCTCAGCCCTGAGACATTCGTCCGTGCCGACCGCAGCACGCTGGTGAACATCCATCACGTCTACCGGCTGCTGCCCAAGCAGCGCCGTTGCATCTTCCGTTCGCCCTCAGGCCAAGAGCTGGAGGCCATCCTCCTGGCCCCCGCCTTCAAGCGTCTGCAGGATTTGCTGGATCAACTATAAAGCAACAACAGCTCAGCACAAGTCATCATTGGGGTCTGCACTACCACAAGCGCTATTCATGGCGCTGAATGTACCTGCACGATTCTGAAATGACATAAGTGCTGACAAGCAGTAACAGACAAGAATAAGGCAAGGCCCCCAGAAACGCTCGGAGACCTTGCCTTTTTCGTTTGTAGCAGAAGAGAAATGCTTCCTGTCTACAAGTGACTATCTTACTTTCTTACTTCACGCTTGTTCAGTTGATGGTCTTCACCCGCTTGCGGTATTCTCAGCGCTTGGTGCCAATAGAAGTTTCTCATGATGGACTGACATGCAGACACTACGCCACTTAGTCACTTAGTCACTTAGTCACTTGTAGACAGGAATGTTTTTGCAAAGTCAATAAAAGGAATAATATAATGATAATATATATAAGTATATAATATAATATTAAATTATAATCTATCTAAATAAAACCTTCACTTCCCCGTACACTTCGTTTCGCTTCCTGTCTACAAGTGACTTTCTTACTTTCTGACTAAAGTCCGTTTGAAATATTTAACAAAAATATTTACGAAAACATTTGGAAATATCGGAATTTTTTTGTACCTTTGTATCAGCTTGCAGAAGCGAGCAAGGCACGGCATGACAGGCCGTTTGGCACGGCAAGGAAGGAAGTATCGACGGCCGCTATGCTCCATCCGAAGCCCTCTGCTACGGGACCCGAAACGCGCCATCACGCCGTCCTAGACTCGCAAATGCAAAGTCACAACATTTTACACAAACCCAAAAATCAAAAAAGAAGAAAGGAGACAAAAAGATGAGTCAGAAACTTCAAAAGTACATGAACACCAACGAGCTGTCGAAGACCTTCGGCAAGTACTACTTGCGCCCTGTCTACGACGACCGTTTCGTCACCACCGGTGAGCTGGCCGACTTCATCCAGACTCAGTGCACCGTGAAGCGCTCGGACATCAAGGCCGTCCTCGACGAGCTGGGTGCCGCCTTCAAGCACTACTTCGAGCTGGGCCAGAAGATCCGCCTCGAAGGCATCGGCATCTTCAAGGTAGGCGTATCGAGTGCCTGCAGCGACACCGAGGCAGGCTGCACCGCAGCCCTCGTGAAGAAGGCACGTGTGAACTTCCAGCCCGAGGTCACCTCAGTGCTCAAGGAAGTGGTCGCCGTACAGCGTCCGAAGCTGGTCAACGGTCAGGCCGTCCTCGTCGATAGCACCATGCAGGTGTTCAGCCATCCTGCCGTGATGCTTAAGGACGTCCGCTTCGAGCTCACCAAGGACCTGCAGGGCAGCGGCATGACCGCAGCCAGCGGCGACGACAGTGGCGGCGGTGGCGGCGACGACGAGCCCCGTCCCTAATCCATGAAGAAAGGAGGTAATGAGCGATGAAGTGGAATAAAATCCCCTGGATGCGCATCTGGCAAGTCGTTGCCGCTGCCATCACCGCTGCCATCACTGCCCTGACCACCACCTCGTGCATGGGTCGCGGACCGTTCTAAAGTTAACAAGTTAACAAGTTAACAAGTTAACGTTTTGGGTCTCAAATCCTAGGATTTTGAGGCCCTACTCTTTGGAAAGCCCGAAAGTACTTCCTTCCGGGAAAACAAGAAAAACAAGTTTTTTCTTGGTTTTTCGCTCACTTATTCGTAACTTTGCACAAAATTTCTTACTAACCTGACTAACTGATGAACAAAAAGAGGATTCTGACTACGGTCTCGATGCTGCTGACGCTGACAACGGCGCTGGCACAAGGCACGGTGGCCGACTATCAGCGCGCAGCCGCCATCCGCGGCAAGTATTCCAACAAGGTGGCCTTCGGCGACGTCCGCGTACACCGCATGCGCGACGAGCACAAGTTCTGGTACTCCGTCTTCGATGGCGAGAAACAAATCTACAAGGAGGTCGATGCCGACAAGAACACCGTCACGCTGCTGCCGGAGAATCCCGAGCGGCAGCAGCAGCGGCAATGGCCCAGAGGCGGCGGACAGCAGCGCCACTGGGCAGAGGTGCCCAACGAGATGGACGGCTCGCGGCAGTCGCCCGACGAGCGGGTGCGAATCTTCGTTCGCGACTACAACCTCTGGGCCCGACAGGGTGAGGACACACGACAGCTGACAGCCAACGGCGACTCCACGTTCTACTACTCGGCCTGGGGCTCGTTCTCGCCCGACGGACGCTACTATGCCACCGTGCGCATCAAGCCGGCTCCGAAGCATTATGTCTACTATGTCGAGTCGTCGCCCAGGAATGCCGTGCAGCCCGTGCTTCACAAGCAGGAGTATGCCAAGCCCGGCGACTCGCTCAACTTCCGCGTGCCCGTCATCGTCGAGGTGGCCACAGGCCGGATCGTCGAGCCTTCTACGGAGCTTTTCCAGCATCAGTATGAGGTGAGCATGCCGCGATGGGACAAGAACGGCCAGACCGTCACCTTCGAGTTCAACGAGCGAGGGCACCACACCTACCGCGTGCTCGAGCTCTCGGCCGTGACGGGACAGGTGCGCACGCTCATCGAGGAGCGCAACGACAAGTACATCAACTACAACCGCCAGCAGCGCCGTGACTTCGAGGACGGAAAGCGCATCCTCTGGACCAGCGAGCGCGACGGCTATCATCACATCTACCTCTACGACCGCCAGAAGGCCCAGCTCATCCGGCAGGTCACCCGCGGCGAATACTACGTCAGAGGCATCCAGCGTGTCGACGAGCAGAAGGGCGTCGTCTATTTCTCGGCCAACGGCAAGACCGGCCTGCGCGAGAGCGACCGCCGCAAGGGTGCCGCCCAGGAGGAGGACCCCTACTTCATACATTATTATAAAATAGGGCTCGACGGCAAGAACCTCGTATGCCTCACCCCTGAGGAAGGCCACCACAGCGTGACCTACACCGACGACATGGCCTACCTCATCGACACCTACTCCACCGTGCTCACGCCTCCCGTCACCGTGCTCCGCTCGGCCAAGGACGGCAAGATACTGCGCACCCTGGAGACTGCCGACATCAGCCGTCTGGAGGCTGAGGGATGGAAGGCGCCCGAGGTGTTCGTAGCCAAGGGACGCGACGGCGTGACCGACATGTGGGGACTCATCCAG
>JAEEGJ010020136.1_pt1 | contig 14569 bp, 11 predicted proteins | sample 8958761 | NCBI WGS metagenome assembly JAEEGJ01 (sample SAMN16246546, study PRJNA631951) | gut metagenome | biome: gut microbiome; feature: rumen; material: RS-attached | host: Bos | place: Iran: Karaj | collected 2018-10 | reverse complement strand
ACAAGGCTTGTGGAACAAAACTTAAGTTCGAAATTGGATCTATGGTTGAATTCCCACGTACAGCTCTTATTGCTGACAAGGTTGCTCAGTTTGCTGACTTATTCTCATTCGGTACAAACGACCTTTCACAGACAACATTCGGCTTCTCTCGTGATGACTACGGTAAGTTCATTGAATCTTACCTTGATCAGAGAATCTTGGAAGACGATCCATTTGCTACACTTGATCCAGATGGTCCAGGTGCTCTCATGGAAATTGCAGAAGCTAAGGGACGTAAGGTTAAGGCTAACCTCCACCTTGGTATCTGTGGTGAACATGGTGGTGACCCAGCTTCTATCGCACTCTGCTACAAGCTTGGTTTGAACTACGTATCTTGTTCTCCATTCCGTGTACCACTTGCTCGTCTTGCAGGTGCACAGGCTGTTATCAAGGCTGGAATTAAGAAGGCTCCTGCAAAGAAGCCGGCTGCTAAAAAAGCTGCAACAGCAAAGAAGCCTGCAACTGCTGCTAAAAAGCCAGCTGCTAAAAAATAAATAATAATCAGACTGACAGGCACGTTCGTGCCTGCAGTCTATTATGTTTAATCTCCCGACACTTCGTGCGGGAGAAATTAGTTTCATGCCGACGCTATGCGCGGCATAAACCATAACATAAAAAAGGGGGCTGCCCGTTTGGACAGCCCCCTTTTAATTTGGGTCAATTAAACTTATTTCAATTTAATTGAAACGCTGTAATCTTCGTCAGTCCAGTCTGGATTAATTACCATATCAAGATCTGTGCTTAAAGAAACACCCTTTGTGAACTTGTAAGAGCGTTCTGTATCTTTGCAGTAGAAAGAAATTGTAACACCCTTTGTTCCTGCATCAACTTTGAAGTCTGAAATTGTAGATTCATTGAAATCATAAATTTTTTCACCTGTGCTTGAAAGTGAAAGAACAATATGTCCGTCTGCAGAGAATGTCCAGTCTGCATCCCATTTGGCATCCTTCCATGTTCCTTTAATTCCACCCAAGTCAAGAGCGAAAAGACCTGTTGCCATTACAGCAAGAATAACCATAATAAATAATTTTTTCATTTGAAAACTCCTGTAGCGGGTCGTAAAGACCTTTAGATTTAGTAGATTCATTATATCACTGTTTGTTTTATTCTGCTATCTTTTTTGAAAAAAAAGGTGTAAAATAGATAAGATGCAGTTCGTTGTTGAATATGAAATAGCAGCAGTTATATTATCTCTTGCGGTTCTTTTCAGTTTCTTTAGAAAAAAACTTGTTAACACAAGATTAACAAGAGTCTTTTTCCTGCTTGTTATAGATGTTCTTTCAATGAGTGCAATCGATCTTATCGCAATTGAGTTAAATGATCATATCAACGGAAAAATTGTCTGGCTTTGTTATCTTGTTAATATTCTTTATTATCTCTTAAATGCATTTTTTTCAATGGTATTCTACGATTGTATCAGAACTACACTTTCGGGATATGTTGTAAGAAACAAATTTCAGAGAATAAGATATGCTGTTCCAATCAGTATTATTTCCCTGTTAATTATTACTTCTCCATGGACCCATGTAATTTTCTATTTCGATGAACAAATGAATTTCACGATAGGCTGGGGCTATATCTTAATGTATGTTTCAGCCGCAATATATCTTTTAAGTGCTGTATATAAAATCATTCTTCTTAGAAAAGAAGCAAGCCGTTCACAACGTTATACAGTTTATTTTTATATTACAATGTGTATTACAGCAGCCTTCATTCAGGGAATGAATAAAAGTCTTGTTGTAGTTGGATTTGTTTTTGCCGTTTCTACAATGATGGTTTTTCTTTCTCTCGTAAATCCAACAAACTATTTCGATAAAGAAATGGATTTAATGAATCTTGCTGCCTTCCGTGATGTTTTTGATCAGTATAAGTTTAAGAATAAGCCGTTCAGGATTGTTGGTATTCAGATGATAGGAATACGCTTTCTTATTGAAACAATCGGGCTTGAAAATAAACAGGAAGTTTTAAGAAAGTTTTCAATAAAACTTAGAAACGCCTGCGGCAAATATCAATTGTACAGAGTTTCTGGAAGCCGTATTTATGTTTATATTCCCGATGATGACGAAATTGAACAGCGCCTTGTAAAAGAGATTCAGAAAGTTTTTGAAGAATCAATCCTTATGGGTGATTTTCGCATTTCGCTTACAGTACATATTGCCCTTTATAAATATCCGGATGATGCAGATGAAAAAGCCGATGCTGAAGATTTGATTCGATCTACACTCAGTGCAATTTACGATGAAGAACCAGGTACTGTTGTTCATGTTGAAAAAAAAGTTCTTGCTAAAAAAAGCCGGGAGCTTCAGATTTTACAGGTAATGAAAAAAGCTGTACGCCGTGGTGATTTTTATGTTGTGTATCAGCCTATTTATTCATTCGAGCAGAAGCGTTTTACAACAGCCGAAGCTCTTGTTCGTCTTGAAAACGATGAGCTTGGCGAAGTAAGCCCGGAAGAATTTATTCCTATTGCAGAACAGAACGGAATGATTTTGCAGATTGGAGAATTTGTTTTTGAAACAGTCTGTAGATTTGTTCTTCACCACAAAATCTGGGAAAAAGGAATAGAATATATTCACGTAAATCTTTCGGTAATTCAGTGTATGCAGGAAAAACTTGCAGATCAGCTTTTCAGGATTATGGATTTGTACAATCTTGATTACCGCTACATAAATCTTGAAGTTACAGAATCTGCAGCAATTGCCTCCAGTGATGTTTTAATGGATAACATGGCCCGGCTTATTGAACGAAATATGAATTTTTCGCTTGATGATTTTGGTACAGGCTTTTCAAATACAGCTACCCTTATTAAATATCCTTTCCATACAATCAAGCTTGACAAGGGTATGGTTTGGGAAGCAATGCATAACAAAAAGGCAGAAATCATTTTAAAGAATACAATAGAAATGGTAAAAATGCTTGATATGGAAATTGTTGCCGAAGGAGCAGAAACTCCTGAGCAGGTAGAGAAACTGAATGAAATGGGTGTAGATTTTGTTCAGGGCTTTTACTATTCTAAACCTATAAGCAGAGATGATTTCTTACAATTATTAAATGATGATACGGAGCTACGCAGGGGATATGACTGATTATATTATAAGATTTGACATTTCAGCCGCTCTCATTTCTGTAGCAGTAATGATAAGTTACTTCCGCGAAAAAAAGATTAAGACAAAAATTTCTGATTCATTTACTGCGCTTACATGGCAGTGTTTTTGTTCCTGTATTCTTGATATAGCTTCTGTTATTTTAATCAGGTATATTACTCCGGCAAACCTTTGGCTTAATTATATTGTCCTGATTGCTTATTACATAATGTTTAATGCAATGCCGCTGCTTTATTATATGTGCTTCTGGTTCCTGTCTGAACGAAACAGAAAAATGCCGCTCAAGCAGTATTGGATAATGTTTGGAATTTATCTGTTTTTTACTTTGTTTACAGTAACATCACCATTTACTCATCTTGTATTCTGGTTTGATGAAAATCTGTTTTTCAGACACGGCCCGCTTTTCTACGGATATTATCTGCTTGATATTTTCTATGTAGGCAATGGAGTTATTCATTTCTTACGTCATCATAAACAGTTTACTTCAAATCAGATTCTGTCGCTCATGTTCTTTACATTTACCTGTTTTGTTGCAGCAATGATACAGACTTTCATTCCAAATCTTCTGATTACCGGTTTTGTTTTTTCTCTTACAATTCTTATAACCTTCCTGTCGCTGGAAAATCCTTCTGACTATATTGATACAGAATCAAATATATATAACCGCAGAGCTTTTATGGTAAAAGCCCAGGAAAACATAGATTTTGAACGGCCTATGTTTATAATCGGGCTTTACAGTGATCCGCTTGTTCATATTCTAAGATCAATTGGAGAAGAAAATCGCAAGCTTTTCTTTAAAATTGTTTTTTCATATTTAAAAGAAATTGCCGGCGGCGATAATGTTTACCGTCTTACTTATGAAAAATTTGCTATTTTGTTATCTGAAGTTTCAAGAGAAGACTGTGACGCAATTGTAAAAGATATTCATAATTATTTTAAAGATCCAATAAAATGCGGAAACATTGAAATATCAATTTCGGTAAATGTAAGGATTGTTTATTATCCTGATGATGTTGGCAATATGGAAGATCTGCTTGATTTAACGGAAGATTCTCTTGAAGATAAAATAAGTCTTGAAGAAGGTTTTTCTTTTAGAGCAGATCCAAGAATTCTTGAAAGAAGAAGACGAGAGCACAAGATAGTTCAGATTCTTGAAGAAGCAATGGAAAAAAATGCTTTTGATATTGTGTATCAGCCAATTTATAATATAGATAAAGGCGGATATACTTCGGTTGAAGCGCTTTTACGTTTGCGCAGTAATGAACTTGGAGATATTACTCCTGAAGAATTTATTCCTCTTGCAGAAAAGAACGGGCTTGCCTTGCAGATAGGAAACTATGTATTTAAAGAAGTCTGTAAATATATGGCAAACAACAAGCTCTGGGAAAAAGGTGTAGAAAACATTCATGTAAACCTTTCTGTTATTCAGTGTATGCAGGAAAAACTTTATGAAATTCTGTTCGACATAATGGATCACTACGAGCTTGATTATAAATATATAGATCTAGATGTTTCTGAAACAACTGCAATTATAGCAAACGATACTCTGCTCCGTAATATGAATGTTATGCTCGACCACGGCATGAGTTTTTCTCTTGATAATTATGGAACAGGACTTTCAAATACAAACACACTTGTAAAATATCCTTTTAAGTATGTAAAGCTCGATAAGACTTTAGTTAAGGCTGCTGTTAATGATGAAAAGGCCCGCATTATTCTTCACAAGACAGTTTCTATGGTAAAAGACCTTGATATGATGGTTGTTGCCGAAGGTGTAGAGAATATGGGTGAATATGATATGGTTGTTTACCTTGGATGCAATTACATCCAAGGATTTATGTTCTCGAATCCGCTGTTTCCAGAAGATTATCTGAAGTTTGTGAGCAAATAACTAGAATCGCAACCAGTTCATTTTACAAGCAATATACAGATTTATATCAGGTTTTTTCTGCTGCTTGTTAGAAAGATCAAACAGGAATGAAACTCCTCCTGTAAAGTTCTGTCCCTGCGAAACCGGGAAATCAAGTTCAAGATTGAGCGCAACCTCTTTTTCAAGTTTGAAATTCAGAACATTAAGAGTTCCCTGAGACGGTGTTGTTCCATCTGAATTCTTTCCAAACGATGCAAGTCCCTGAAGCTTAATAGCTCCGTCTGCCATGCCTCCTAACAAGCCTGGGAAAATATAAGAGTAGTTCAAAAGCACTTTTCCAGGGAACAGGCAGTTTTCTGTTTTGCCTGCAAGGTGAGCACGACTTAAGAAAGGAATAGTTGCACTTGGGAAGTCGGTATATCTTACTACAGTAGAAATTTCCTGTTTCATTTTGTTGTTGCCCGTTGTAAAGGTATATTCACCTTCAAAACCAAGTAACATCTTCTTTGTTGTAAAATCATAGTTTCCAAGCAACAGGTTTACAAATGAGTATTCTGTATAAAAGTTATGATATTCATTAGCCCAGGTTGAAAAATCAAAACCAGTATGGAAGGTTATGGCGTTTGTATACGGAATATCGGCATTAACAGAGAAGGCTTTTTCTGCCTGCTGATTGAAGGTTCCGCCGGCATAAAATAAGGCAGAAAGAACTTTTGTATTGTTCATGTTTGCCCGGGCTACAATTGGAAGAGTGTAACCGGCAAGAGCAATATTTGTAAGAGAGAACATGTCTTTGTCATACCCAGGAAGCCCTGCAGAAATTGAAGTTCCTCTTCCTAAATACAAGTCAAAGGTTCCTGTTCCTGCCGGGATTTCTAATGCAAAGTCGCCGGTAAAGTTTTTAATTGTAGGGTAGAAGAAGGCATCTGCTATCATAAAGCCCTGCTTTGTCTGAACGCGGGCTGTCTGTGCTAATACAAAGCCTCCAACACCAAGATAATTGTCATCTTTATCTGAAACAAAGCTTATGAAAGGTGAATACAAAACAGGTGTAATCTTACCTAAGAAGGCTTTTTCGTTCTGAAGCTCTGTTACAGCAGATTCCAGATTATCAAGCTTTTCAATAGCTTCGTCGGAACGATGTTTTACAGTGTTTTTGTCGTCTTTCTTTTTCTTTTTAGTATCTTCTTCAGTTTCTTCTGCTTCTTCTGCTTCTTCTATCTCTTCTGTTTCAGGATTTGACTGCTTTCGTGCATCTGCCATAACTGTTATCGGATCAAAATCTGGGTAATCATCTTCAAACTCGCGGAAAGTCATAATCTGACCTGCAGGAGAAGGTCCGTCAAAATCTGGAACAACCTTCCATTCTTCGAGTGGCTTAATTTTAATAACGTTTCCTGTAGAGGCATAAGAAAGATAGAAAACGCCTATGTCATTTTTATAGGCCCAAAGAGCTCCAATAGGATCAGAAACTGCAGGAGTGTATGAGAAAGTTGTTCCGTCTGAGTTTGGAGTTACTTCAAAAACTTCAAGACGTCCGCGGTCATTGCTGCAGAAATTCAAAGTGCCGTCTTTGTTAAAGGATGGGGCAGAAGGATCTGTAATAAAATCGTGTTCTGTATTATTTACGATTTTGTATTCTTTTGTTTTCATGTCTGCAAGTGCAATGCAGGCACGGTCATTTTTAACAAGTACAAAGGCAAGTTGTGTACCATCTTCGTTTAAAGCAGGTTGAATAAAGCTGTAGCGTTCATCCTGGAAGAGAACTGTTTTTTCTCCTGATTCTGTATCAATCTGAACAAGGCGCATTTTAAGGCCACTTTGTTCTACAGCAATAAGGATTTTTCCGTCGCGGCTTACTGTAGGCTGGAAGTAAGAGCTTTCGTCTTTTGTAAGCTGAACAATATCAGTTTCTTTTGTCCATTTGTAAAGGCTGTAGCGTGTTTCGTAACCAGGATTTCTGTCGAGTCGCTGATCTGCTGCAGAAAAATAAACAACCTTGTTTTCGTCTGCTGTGATAGAACGGCTGTCGTGGAAGTTTGCTTTAAAAAGAATTGTTTCTTTTGGAGTAAAGCTGTAATCATCGTAGTAGCCCACACCATCATTTTGAGTTGGATCAAGGTAAACTGCAGCGGAACCGGTTTGCGGTGAATCGCTTAAAACTATCATAGAGCCGTCATCAAAAATAATGGCAGGCTGACAGTAGTTTGAATTCGGGTTGTTTGGAGAAATAATTTTTCCTTCAGGGATTTTTCGTTCATTTGAATATTTTTTCTGAAGGGCAATTTTTACTTCGCGGTAAATATCCTGAGGGGTTTTTCCTGTTACAAGCTTTACGCTTTCTTCCCAGGAACGGCCGTCTGTTCTGTTTCGTTCAATATCGGCAAGAGCCTGAATTCCACAGCGGTCGGCAATGCTTCTCATAATAAGATAACCCATTACATAAATCTGTCCGTATGGAGGTTCTTGTTCTGAGCCAATAAGACGATATGGGATAAAGTTGTTATCAAGAGTAGGGGCTTTAAAATCAAGTTCAAAATACGGGCTTCTGCCGCGGCCTCCGTTTGTAAGTTCTGTTTCCAGAACTGTTGTAAGACCTTCAAGAGCCCAGCCAGGAATTGAAGAATAGTCAGAGCCTCGTATTAATTCACCAAAGATTTTTGCGGCAAGATAATCCTTGTCTTCAAAAGTGATATTTGCAATATGAATTAATTCATGTGTAAAGAAGAGCTTCATCCAGTCGTCACGCAGACCAAAATAGCTGTCAATAACAGGGGAGTCAAACATAACAATTTCTGGTGGCGAAAAATATGTATATGCATTTACAACGTTGAGACGGCTGAATACATAAACATCTGTTTTTTCCTGAGGCATAGAATAAATTTCTGCAATTTTTTCCCAGGCTTCATCTGCAAATTCAGCATATTTTTTTGCGGCTTCTTCTGAGGCTGCTTCATATATAAAACGGAAGTGTGTTGTTTCTGCCTGCTTCCAGCCTTTAAATTTTATATAATCGTTGGCAAAGGCGGCAGTAGATAAGATTAAAAGTGCTGCTGCACACGCAAGAGATTTAACTATTTTTTTCATGAAAAAATTTCTCCTTATCTTTTAAAACAATAAGATATATATCAAGGTTACACCAAATTGTCATTGTGAGCCCGAAGGGCGTGGCAATCCACTTATTTGAAATATCCAATTATATATGTTCCTGTTTCCACGAACCCAATCCTTTTGTACAACATAATCGCCGGATTATTTTTTTCTTTTACAAACAAACTCAGTTTACGGCCGGTTTTAAGCACTCGCTGGCAGATTGTATAAACCAGATGCCATGCATAATAATTTTTGCGGTAAAGCGGGTGTGTATAAACTCCACCAAGCTGAACATAATTAAAACCTATTGCATTTGTGTTTGCTTTTGAAACAATTTCTCCATCTGAATATAGCGCAAAACAAAGCTGATCTTTTAGAATTGATTTAAGCTGAGCGCTTGCTTCAAGGTCAGTTATCTGTTTTCCTTGCGGGGCAACTTCTTTTGCCATGTACATTTTCTGCAAGGGCAGTAAAAGCTCTGTTTCGTTTACAGGATCTACACAGCGTTTTATTTCATCATCACAGCTTAATTCTTCCGGGGGAGGCATAGGCTGAGTATCTATTGTCATTATATTGTAATGATTTATCTGATAAGGCTCGCGGTTCATGCATTTTAGTGCTTCAAGAATTATTTCACCGGCAGCAGCCTCTCCGTTAAGGCAAGAAACTGTTTTGTCTTTAAGAAACACTGTAAGAGAAGGAAGAAGGTCCGGTAGCGTTTCAGGGTTTGGAATGCAGTAGAGAAGGGTTTTGTCCAGATAAAGGACTCCTGCAATTGCAGTCACAGAGGGAAAAGGGGTAGCTTCCAGAAAATAGATATTTTCCTTCTTTTTTCTTACGAATGAACAAAGTGTGACACAGGAACTTTCCCAAGGAATAAGGAAATCCTGAAGTTGAGAAAAATCGCTGTCGGCAGCTTGTCGGATAAGCATAAAAGTATTGTAACATATTTTAAAAAAAAAGTTGACAAAGCTGTTGTATTACTGTATTATATACTTAATACAGTAATACGGAGGTTGTATGGAATATCAATTCAGTAATGATAAGCCGATTTATCTGCAGCTGATGGATGTATTCAAAGTGGCAATTGTTTCGGGCGAGCTTCCAAAAGGGGAACGCCTTGAATCTGTAAGAGACCTGGCAATTGTTGCAAAGGTAAATCCAAACACTATGCAGAAGGCTCTTTCCGAACTCGAAAGAATCGGATTGGTAAGGACAGAAAGAACATCCGGCCGTTTTATTACAGACGACGAGGAACTTATTCTTTCTATGAAGAACGAAATTGCAGAACAGGAAATCAGTGTATTTCTTGAAAAAATGAAATCAATAGGTATTTCAAAAGAATCTGTAATTAAACTTATAGCAGATCATAAATCTGATGCAAAATAATTTGGAGGGGTAGAAAATGGAATCTATTCTTGAATTTAAGAACATTACAAAAAAGTACGGCAAAAAAACTGCCTTGGATGATATTACTTTGAGTGTTCCACGCGGTGCAATTGTTGGTTTACTTGGACCAAACGGCAGCGGAAAAACAACACTCTTAAAGCTTGCAACAGGCCTTCTTCAGCCAACAAAGGGCGAAGTTCTTGCCTGTGGTTTTAAGCCAGGTGCTGAATCAAAAGATTTAGTTGCTTACCAGTCAGACAAAGTTTATTTGAACGACTGGATGAACGTTGAAGATCTTATGAGAATGCTTGGTGATTTTTATACAAACTTCAACAAGGATAAGGCACTTGATATGCTTAAGAGCCTGAACATTAATCCAAAAGACAAGCTCAAGGAAATGTCTAAGGGTACAAAAGAAAAGGTACAGCTTATTACAACAATGTGCCGCGATGTAGAGCTTTATCTTCTGGACGAACCAATTGGTGGTGTAGACCCTGCAGCACGCGACTACATTTTGAACACAATCATTTCGAACTATCAGGAAAATGCAACTGTAATTATTTCTACACACTTAATTGCAGATGTTGAACCGGTTTTGAATCACATTCTGTTCTTGAAAGAGGGACGTATTGTACGCCAGGGTGATGTAGATGATATCCGCGAAGAAACAGGCAAATCAATTGATGCATTGTTCCGCGAAGAGTTTCGCTGCTAAATAAAGGAGAAATAAAATGAGAAATCCATTTCCAAGAATCGGTAAAGTAATTAAATATGATCTTAAGCATTCATCAAAGAAGCTTCTTCCACTTTATGGAGTTCTTCTTGCCTTGGGATTGCTCACAGGTTTGTGCATTTCACCAACAAGAACAGAAGAGTTTTTTGGCGGTGAAATTATGAGCAATAATACAAGAGACTGGATAACATTTTCAATTGGTTTTGCTTATTATGTTGTTGCATGTGTTGCTGCTATTATGACAATTGTTGTAATTGCCCGCCGTTTTAAGCAGAGCATGCTCGAAGATGAAGCATATTTGAATCTGTCGCTTCCTGTTACAATGGGTGAACACCTTTGGGGAAAATTCATCACAGGCTTTATCTGGATGTTTACCTGCTGCGTTGTAACATATCTTTCAGTATTATTCTGTTTTATAAGATTAGGTTTGCCTGACCTTTTCCGTGAGCTTGGTGAAGCACTTCCAGAGATGATTCAGGAACTTCAGCGCTATAATCTTACAATCGGAAAAATCATAGGAATGGGACTTTTGATGTCATTTGCCGGAACTTGTTTCCTTATCACATTGATTTTTGTAGTAAACAGTTTTGGACTTGTAATTAAAGGCCGCCAGGGCTTCTGGAAGTTCCTTATTATTGTAGGCTTGCTCTACATTGATGGCTGGATTTTCCGCCTTGTTCCTAATTTTGATTCAAGATTTATGACTGAAGCTGCAATTGGAAACGCAGTAATGAAGAGCTTAGGAATCTTCTCGCTGATTATGATTGTTCTTTCAGCAATATACTTTGCAGTAACACAGTTTATGTTTACGAAGAAGTTGAATCTTGACTAAAAAGAATGCCGGGTTTTTTACCCGGCATTTTTTTTATTTTGCATCTTGTTTACTGTATTTTGCCATGTGAGCTTTGATAGCCTTAAAGGTTTTGTCGCTTATGTAATGTTCTATGCGGCAGGCATCTTCTATGGCAGTTTTTTTATCTACGCCCAGGTTCATGAACAGGGTAGAAAGAACATTATGACGTTCGTAGATTGTCTTTGCAATTTTTTCACCTGTTTTTGTAAGTTTAATTCCACCAACATCTGATTTTTCTATATAACCGTTTTCTTTTAAGAGCCCAAGGGCGCGGCTAACAGAAGGCTTTGAATAGCCCAGATGATTTCCAATATCTATAGCTAAAACAGTGCTTGATTCCTTAGAAAGCACATAAATTGTTTCAAGATACATTTCTCCAGATTCTTGTAATGACATAAGCGTCTCCTTTTTATTGGTTACCTTTAAATTACCATATAGTAGGGAATAATTCAACTTTTTAGTGGATTGCCACGTCGCTACGCTCCTCGCAATGACGAAGCGATCCCCGTCATTGCGAGCGCAGCGTGGCAATCCATACTTGACAAGTTAGTGTGTGCTAACTATAATTTGTCTTTGTTAGCCATTGCTAACTCTATTTTTTTATCCTGCGGTTAGCAATAACTAACCCTACAGCGCTAACAGGAGAAATGTATGATGCCTCTAATTTATGCACAAAAGGATGAACCGCAAATCATCAGAAAAATTGGTGGAAGCCCGGAGGTAAAAAAGCACCTGGAAGACCTTGGGTTTAATGTTGGTGGGCAGGTTAGTATTGTCAGCTCGCTTGGTGAAAATCTTATCATAAAGGTAAAAGAAAGCCGCGTAGCTGTTAGTGATGAACTCGCAAAAAAAATAATGATATAGGAGATATAAACAGTGAAAACATTGAGAGATGTAAAAATCGGTGAGACTGTAACTGTCGTTAAGCTTCATGGCGAAGGCGCAGTTAAAAGACGAATCATGGACATGGGTATAACCAAAGGTACTTCTGTTTTTGTACGTAAGGTTGCCCCACTTGGAGACCCTGTAGAAGTAACAGTAAGAAATTACGAACTGTCACTACGCAAGGCAGATGCAGAAATGATTGAAGTTGAGGAGGCTTAAAATGGGAATTCGTATTGCACTTGCAGGAAACCCTAACAGCGGTAAGACAACTTTGTTTAATGCACTTACCGGTTCAAATCAGTTTGTAGGTAACTGGCCTGGAGTAACTGTAGAAAAAAAAGAAGGTAAACTTAAAAAACACGACGATGTAATTATCACAGACTTGCCTGGTATTTACTCTTTGTCTCCATATACTTTGGAAGAAGTTGTTGCACGAAATTATCTTATTGGCGAACGCCCTGATGCAATCTTAAACATCATAGACGGTACAAACCTTGAAAGAAACCTTTATCTTACAACTCAGCTCACAGAACTTGGAATTCCTGTAGTTGTTGCTGTAAACATGATTGACCTTGTAAAGAAAAATGGCGACCAGATAAACATTCAGGAACTTTCTAATCAGCTTGGCTGTAAGGTTATGGAAATTTCTGCCCTTAAAGGAACAGGAATTATGGAAGCCGCAGACGAAGCTATAAACGCAGCTCAGAACGGCAAGACAGTTCCCCTTCACACCTTCAGTGGTCCTGTTGAACATGCAATTGCTCATATTGAAGAGGCAGTTGTTCACGACCTTCCTGAAGAACAGCAGAGATGGTATGCAATAAAAATCTTTGAACGCGATGACAAGGTTTTGGATCAGCTTAAGATTTCTGAAGGAAAACTTGCTCACATTGAAAACGACATTAAAGCAGCAGAAAAAGAACTTGATGACGATGCCGAAAGTATCATCACAAATGAACGCTATGTTTACATTGCACAGGTTATCAAAGCCTGCTACAAAAAGAAGAACGCAGGTTCTCTAACAATCTCAGACAAGATTGATAAGATTGTTACAAATCGCTGGCTTGGTCTTCCAATTTTTGCTGCAGTTATGTTCCTTGTATACTGGATTGCCATGGTTGCTGTTGGTGCTCCTGCTACAGACTGGGCAAACGACGGACTTTTTGGCGACGGATATCATCTGTTTGGAATTGACGGCGGCTATGAAGAAGTTGCAGAACATTATGCAGGTGCCGCTGCAATTGTAGACGGATATGATTTATATGTAGAAGAAAATGGTTCTGCCCCAACTGGCGACTTTATTTACACTCTTGAAGATGAAGAAACTCTGGAAATCAGCGAAGAAACTGCAAGCCTTGCTGATTATGCAGAAGCAGTAAAGACACTTGAAGAAATTGGCGATGAACCTGATCCTGCAGAATATGGCGTTTGGGTTCCTGGTATTCCGGCTCTTGTAGAAGCAGGTCTTGATGCCGCAGGGGCTGCAGACTGGCTTAAGAGTCTTATACTCGATGGTATTGTTGCTGGTGTTGGTGCAGTTCTTGGATTTGTTCCTCAGATGCTCGTACTCTTTATAATGCTCGCCTTCCTTGAAGCTTGTGGTTATATGGCTCGTATTGCATTCGTTCTTGACCGCATCTTCAGAAAGTTCGGTCTTTCGGGTAAATCATTTATTCCAATGATCATTGGTGTTGGTTGTGGTGTACCTGGTATTATGGCAAGCCGCACAATTGAAAATGAACGCGACAGACGTATGACAATCATGACAACAACATTCATTCCTTGTGGTGCAAAAGTTCCTTTCATTGCAATGATTGCCGGTGCGATTTTTGGTGGTGCTGCATGGATTTCTACTTCTGCTTACTTCATTGGTATGGCCGCAATTGTAATTTCGGGAATCATGCTTAAAAAGACAAAGATGTTTGCAGGCGACCCTGCTCCTTTCGTAATGGAACTTCCTGCTTACCACTGGCCAACTTTAGGAAACGTACTCCGCTCAATGTGGGAACGCGGCTGGTCATTTATCAAGAAAGCCGGAACAATCATTCTTCTTTCAACAATCGTAATCTGGTTCTTATCGAACTTCGGCGTGGCAGACGGAGCATTCAGAATGCTTGAGGAAGAGGAAGTTAATCTTTCGATCCTTGCCAAAGTGGGAAGCCTTGTATCCTGGATATTCATTCCTCTCGGCTGGGGCAACTGGCAGGCAACTGTAGCTTCCATTACAGGACTTGTGGCAAAGGAAAACATCGTAGGTACAATGGGCGTATTATACGGCGGTGTGGAAGGCATGACAGTATATCAGGTACTTGCATCGAAATTCAGTGCTGTATCCGGAATGTCATTCCTTGTTTTCAACCTTCTCTGTGCTCCCTGCTTCGCGGCAATCGGCGCTATCAAGAGAGAGATGAACAATGCAAAGTGGACATGGTTTGCAATTCTTTATCAGTGCGGATTCGCTTATGTAATAGCACTTATTATCAACCAGATTGGCGGAATTTTTATCGGCAAAATGAACATTATCGGTTTGATCTTTGCAATAGCCGCACTTGCCGGCATGGTATATATGCGTTTTATTAAAAAATACAAAGAAGCTGATAAGT
>JAEEGJ010020135.1_pt1 | contig 14570 bp, 13 predicted proteins | sample 8958761 | NCBI WGS metagenome assembly JAEEGJ01 (sample SAMN16246546, study PRJNA631951) | gut metagenome | biome: gut microbiome; feature: rumen; material: RS-attached | host: Bos | place: Iran: Karaj | collected 2018-10 | reverse complement strand
CAGCGGACGACTGAAAGTCGCGCCCGAGCACACCAGCGATGCCGTTCTCAAACTCATGCGCAAGCCTAAATTTGACATGTTCGTCAAGCTGAAAAAGAAGTTCGACCAAATCAACGAGAAAGAACACCTGAACCAGCAACTCATTCCTTATTTCATTTCATCACACCCTGATTGTTACCTTGAGGATATGGCTGATTTGGCCGTGAAAACCAAGTCGTTAGGGTATCATTTGGAACAGGTTCAGGACTTCACCCCAACCCCCATGACCTTGGCCACCGAAATCTATTATTCCGGCTATGACCCATACACTTTGGAACCTGTTTTTTGCGCCAAAACAAAAGAGGAAAAACTTGCCCAGCAGCGGTTCTTCTTCTGGTACAAACCAGAGAATAGAGAGTGGGTAAAGAACGCATTGCGGAGAATTGGTCGCGCAGATTGGATTAAGAAACTATATAAGAGTTGACAGTTTGCAGTTAGCAGTTGTCAGTTGTCCCACATCCTACGTCCTCTGTCCTACGTCCTTCAGTCAACAATTAAACAATTAAACAATCAACACTTCAACATAAATCCTTATTTTTGCCGCAAATTTCTAACACATAAAAAAATGAAGAATCATCTCATCGGAGCCATAGTGCTCGTCGCTGCCCTTGCTCTTGCAGGCTGCAACAACAAAAAACAGAAAAACGAAGAACCTGAAAACAAAGCAGTTGAGACTGCCGTTGAACAAGTCAAGCTTCCCAACCGCTTGCTCATCATCGTTGACCCTCAAATCGACTTCACCACGGGTAGCTTAGCCACTAAAAAAGGCCCCGCTTCTATGGAATACCTCGCCAAAGCCCTTGCCGATGGCGCATGGAAAAACTATGGCTGGATTATCATCACACAAGACGCTCACCCGGCCAATCACTGCTCGTTTGTGGAGCAAGGCGGCGTGTTTCCGCCCCACTGCGTGCAAGGCACTGAAGGCATGGACGTCTATCCCGCCCTTCAAAAAGTCTTGGAAGACCTGATGCAAAAGAACATAGGCATGAACATTCACTACATGACGAAAGGCGATTTGGCCGACAAGGAAGAATTCAGCATTTTCCAAAATGAACACAGCGGAGAAAAACTACGTAGAACCATCGAAGAATTCGAACACTTTGAAGGTGTCGATGTTTGCGGTATCGCCACGGACTATTGCGTCTATGAAACCGTCAAAGACTTGATGGCTTTCTATCCCGCCAAGCAGATCCGCATCGTCACCAACTGCCTCGCCGCCGTTGACGACAACGACACCAAGCTCGCCGACCTAATGAAGGAGAACGGCATTCAAGGCATTGAATTCTGATGGGCTGAAATAAAACTGGGATTCACGACCATTCTGCTTTAACCGTCATGGCGGAGGAACATCCGCCATCTCCTAAGCGCGAAGAAGACACCTAACCGCATAGGAGATTGCGGGTCAAGCCCGCAATGACGGTTAAGGAACAGAGAATAATCAGCAGCTTTACAGCAAAAACATGAGCAAATTCAAATCTTTCCTACAGCGCAAGGGCGTCGACATGACTTGGAAGGCCTATTTTGTCGACGCTCTTGGTGCTATGGCACTGGGCTTGTTCGCCTCGTTGCTCATCGGTACCATTTTCCAAACTTTAGGAGACAAGACCGGAATTGAGGCTTTCGAGACCATTGCCAAATACGCCAAGGCCGCAACGGGAGCCGCCATCGCGGTTGCCATAGCTTACAAGCTCAAATGTGAAGGCTTGGTACTGTTTAGCGCCATCGCCGTGGGTATCGCAGGCAACGAACTTGGTGGACCGATGGGCGCCTACGTTGCCGTAATCGTTGCGGCAGAACTAGGCAAAATCGTGTACAAGGAGACCCAAGTCGACATCCTCGTCACGCCTGCTGTGGTCATCATCAGTGGTGTGCTGATGGCCTATCTCGCCGGTGCGCCCATCCAAAAGGTGATGACTGCACTCGGCACCTTCATCGAGAACGCCACACAGATGCAACCCTTCCTCATGGGCATCATCGTCTCGGTGGTCATCGGATCAGTGCTCACCTTGCCCATTAGTTCAGCGGCTATCTGCCTAGCCATTGGCTTAGGTGGCATCGCTGGCGGTGCGGCCACAGCAGGCTGCTGTGCCCAGATGATTGGTTTTGCTGTGTTGAGTTTCAAGGAAAACCGCTGGGGCGGACTAGTGGCACAAGGCCTCGGCACTTCTATGCTGCAGATGGGCAACATCGTGAAGAATCCCAAAATCTGGATTCCCGTACTGCTCACCTCCGCCATCACTGGACCTCTTTCCACCTGTGTTTTCCATCTGGAGAACATCCCCATTGGCTCCGGCATGGGCACTTGCGGCCTCGTCGGGCCCATCGGCATCTACACGGCCATGCCTGAAGGCGGTGCCAACATGTGGATTGGTATGGCTTTGGTTTGCTTCGTGCTCCCCGCCGTGCTGACATGGCTCTTTGGCCTTGTTTTCAGAAAGATAAGTTGGATCAAGGAAGGCGACCTCAAAATTGACTGCTGATGCAGAAAAAGCCCCAAAAGCCCCTCACGCCCGACCAGGTTCTTGACAAAATAGCCAAATATTGCGCCTATCAGGAACGCTGTGTAAAAGATGTGAGAGACAAGCTAAAGACCTTCGACATCCCCGAAGAGGAAAAAACCAAAATCCTAGATTATCTGTTAGATAACCGTTTCGTCAACGACGAAAGGTTTGTCAAGAGTTTTGTCAGAGGCAAAATCAACCAAAACGGCTGGGGTGTCAACAAAATCCGTTTCCACCTCATACAGAAAGGCATCGATAAAGATATCATCGATGAAGTTTTAGGACAAACCGACAATGAAGTCTACCGCCAACGTCTCATCGACATCCTAAAGACCAAATCCAAGACCATAAAAGTCAACTCTGACTTCGAGAAAAAACGCAAATTGGCCGCATACGCTATGCAAAAAGGCTTCGAGGGCAATCTGATTTGGGAAGTCCTGAAGGATTTGACAATTTGACAAGTTTTTGTATCTTTGCCGCACTTTTTTGAGCAAACGATGAAATACCCAAGACGACTGATAACGCAAACCCCTGAGTGCCTGACAGAACCTGTCAGCCAGTCAATCAACGTCATCATCTCGACTTTGTTTGCTCTCGTTTTTCTGACGGCTTATGTTCCGTTTTCCGCCACCGCTTGGTTTCAAGTCGGAAAAGGCAGCTATTTCTTCACCACCTTGGCATTTGTGGGTACTGGCACCCTATTTTTGGCCCTCAGCCGAACGCTGATGACATGGCTCGTCAAGAAGATGCGACATTTCCCTTTTTGGCTCTATATCCTCTGGCTTATCCTTGAAATCGTGCTGATTGCCGTATATTACACGCTGCTTTCCTATTTCCAAATCCAGATCACTGAAGCCATGGGACATAGCTTTGCCTTCATCCTGGCGAAGAGCTTCCTAGTCTCTATGGTGGCCTTAGGTGTTCCATACACCGTCACCGACTTAGTTATCTTATTGAAAGACACGCAACAACGACTTATGCTCACCAAGAGCGACACGGTGGAGTCAGACGATGAAGTGATGCCTGAGCACACTGAAATCATCAACCTGATGGACAACAACGGCAACCTAAAGCTGTCCATCAAGCTCGACAACCTTTATTACATCAAAGCGGAAGACAATTATATCAATGTGTTTTACCAACGCAGCGGCACCATTGCCAGTTACATGCTACGCTGCAAGATGAAGACCATTGAGGACAACTGCGTGGATTCCAGTTCATTGATGCGTTGCCACCGCTCCTATATCGTCAACATCAAGAAAGTGAGCGTCTTGCACAACGAGGCAGACGGTTTCGTCATTGACTTTGAACGGGAAGGATTAGAATCCGTGCCAGTTTCTAAGACCTATTCAGCAAAAGTACTGGAAGCCTTCAACAAGAAATAAAATAGAAAAGCCCCGCCAATCAGCGAGGCTTTCCTTTCTGCTATCGTTTTCAATAATTCGTTTTCTTAGCAATTCATGCCGCCACAGCAGTGGATGACCTGACCTGTGACATACGAGCTGAGGTCGGAGGCAAGGAAGAGTGCCACATTGGCAACATCCTCTGGTGTGCCACCACGACGTAGCGGTATCAGGCTTTCCCATTGTTTGCGGACATCCTCGGGAAGGGCATTGGTCATGGCTGTAATGATGAAACCCGGTGCGATGGCATTGTGACGGATGTTGCGCACACCCATTTCCTTGGCAGCACTCTTCGTAAATCCGATGATACCGGCTTTCGAGGCACTGTAGTTGCACTGGTTGGCATTGCCCGAAACACCCACCACCGAACTCATATTGATGACGCTACCTCCGTTTTGCTTCCACATCACAGGTTGCACGGCCTTGGTGAAGTTGAACACCGACTTGAGGTTGACGTTGATGACAGCATCCCATTGTTCCTCGGTCATGCGCTTCAGCGCAGTGTCCTTGGTGATACCGGCATTGTTGACGAGAATATCGATGCGGCCGAAGTCCTTGACGATTTCGTCGACGACCTGGTGCGTCTCCTCAAAGTTGGCGGCATTGGATGCGTAAGCCTTGACCTTCACGCCAAAGGCTTGCAGTTCCTTTTCCGTTTCCATGACGACATCGTTCAAGGCGATATCGGTGAAGGCGATGTTGCAGCCTTCTTGGGCAAAACGCATGGCGATGGCCTTGCCGATGCCACGACCAGCTCCCGTAATCAGAGCCACTTTATTGTCTAATAATCCCATGATTTTCTATTATTTAGTTTTCTTTTGGTATTTCTCAATCATATCATACAAATCGCCGACGGTCTTGACGTTGGCCGTATCATCCTCGGAGAACTTCACATTGAATTCGCTCTCCAAGATCATGAGAAGTTCCACGACATCCAACGAGTCGGCACCCAAGTCGTTGAAAAGGTTCTTCTCTGGCGTGATTTCACGCTCGCTGACATTCAGCTTGGTAGCGATAAACGCCTTTGCCTTGTCTTGAATCGTAGCCATCTCAAATTTATGATTTAAGATTTAAAATTCAAAATTTAAAGATTCAAAATTCAAGATTCACTGTTTGTTACGAGTGTCAGGGAGCAGGGCAAAGGAAAGCTCACCCTTCACGCACATCTTGCCACCCACGCTGAGCACAGCGGAGCAGATGTAGATGTTGGCACGATGATAGGTCAACGTGGCTTCCACCTCGGCGGTGTCGCCCGGCTTGACGCTGTTCTTGAAACGCACCTTGTCGATGCCTGTGTAGAAAGTCAGCTTGCCGATGAGGTCATCCTTCATCAGCAAAGCGCACGACTGGGCCATGATTTCGCAAAGGATGACACCAGGCACTACAGGTTCGCCAGGGAAATGTCCTTGCAGGAAGAACTCCTCGCCCGTAACATGGTACTTGGAATGACACACATGATTCTCGTCGAGGTTCATCTCGTCGACCAAGAGCATAGGCTCGCGGTGCGGGAGATACTGTTTGATTTCGTCTCTGTTCATATTGTTGTTTAATCGTTGATTGTTTAATCGTTTAATCGTTGGTTGACGGCCCTTCGACAAGCTCAGGGACCTGCAAAAGCTAAGGTCGTTGAGCCTGTCGAAACGCCGACCGTGTTCATCACTTCACCTTACGTATGGCCAAGCAAGCATTATGTCCGCCGAAGCCCAAGGAGTTGGAAATGGCAATGTCCAGATTTACTTTGAGCGGATTGTTGGGAGTGTAGTCAAGGTCGCACTCGGGGTCGGGCTCATCCAAACCGATGGTCGGAGGCACAATATTGTTATTCAAAGCCATCACACTGATGATGAGCTCGATGGCACCGGCAGCACCAAGAGCGTGACCCATCTCCGACTTGGTTGAGCTGATGTGGGCCTTGTGAGCTTCTTCCTCGCCCATCGCAATCTTGATGGCGCGGGTCTCGCCGCTGTCGTTCATCGGGGTGCCCGTACCGTGGGCGTTGATGTAAATGCTCTCGCCAGCCTTGAATTGGGCTTCTTCGAGGGCTAGCTTGATGGCCAAACTTTGCGTAGTGCCATTGGGACGCGGAGCTGTGCTGTGGTAGGCATCGCATGAATTGCCGTAACCGCAAAGCTCGGCATAAATCTTCGCGCCACGTTGCTTGGCGTGTTCATACTCTTCCAAAAGCACGATGCCCGAGCCCTCGGCGATGACAAAACCAGCACGGTTCTTGTTGAACGGCAAGGAGGCATATTTCGGGTCTTCCGACTTCGTGAGAGCCTTGCAGTTGGCAAAACCACCAATGGAGACAGGGTTGATACCAGCTTCAGAACCACCAGCGATGATGGCATCGGCATAGCCGTGCTTGATGGCACGATAGGCCTCACCAATGCTGTGGGTACCCGTGGCACAAGCCGTCACGATGGGGACGCAAGGTCCTTGGGCGTTGTAGCGGATAGCCACACTACCCGAGGCTTGGTTGCCAATCATGGTCGGGATCATCAAAGGAGAAATCCAACGCGCACCTTCTTCATAATAGGTCTTGACGCCTTTCATAATGGTGTCGAAGCCACCGATGCCAGAACCGACATACACGCCCAAACGATCGGGGCTCATCTGCATGTCCTCATTGTCCTTCATAGCCTGGTAGGCAGCGGCCAAGGTGTAGACCGCAAAACGGTCGTTACGCTTGACAAAGCCCTTGTCGACGCCACAAGCCTCGGGATCGAAGTCCTTCAGCTCGGCAGCAATCTTCACAGGAAGGTCGGTGGTATCAAACGATTTGATGAAGTCGATGCCGCAATAGCCCTTCATCAGGTTATCCCATATCGACGGAAGGTCGTTGCCAATCGGCGAAATGGCGCCCATGCCGGTGATAACTACTCTTCTATTCATAATTCAAAAATTCAAAATTCAAAATTCAAAATTTAAAATCTAAAAATTAAAATTCCCATTCCCACAAGCAGGCAGCCGACACAAAGCCAGCGCCAAAGGCACTCATGATGATCTTGTCACCTTCCTTAATCTTGCCCGCTCTCAGCATTTCATCAAGCATGATCGGGATGCTGGCCGATGAGGTGTTACCGTACTTCTCGATAACGGTAGGATATTTCGATTCGGGACCTCCGATGATGTTGCGGATGCCCTCAATGATGCGCTTATTGGCCTGATGCAGCAAGAACCACGTGATGTCCTCATGGGTCAAGTGGTTGTAGTCCAACACATTCTGGATATCCTTAGCCGATTCGGTGACAGCAGTTTTAAACAATTCCTTGCCCTTCATCACCAAAGGTTGGCCTTTGACGTAGTGCTGCTCGAAAGGCGTCGTCTCCATGCCGCGCTCGTAATAAAGCACATCGCGGTCGCTGATCATGGTAAGCTTCACGTCTTTAAAAGCATTGCCAGCAGTAAGCACCACGGCACCAGCACCATCGCCGAACAATACGCTACAGTCACGCTCATGCCAGTTGCAGTATTTGGTGGGCTCTTCGGCACACAATATTAATATGTTCTTCGCATGACCGGCTTTCATCATGCCATCGGCGAGCATCAATGCGTTGACAAAGCCAGCGCAAGCCACGTTGATGTCGAGGCCGGCGCAGTTGAGGCCAAGACGTTTTTGAACGATGCAACTCAAACCAGGGGTGATGTGGCGGTTGGCCACGTTCGAGACCAACAAAAAGTCGATCTGGTCGGGACGCAAGCCCGAGGCGTTGATGGCCTTAGTGCCGGCCTCAACAGCCAAGTCATACAAATCTTCGGTAGATAAAAGATGGCGGGCTTGGATACCCGTTCTGCTCGAAATCCAAGTGTCGTTGGTGTCCAAGAAAGTCGCCAAGTCATCGTTGGTGACGGTGAGGGACGGCAACGCGCTTCCAGTTCCAATTATTTTCATTTGTGTTTCGATTAAATTAAAATTCGATTTCGGTTTTGATTAAAACGGTGCAAAAGTACAGCATCGTGCCATGTCGCGGGGAAAATGTGCCGAATACGGGCCAAATGTGGCGAAAATCGGCTATTTGTGGCGAAATTCGGTCTTTTTTGTGGCGAAAAATGGATTTTTGACCACATGTAAGGCCAAATTTCCCTATTTTTGGAGTCGAAATACGGACCGTTTTTTGAACGAAAAACAGAATTTGAAATGAAAAAAAGTAGATTTACCACGCTCCATCGCGCTGTTTTTTTGGCGGTGTTTCTTTTCACCGCGACCGTTTTTGCCCAAGCCCAGACCTTTTTGGGAACGGCTGGCGACCAACTTTGGTCAAATGAGGACAATTGGCTTGATGGACTGAAACCCACTGGAATGTTTGACGAGGCGACCATCTCAGCCGATGTCATCGTTGACGAAGATGTTAGCATTGGAACCCTAAATAATTCAGACAATTACTCGCTTACCGTCCTTGCAGGAAAGACGCTGATCGTGAATACTGCCATCCATTGGGGCGACAACGACTTTATCCTTGAAGACAAGGCCCAACTGATCTACAGTGAACCTATACAAGTTACCATCAAAAAGAACATTAGCGCCTACGACGAAGACAACCATCTTTGGGACCTCATCGCCTCACCTATTCATGAAGATGTCATTCCTTCAACGGAAAACGGGTTCCTTACCGATCCCGAAACAGGATACGCGCTGTATTCATTTGACGAAAACACAGTAGATTGGATCAACTACAAAGAGAACCCATTCGCCATTGAAAACGGAAAGAGTTACTTGTATGCCAACGCTTTAGACACGACTTTACTATTTGAAGGAACGACTATAGGCTACAGTGCCGAATGCAACCTCTCCTATCATGCTGGAAATGGAGCTTATGCAGGATGTAATTTCATAGGCAACCCCTTGCCTTGCAATGCCTACCTAAACAGAAGCTATTATGTTTTAAGCGATGAAAGCAATTCCTTAATAGCTGTGCCTAACTCAGCGACCAAGAGCATAGCACCTTGTTCAGGCCTCATACTTAATTCGAATGGTTCGGACGACAACGAAGTATTGTTTAGCCACATGCCATTTTTCCAATACTTAAGTTTTCAAGGGTATATAGAAATCACGGCGGCTAAGAGCAATGCACCCGCATCAGTGCTCGACCAAGCCCTCTTAAGCTTCAACGAAGGCGACGATTTGGCCAAATTCAGCATTTTTGAGAAAGCACCAAGGGTGTATTTCACGCATGACAACAAAGACTTGGCCATCCTTAGCATCGACAGCGTCGATGTGCAACCCCTTAAGTTCAAAGCCGAGGAAAACGGCAACTATACCCTACATTTCGATATCGACAAACCCGACCTCAGCTATCTGCATCTCATTGATAACATGACTGGTGCAAACATCAATCTGCTGACAACGCCTAACTACAACTTCTCCGCCAACGCCGACGACTATGCCTCTCGCTTCAAACTGGTGTTTGACCCACATTATGGTGTGGAAGAAAATGAAAATGTGCCTTTTGCATACATATCAAACGGTCGTATCTATATCAACGATGTAGAAACGTGCCATGGCGCGTCTCTACAGATGGTGGATATGACGGGCAGAACCGTTTGGTCAGAGACCATAAACAATAGAGACGGTGTGCACACCGTCTCTACCATGTCACCAGGCATTTATATCCTGCGTCTTAACGATGGGCACACCATCAGAACGCAAAAGATGGTAATTCCTTAATTAAGATCGGCCCTTCGACCCTTCGGCTGGCTCAGGGCTCAGGGACCTTCGCCTTACATTCCACCCATGCCTTGAGGTGCACTGCCAGATTCTCCCTCACCTTGGCGGGCGCGTTGCTCAAGTTCCATCTTACCGAAGCGGAAGGTCACACCGACCGCCACGCTGCGTGTGTTATATTTGTAGGTGGAGTTCGACTGCACATACGGGCTGCTATTCGATTGCCCAAATTGGTTCGTGTTAAAGATGTCGTTCGCGTTGACATACACCGACATCTTGCGGTCGAAGAAGTCGGCACGCAGACCCGCATTGATACCGAACCAGCCTTTACGCTCACTGAACAGGGATTGCGTCGGCGAGCTGTAATAGCCCGAGGCTGTCACTTCCAATTTGTTCCATAGTTTGGCCCACATGTTCAGGCGGAAGCTGTAAGACCACTTCTCAAACTCGTATGGTTTCTCGTTGTATTCCGTATAGATATAGGAATCGTAAAGGTTGGCATAGAAACGCAAGTTGAAGAAAGCGCTCGGACGATACATCATGTTGTACTCAAAGCCAGTGGTATGGCTCTTTCCTACATTGACAGGATAGGAATAGGGTACCACACGGTCGTAAAGCCAATGGTATTCCGAAAGTTTTATCTGATTGACCTCGTTGTTCTTGCCGCGATAGTAGGCCGACAAACCCACCGAGCCGAAGTTGTTCCAATACTTGGTCCAACCCGCCTCGACGGAATGGGTGTAGATGCGTTCCAGATCAGGATTACCCGTGCTGTAGCTGTCCATGTGATACAATGGGAACTTGCTCAATTGTTCAGCATTAGGTGCAGCGATGCGCATCGTGTAGCTCAACTTGAAGTTATGCATTGACTCGGTGCGGTACGATAGATGCAATGACGGCCTAACGCTGGGAAAATGCTTCCTGAAATTATAATCGGTGGTGTCGCCAGGGAAGGTATAGGGATATTCTCCGCTGACCAGCTCGCTAACGAAACGGATGCCCGGCTTCACGGTGAAGCCACCGAACTTGTGCTGCACAGTAATGAAGGCCTCGTTGTTCAAATTGGTGAAGTTGGCCTTGTAGGAACGGTAAACATCGTTCACCCATTCGCCGTCAACAATCGAATCTGTCTTAAGATACTGCTTCTCGGGATCATAGCCCACGGTGTAACCCACCGAGATTTCTCCATTCTCGGAATAAGGTCGGTTGTAGACGATTTCAGCTTCAGCGCCCATGGATTTATAACTGTTTTCCTGTCGAAACAGGAAGGTGTAATCCATAGGAGAAGTAAACTGTCTCTTCACTTCACCGCCATTAGCACCTCCCCAGCCCATGCCGTTGACGCTCACAGACAAGCTGTGGCCCTTGTTGTCGAACTTGTGCTGGTAATACAAGCCTCCATTGGCGAAAAAGTTTCGGTCGTAAGCATCAGAGCGCTCTTCGAAGACGGTATTCAACGGATTGGGCAGGAATTCTTCACGAGCTGTTGCAGTAAAATTGTTATTGCCTCCCCAACTCGGCCAGCCACTGAACCAAAGGTTGAGGCTGTTGGACGTGTCAATTTCATAATCAAGGCTAAAGAAACCGCCCGTGTTATAGTTCTTGCTGGTGTAGTACGATGAGTCAGACTCATGGTTAGCCAAAACACCATCGTCGTTGAACAGAGATTGTTCAACCTTGTTGAAGCCTTTCCAATGCGAATAGCCGCCATTGATGTAGGCGTTGACCGTCAGTTTGTCGTTTGACCACACGTAGGAAGCCCATGGGCCGATGTATGGACTCGTCGAAGCATTCACGCCGAAGCTGAAGAACTCATTCTTTTGAATCTTGGCGTTAGTGACGATGTTGATGATGCCATCGGCCTTCGAACCGTAGCGTGCCGAGGGGTTGGTGATGACCTCCACGCGGTCGATGCTGTTGGCTGGCATGGTCTGGATGTAGGTCTTGAGGTTCTCTGCCGTCATGTGTGAAGGTTTGTCGTTGATCCACACCTCCACGCTCGAGGTGCCTCGCAAAGTGATGTTACCTTCCACATCGACCTCCACACCAGGAGCATTCTGCAAGGCATCGGAGGCCGTTCCCGTTTGGATACTCGGGTCTTCGGCCACATTATACATGGTCTTCTCCCCTTCCACAGCGAACAAAGGACGCTTCTCAGTGACGACCACCTCATCGAGTTTGGTGGACCCTTCTTTGAGTTTCAGTTTACCAAGATCTTGGTTGCCCTTCAGGGTGAGCATCTGCTCGTAGGTCTGAAAACCGATGGCCGAAACCGCCAGACGATAGTCGCCGTTGGGTGCCAAAAGTTCAAAACGACCTTTGTCGTCGGAGGCGGCACCGCTCACGAAGACGCTGTCGGCCTGTCGGAACAGACCCACGTTGACAAAGGGAATGACCTTGCCGTTGGCTTCCTCGACGATGGTGCCAGTCACTTTATTCTGTGCCAAACCTGGCATAATGAAGCACCCAAAGAGTGCGAAAAGGATAAAAACACGTTTGTTCATAGTTGTAAATGTAGAAAGTGAAAAACTCCTGTTTAATTGAATGTTTAACGAAGGTGAAACCGTATTATTGCCTTCTGAATGAAATAATTGATTGTTTTGTGTATCGATTTTGTTTTAGTGTATTAGTTTATTAAGACACTGCAAAAGTACGGCTTTTTTCGATACTGTCAAGAAAAAAGAGAGTTTTTTCGATTTTTTTCTTTCCCTTTATTTAACGCCTTCGACAACATAGCCTAATCCTTCGAGAAGTTTCAGTACACCTTGCTCCCCACAGAGGTGTCCGGCGCCGACGGCAAAGAGTGTTGGCTGCTCTGCCATAATTCCAGGCATCATTTTGATCCAGTTGCGGTTACGATTATCAATCAAGGTAGCCTCATCCTCTGGGGAGCCACCACATTCACCATCAAGCTCTTCCTCTAATACCGCTTCTAAACTTTGAAGATCTTGCGAAAAATAGGCATCCGTGATCCGATCGACCAATTTTGTGCTCTCTTCAAAGTGGTCCACCATACACATAAGGTCATTCACCTGCTTTGGCAGTTCTGCTCCGTAGAGCACTCCCATCTGGAAGTCAACTGTTTCAAACCCCTTGACGCTTTTGCTGTTCTGCAAGGCAAGCATCTGATAATAGCTGTCAAGCAGTTCCATGGGATTGAATGACTGTGTCTTCTTCATGTAGGCTGCCAGGGAGAGCGTTGTGGAGAGAACTACAGGCTTCATCTTTTCCACTTGAGCGGCATAAGCCTCATCATCCAGATTCGTGCCCAATACCTCAAGCAACAAAGCATTCAGACGCGTACGCTGTTCGGTAGTGAGTAGCGAGGACAGTGTGACCCCTTCTGGCAACATCTGCGACTGCAACATGCGTGCGGCATTCTCAGGTTTGAAAACATCCATCATATCCAATTCACCACATACTTGAGTAGTTTCTTCTATTGCCTGTCGCATACCCGGAATGCTATCAGCGAATGAAGCAGGTGCCAAATGGTAAGTGCCGACAATATAACTGGGCGCTTCAAGGCCATTTCCAGAAATGCGATACAGGATTTGTGCATGAGATTCGAAGGCGAAGCCAACGACAAGTGCCAAAACAATAATAATAGCTTTTTTCATAGTTGATGATTTGTAGAATTCGACGATATGCATGATTTTTTATATTTACTGCTTTATCAATTGCTCGCAGAAGGTCTCCACTTCTTCTTTCGATGACCATTCTCTCGTGATCATGAACTGGCCGTTATCGATGCCACACATCACCTGCCAATCTTGAATCACAACGCCATCCATAACAATCGCCGTCCTATGCCCCGCTATTTCAGTGGTAAACCGATACCAGAGTTGTCGTGCCTCAGAAGTCAAAAACACGAACAACTGCACGGGTTCATCGTTGGGATTTCTACGTGGATAGGTACATTCCACATACGCCACCAGAGGCTTGCCGTGCATAACTGCCGAGCTGATGGCTGGGCCTTCTGGCGTAGTCTTTTTCAAGGCGTACAATAGAGATGTGCCTTGACGCGTCTCAACTGGATCTGACTGACAATTACTTTTCATAACAACAAGAGAATCACCTTGTTGCCAGTTTTCCACCACAACTGGGACATCTTCCTCAGCCACAATGGTATCGGCATAAAATTCCCAAAACTCCAATGTGCCTTCCGATGACAAGTCATCCGCTGGTCGCACATATTCCATGTTATGCCAAATTGGGGGCAGCTTCAAATGAGAAGCAACAATCATATAGGCCCAAACATCAAGGCAGAGGAAAGCGACAATCATGGCGACGCAGAACCACTTTTGCTTCTTGTCGAAACCAGTTTTCCTTTTTTCTGCAGCCTCAGAGGCTTCTATCTGACGGATAATCTCATCGCAAGGTTTGGTCTTATGACGTATATCTAAAATTCCCACACTCACAAAAATAAACAACGCAGCACAAAACACAATGAGCAATGAGCGCAAGCTCGGTAGGTGATCGTATCCAGCATGCGCAAACAAGCCGACAAACAGGATTAACATCGGAACAGCGCCTAGAATCGCAAATGAAGAGTAGAGTTTCTTAAAACCACGGGCTTGATTGGAGAGGGTCAGTAAGTCGTAGTTCTCTAAGGTTTTGACATGTAGTTTTCTCAACATCAACATCTCGAAGGCAAAGCTCACCAACATGTAGGTAATATAAAACAGCATCAACGAGAGATTGCCGGAAAACTTCCATTTGATAGTCAGCAGACCGACAAGGATTCCAACTGGATAGAGTATGTATTGCTTCCAACGGTAGCGCATATAGAAATTCACGTTGCTCCTGATGGATGACTTCATCAGCCGGTCATTGACGATTTCCTGTTGGTCGAACTGCTGTTTCAGCGTTTCGTATTGGGCCTTCAGCTGGTCCAGTTCGGAGAGGTTATTGTTTTCGTTGTTTTCCATGATGATTCCCTTTCATTCGTTTTTCGACATTTTC
>JAEEGJ010020134.1_pt1 | contig 14573 bp, 13 predicted proteins | sample 8958761 | NCBI WGS metagenome assembly JAEEGJ01 (sample SAMN16246546, study PRJNA631951) | gut metagenome | biome: gut microbiome; feature: rumen; material: RS-attached | host: Bos | place: Iran: Karaj | collected 2018-10 | reverse complement strand
TTGTCATATACCGGCATTATCTGCTTTGAAATAGCTCTTGTAAGCGGATAAAGTCTGGTTCCCGAACCACCCGCTAAAATTATACCTTTCATTATATTCCTCCGTATTTATCTAAAATAATCGGCTCTGATAAATGACCGCCAATTATCTCTTATCATACATCTTTGCGTAATACTTTTCGTAATCACCGCTTGTCACATGTTCCATCCAATCGTTGTGATCAAAGTACCATTTAATGGTCTTTCTGATACCTTCTTTGAACATGGTTTCAGGCTCCCAGCCGATTTCCTTTTTGATCTTATCGGGAGCGATGGCATATCTTCTGTCATGTCCCTTTCTGTCTGTTACATACTTAATAAGATCGTAGCTGAGCTTAGCCTTTCTGGGATCGCTGTCATCAAGTTCTTCTCTGAGAACATCGATGATTGTCTTAACGATCTCGATATTCTGCTTCTCATTGTGTCCGCCGACATTGTATGTCTCAAAGAGCTTGCCCTTCTCCTGTACCATGTCGATTGCCTTTGCATGATCCTCAACAAAGAGCCAGTCGCGAACATTCTTACCGTCTCCGTATACGGGAAGGTCCTTACCTGCAAGTGCATTATTGATCACAAGAGGAATGAGCTTCTCAGGGAACTGATAAGGTCCGTAGTTATTTGAACAATTAGTGATATTTGCAGGGAACTTATATGTATCCATATAAGCCTTTACAAGCATATCCGAACTTGCCTTACTTGCTGAATATGGGCTGTGCGGATCGTATGGAGTTGTCTCATAGAAATAAGCATTCGGATCGTCATCGAGCGAACCGTATACTTCATCAGTTGAAACATGAAGGAATTTCTTACCCTCTTTGAATGTTCCGTCCGGAAGCTCCCAAGCCTTTTTAGCTGCGTTGAGCATAGTAGCCGTTCCGAGAACGTTAGTCTCAACGAAGATCTCGGGATTTACAATAGATCTGTCAACGTGGCTTTCTGCCGCGAAATGAACAACTCTGTCTATGTCATTCTCTTCAAAGATCTTATTGATGGCGTCTCTGTCGCAAATATTTGCTTTGACAAAAGTATAATTGTCACACTCCTCAACATCCTTAAGATTCTCAAGATTCCCCGCATATGTAAGTGCATCAACATTTATGATGCGAACGTCGTCACCATATTTTTTGAACATATAGTGAATATAGTTGGAGCCGATAAATCCTGCTCCTCCTGTTACAAGATAAGTTTTCATTATTTCTCCTAAATGCTCATCACAGGCTTTCTAATAATACCAATTATCAGATACCATTCTCAGCACAATACTCTTTAAAACTTGCGTTTACCTTATCCTTATCAGATAAAATAAAATCATTTTCTGTCATTCCTTCCGGAATAGGCCATTCAACACCAATATCCAGATCATTGAACATCAATCCGCCCTCGTCGTTTGGATGGTAAAAATCAGTTACTTTGTAGCAAAATTCAGCATATTCGCTCACTACCAAAAATCCATGTGCAAATCCTTTTGGAATAAGGAACTGCTTTTTGTTCTCAGCAGAAAGAAGTATCCCATAATGTTTCCCAAATGTTGCAGAACCTTTTCTCAAATCAACAGCAACATCATATACTTCTCCTGAAATTACACGAACTAACTTATCCTGTGGATAATTCTTCTGAAAATGCAATCCGCGCAATACTCCTTTTTTACTGGCAGATTGATTATCCTGAACAAAATTATAATGAAGTCCTTCTGCTTCCATATCATTCAAATTATATGTTTCCATAAAATATCCACGTTCATCCCCAAATACCGATGGAGTAATAACACATAATCCTTCAATTCCATTAACGTTTTTCTCAACAGTTATTTTTCCCATATCTATACTCTCTTTTCAATTATTGTTTATTGTATATAGCCATTCTATAAGTATCTTCATATGAGCCATCCGGTCCGGCTATCTCATCATTAAGTCTAGTCTCAACTTCAAATCCTGCTGTTTCCAGTAGCGCCTTTTCTTCTGGATACTTAGCAAAAACATACGAATATACCTTATGCATGCCCAACTCGTTAAATGCAATCTCTAAAAGCTGCTTAGCCGCAATTGTCTGCCCTTCTGTACTCCACTCTTCATCATCGCTTGTGAAAATACATAGCTGGCATCTTTTATTCGCCTTATCTATATCCTTTAGATAAACTGTTGCAATAGGATAAACAACAACACCTGTTGTTTCCTCTATTCTTTCAACAATATACTGCTTATATTTTCCAGTCTCAATATACTCCTTATAAAACTTAATATGGGACTCTAAAGTAATCTGTTCCCTATTAAAACAATGCTTTAAAACCGAAGGTGAATTTCTCCATTTAACAATAAGATTTGCATCACCCTCCGTTATTGGTCTCAAATAAATCTTCATACACTCTACCTCCTGCTTGAAATCTGTATACCTTTTGAAACACATTTAAAAATTCTGCACATCAGTTCTTTTAATAGATAAATCACACCTGCTAATAAAAACGATAAAATAATATTTCTAGGTATATAAATATATGCTTTGCTAGCCTTTTCAATATAATTTTCATAAAGACTATTTAACGTTTTATAGTAATAATCATCTGGAATCCAAGAAATCAAATATGCCCCAAAAGTTAGTTTAGAAATAAAAGTAATTACATCTTTAACTTTAATAAAAAAACTATAATCAAATAAATTAGTAAAAACAAAAATCAAAACAGAATTAAGCACATTTTGCCATCCACCAAAATCTTGCCAAATCCCCCATTGAAAAGGAATCGTATAGCTCTTCCATATATTAAAAAAAGTACAAAACAAAATTGATAAAGTCAACAAAAAAAACACTTTAAATCTATCAAGCTTCTTTATGTCAACATATCTATCGATATATGCTCCTAAATAATAATATGTAATCGGATATATCGACACAAAAGAATTAGGAACAATTACTGTAAAAGATTCATAATGTAACCAAGGGCAAATAAAACTATCAAAACTGGAGAAATCATATATATTTAGAAAACTCGGTAATGCCGTAAGAATAATCAAAACAGCAACTAGCGTTCGACTTGAATTCTTATCTAAAACATTCCAAAGAATATTCAAAAATGGAACTAAAAGATAAAAACAAATATACATCCCTACATACCATGAATATTGATCATATCTTAATATATTACCAAAATAATCTTTCCACCCTAACCCTTCTTTATTGATGCCCATTCTGTATATGAAAATACATCCTGTACATAAGAAATATGTCAATACTATATGAACTAATCTAAGATAAAAGTATCCCAAATCCACAATTTCTATTTTTACATTTTTCCTATGTAATAATGCACCACTTAATAACATAAATAAAGGCACACATGTAATGCAAATTGTTCTAACTAAAGTACTTATATACATAATTGAAGAATCAATGTTTGATAAATAATAATTAGTATTCCAAAAGAAATGTACTATTATCACAAACACACATGCAGTAATTCGAGTTATATCAAATGAAATAGCTCTATTATCTTCATTTTTCATGCATTCTCCAAACCTCTTTATCAATCATTTAATAACTCCTCATTATTAAGCCCCACCTATTTTAACAGACTCATGATAGTATTCCCACATTTATAATTTCACAAGGACATTTTTAAATGCTATAAGTACAGGCAAAGTAATCTCCTAAATCCAAAACTCACATTATTATATGAATCATTAAATAATATACCAATTATTTATTAACAAGCAATAATAAATATAATTTTTTACTACCCTAAACCAATTCATAGAATAGTATATCCATATATCTTGATGGAAGTCCAAGTTTTTCCTTACACTTATATAAAGTGTTTATTCTAGGAATAAATTCATACACTCCATATAATTTACTAGTTGAATATGAAAAAATAATTTCAATTTCAAAAACCTTACCAGCTGTTTCACTTATTTTTTTAAATTCAAACACACTCCACTGATTATTTACTATCTCACTATTAGATATCGTCGCTTCCCTTATAATTTTGGAGTTATGCTTTAACCTTATTTTTGCGCTTCCATAATCCTCAAATTCTTGAAAGCTTGTAAATATCATCGCGATTCCATTGATACACTTTTTATCAGAAACTATCCAATAAGTTTTTTTTGTTCTTATTTGTTTTGACAACCGTAACTCTTCACTATTTATCTTTTTTTCAATAATGTGATTAGCCTTCCCATGAACAAAATAATTACAATCCCCACTATAGTTCCTAATTTGATGCATTAAGTCATCATAAATTAGTTTTCTTAGCAAATCATTACTTTTATAATTTCTAAGCACTTCTGTAATTATCACTTCAAATTTTTCACCAATACCACTAGCCGAAAATCTACTTCTATATAACTCATATCCGCACATTCCCATCTGCTTAGCCTCTTTAGGAAAATCCAGCAACTTCTCAATGGCATCAGCAATTGCAGCACTATCACCGACCTCTACAAGTATTCCAGATTTATCATCCAATATTTCCTGTGGCCCGCCAGATTTTGTCGCTATTACTGGTTTTCCATACGACAACGCCTCAATGATTGTTAATCCAAAAGATTCATTATAACTTGGTTGAATCAAACAAAAAGCTTTTTCATATATTTTCCCGACATCTACACTTTTTTCCTTAAAAGATACCACATCCTCTAATTGATTAGCTGAAACATATTCATACAAGTTCTTTTGATATTTAGTCTCATTCTTTCCATAAAAAGTAAAATGAAAATCCTTTCGTTTATCATGTACTTTCTTTATAGCCTGCAAACAAAGCAAAATTCCCTTATTAGGCTCAATTGTATTCAAACATACAAATTCTCTTGAACCAGACTCAGTAATCTGACTCTTATCCTTACCACTATCTGTCCAATTGTATAAAACTTGCCCCTTTGATTCACAATAATCATTATAATAATCTTCAACCCAATTTGAACAAAAAAGAACTTTATCGCTTAAAGCAATACAGATTCTATCTCTTAATAAATTTAAGTCAGCGTCAAAGCCATCATGAGTAATCATTGATGCATCTATTACTCCATGACACCATAAAATTACAGGTATACTTTTTCTAACCGCAGCCAAAATACCAATATAATTGGTCATTGTATTGGACACCAATACCTGTATATTATATGTAGAAAAAAGCTCATAAAATTCATTTATTATTTTTTCATTACAATTAATTTTGCTATCCCAAAAGTACAATTTTATCTCTGGTGTAATAACATAATCAATCGAATGCTCTTCCAACTGTGGCACCCATTTATTATCAACTGTATATGGTAAAAAAACAACCGGATTATATTCTTTACTTTTTTTCAATGATTGAGCAGCTTCAATAACCATTTTTTCTGCTCCACCTATATGTCCATCATGAGACAAAAAAGCTACATTCTTCATATTCCCTCCACTGCATGTTCTATAATCTCAACAAACGCTGGTAAAACAGACTCTACCGAATGATTATCAAAAATATCTTTTTTTACATTTTCCTTTACCATTTCTAACTCTGTCCGATTATCTAATATCTCATTTATCTTTTTATACCAGCCATTTATTGTATTCTCATCTACAAAGAAACCATTCTTTCCATCACTTACAACTTCAGTGTAAGGTTCTACTCTAGAAAACAAACAAGCACTACCAATCACGCCACTCTCAACATATTTGTTGTAACACTTTGAACCTGATGTTCTATTGTTTTCTAATGGCGCAATTAATAAATCCGGTCTCATACGTGACATCAATTCAGCATAACAGCTGTATGAAGAAAACGGGAATATTAAAACTTTTGCATCGTCAAACAATTGAATCTGTTCATCTGAAAAACTTCCTACTAACAGTATCTGTATATCTTTTCGTTCTTTAGCAACTTTTGCTAAAGCTTTAAATGCTGTACTGTCATACCGAAGAGATCCTGCATATCCAATAATTAAATCGCCACTTTTTTCGTATTCTTTATCAGAACGAAACACTTCAGGATTTATACTTATCCTAAATTTGACAAACGCCTTAGCGTACCCTTGTAAATCCTCTTTTATTTTTTCGTTAAAATACAATACCGAATCTGCAATACTCACCATTTTCAGAAAATTATCATAATTAGGATTCCCCGCTACAAAAATAGCTCCTTCTTTCGGATAATCATTTGCTATACTCATCCAATTATCATCTAACATATATATACATTTTATTCTATTAGCATTACAATACTCTGCAATTTCAATACCATTTTCAGATCTACACCTACATAAAATAACCAAATCATATTCTCTAAGATTCTGTTTTTTATATTTCTCGTCATACCCTATTGAATAAGTGGCAAATCCACTTCCTACCATTTTTTCTAAATAGTTTAAAAAAACAACTTGGATATGATGATATTCCCACAGCCCCCCCAAAATAAGAATTCTATATTTACTATTTTTTTCAGTATCAAACTCATTTTTAGGAATATTCCCCATATATTTGATAATGGAACAATAATCTTCTTCGTTCAAATCCACAAAAAAATCAGATAATATTTCATCATTACTTTTATATAAAGAAAACGCTCCACACCGAACTATGTATGCATCCATTAATCTATCAGAAATATTAAACTGTTTCGAATATTCAATCCTTTTACTATTGGTATTAATCCTACCAATTTCAGTAAAACTATTATTTCTTGCTATGCGTAATAATAATTCTTGTTCATATTTTTTTTGTAAAAAACATACCTCGTTAAACTTATATTTTTTTAAAATTTCCAAGTCAAAAACAAAATCGTCAAGCGAAAATGGATTCATAATTTGTAGTACACCATAAAGAGATTGATTCTTGCGATATAAATCCAGATCCGCATTACTATTTAGATAAAGAATTTTATCTGCCTTAGATGAATACTTCTCAATTCCAGACATAAAAAGACTTATTCTGTCAGCTATATGCTCAGTACATAAATTAAATAATGTAACATACTTTGTTTTTACAAATGTAATGCCTTTATTATAAAGAATCGACGGGACACTCGTTTCCTTTTCAACAAATACCATTTTTGCATCTGGAATAATACACCTTATCGATTTTACTAATGGCATATTATTCCAGTTTTCTCCATCAAACACCATTATTATATCAATTGGATCCTCTATATTCTGTAATTCCTTAATTACCCTATTTAAGTTATTTTGAGAGCTTTCTTTTCTTCCAATCACATTGATTATAACCGTTAGTAATGAACTTTTTCCCATCATTATTTTGCCTTTCTTTTTAGTTTTCTATGATAATCTCATTATGTAATCCGCATACACTATTAAGAAAAAAGACTATACATATTAACCATATTTTTTAGCCTTAAAAATTCAATTAAAACTAGCATTAAAAAAGACGTACAGCCTCTACTTTTGATATATCTCAAGTATTATCTCAAAATCATACAAAAGGAAACATACGTCTTATCAAATATTAAATCACAAAACGACTACGCTTCTAAAGAAATTATAGCTTGTATCAGATTCTTTTTTAACGTTCTAATTCATCCGCTGCTCTTAAAATATCAAGTATAAAGACGTTAAAAGCTCTATTCCTTCAAGTTATGCTTTCACGTTGGGATTCATAAACAAATCCACATACATGAATATTTTCACAAATAATTTATCTTATTGCCAACATTTCCTACCATGCCAACTCACAAGTAAACTTTGACGTCATAGACTTCTGATCATATTACTAAATTCAAAATAAAAGACTCTATTTTCCGCTACTTTCATTAAGATATTCCTTTGTTACATACTCCGGACTTCCGGAAAGCATTATCTTCCCCTGTTGCATCCATATGCATTTATTACACATTGACACCGCCGACTGCATACTATGCGTTACAAAAACCATTATCTTAGAAGTATTGATCATCTTCTGCAATCTTTTATTTGCTTTGTCCAAAAAGGCAGCATCTCCCGCAGCAATAATCTCATCCAACAGCAATATATCCGGTTCAATAGCTGTGGAAATTGAGAACGCCAATCTGACAAACATACCAGATGAATAATACTTTACAGGCATATTAAGATAATTACCAAGTTCTGAAAATTCAGCAATTTCATCCATTTTACTCTTGATTTCTTTAGGACTTAATCCAAGCATCAAGCCACGAAGATAGATATTGTTCCAGCCACTCTGTTCCATTTCAAAACCCGTGGCAAGTTCAAACATGCTTGAAATATTACCCTCGACCTTCATTGTTCCACTTGATGGAGGATATATTCCCGATATAACTTTAAGCAACGTACTTTTTCCTGCACCATTATGACCAATAATTGCTAGCCTGTCTCCGTCTTTTAGTGACAAACTCAAATTATCAATAGCATGTACTTTTCCGTTACTATAATCACTAAACTTATTACTTCCCGGAATAATTACATCCTTAATCCTTTTTTGATGCCAAACATTAAATACTAAATCTATATTTTCCAGTTCTATACAACTCATCGAACTCAACTCCTATAACTTCATGGCAATACCATGATTATTTTTCATAGTCACTACTGCACTGATCAAAAAGAATACTGCCACACAAGCAAAAACTTCAAGATAATATATAACCGACTCTGTTCCCACACCCAGAGCAGCGCTTCTAACAACGTTTATTATGTGATAAAAAGGATTCAACTTGTATACTAATGAATATCCCTTCTCATCGAGCATTGCAGGTAAATAAATAATCGGTGTTGCATAAAAAACTCCCTGAAGAACCAGACTTTGAAGCGGTTGGAAATCTCTGACATTCACTGTTATAGCACTGGAAAAATTAGCCAATCCAATACCTGCCAACAATATAATTATTAATCCCGGTATTATTGCCAACATACTTAACGAAAAATTTTGTGGCTGTAAAAACAGATATACAATAAAAAAAGCTCCCATGGCATACAGTAAATTAACAAATGCTACCAACACTGTCCTGATAGGAAAAATCTGCGGACTAACCTGTGTTTGTTTTAGGTACCCTTCTGCACTTATATATGCATACGTCCCGCCATCAGCGCTACCGGTAACAAAAAGCCATGGATTCAATCCCGAAAAAAGTATAGGCATAAACTCTATCGGACTCACCCCGTAAATGACCGAATAAACCGCACCAATTATAAACGAAAGACCCAGCGGTGTTATTATCTGCCAGGCAACACCCAATGCAGAACGATTATATTTCATCTGAAGATCCTGTCTTACTAAGCTGATTAATACATATCTATCTTTCCATATACCTTTGAAATACTCTATTAAACATCTCATATTCTTCACAATTCAATCCTTACTTTTGTTATATCATCCTTTATTTCTTCATCTTTATATCCGGCATTTCTAAACGATTTCAAACTGGCAATATTAGAAGAATAAATATTGGCATATAGGCTCTTTAATCCTAATTCATTCTTGGCAACGCTACTTACAAGCTCAATACTTTGAGCTCCGTAATGTTTACCAGAAGCAATCTCTTTATCAACAATAATTCTTCCAACCTCCGCTTCACCTTTTTGGTTATTAACATCATAGATGCTAACTCCACCAATAAATGCATTTGTTGCCTTTTCATAGATAGAAAACATCAGCTGTGAATCATCACATAAATATTTTTCAAACCACTTATGCTGCATCTCTTTAGTTATCGTAACTGATGAAAAAAAGAAAGGTGCATTGTCTTTTCTGTTTCTAAGCAAACGATATCGTTCACTTTCTTCATCAGTCATCGGCATAATCCGTATTTCATCATTTTCTGCCGAATAATTATGATTCATAATCTATAACCTCTCAATCTACGCCAAATAGTTTTTGCTATTCCAAGCAAAACATTATCTTTATATCTAATTCTTCTCTTTGGCGCAAAATAGCTTTCAAATTCAGGAATAATTTCTGTTATCTCTTTAGCTATATCATTATCAATAAAATCTTCTTTTAACTGTTTTTGTGCATTCTCAATAATCGATGCGCGCAATTTTCTGTTTTGAATAAGTTTATCAATAGTATCAGCCCACTCAACAGAAGAATTTTTAGTCAGAAGACCATTAAAGCCATCATTTACAATCAATCTATACGGTGTTACATCGGAATATATTCCAGAAACACCTAATTTAGTATATTCAAGCCATTTATTGTAAAACTTACAATTTCCAAATTCCGTATCCAATATAACTCCAAGTCCTATATTGGCATTTATCTCTGCAACTCTTTGGCGATATTTACCACCGTCATTAGTCCAAGGTATATATTCAGTTGAAAACTTACAATCTTTCAAAGAATCCGAATCAAGACCTGCAAATACAACTTTAAATTGTTGATCTTTCTCATATATTTTATTCAAAGCCGGGACAATCAACTCTTGTAACACATCACGATGTGCCGGAGAACCGGCATACAAAATAGTCACTTCATCCGTATAATCCGATGGCGAATACACTTCCTTTATCTCTTCGTAAAGTTTTGAAACAACGCATCTGATCTCATTATTGTACTCTTTGTATCTTTCACAAAGTAGTGGATTAGATACCCATAATACATCACAATTTGCAAGACAATCAATTAGTGCCTTTCCATAATCATTGCCTTTATTATATGCGTACAGATCATCGTCAAGATATAATACACAGAATCTCTCTGCCTGTTTTGCAGCTTTAGCTATGCTTGCCATATACGGATCTGCGCCACGAGAAAACACGACAACGTCAGATTTTGCTATATCTTCCCTTGTCACCATGCAACTATCCTTCTCTATAACATAAGAATCGCATCTATCTGCAACTTTTGCAAGTGCACTACTTATAATAGGCGTTGTGCTGGTTACGCCTGTATAAACCAATAAAATATTTCTTTTTTTAACTTCTAACTTTTTCATAGTACTTTACAAATTTGTTTGCATACTTTCTAGCGTAATTAATAACGAAATGTGGCCAAAATCTCACTTTTGTGCACTTTTCTTTTTCTTGCAATAAAAACAATTCCGGCAACTTTTCTTCAATTGCTCCCATCAGATTAGCCGTATTAAACCTTTGCTCGCAACACTCTTGTGCCTTTATTACCATGTTGTAGCATTCTTGTTCATGATTAATTGCATATTCTATTCCGGACGCCCACGCTTCTACTGTATTGTCCACCATTATGCCATTTTCTTTATCAATTACTATAGATTTGTACGGGAAATCATTCGTATATATACCGACTGTCCCCAACAGACTATACTCAACAAATTTATTATAGTATTTGCATCGATAGAAATCGGTTTGTTCAATTGGGGCTACACCTATATCAAATGATTGACCTAGAATAAACGCGTAGTAATCATCATAACTATCAAACCAAGGATAGCATTTTAATTCTGCATTACACTTTTCTATTTTTTCAGTCCTAAATCCTACACATGTCAGGATTATATTCTCATATTTAGATACAAGCTTATTTATTGCCGGGATAATAAATGAATTTAATTGTGCGTAATGATTGCTACTACCTGTATATAAGATATTTACGTTTCCGCCGCGAACAGAAGCAGACTTCCTTCTGCTGATATCGACAGTAACATCTGTATTTACGCATCTTCCTTTTTTTACATATTTACCATAGTGATCCGTTAATACTTCTCCGGATCCCCATAATACATCACATAATCCAAGTATTTCTATCAAATATTCACAGTTCCTTTTATAAGACAAAAGAGTAAACATTTTTCTAAGTTTACTTGAATAAATATGGGGGAGATGCAATAAGTCATCATCCAGATAAACAATTATCTCTCTCCCCGCATTTTTAGCCGCCTTTATAATACCATAAGCGCTAATCTCAAAAGGTCGAATCGCTACTATCACATCAGCCCACTCTATATGTTTCTTACGACAATTTATAATTTGCATTTCCACCACATCAATTTTCTTGACGTGGTAGAAATGATGAAGCATATTACAAACAATATCTACAGATGGTATGCGTGATGAATAGATAATCAGTACCTTTTTCATGTTTTTATCCTAGTTAGTTATTCTCGATAAACTTGATAACCTCGTCACAAATATAGTCAACATCGCTACGGCTAAGGTATAAGTTAAGAGGCAGTGACAATGTGTGCTCGCTGACATATTCTGCATGAGGGCATGTTCCCTTGCCATATGAATACATCTTATAATCTGTATTTGCCACATAATGAACTCCGGGAGAAATTCCTGCCTGATTAAGCGCAACAATAAGTGCATCTCTGTCATCAACAAGAATCTGGAATAAGTGACATGAACTCTCACATCCATCTTCTATTCTTGTAAACTTAATCTTATCAGCATATGGTGCAAGGCGATCTCTGTACCATCCGCAAATTGTTCTGCGATATGCATTGTCTCTGTCAACATATTTAAGCTGAACAAGACCTATGGAAGCCATTACTGAGTTTCCGTGTCCCTTCTCTCCTACATACTCAACATCATATCTCCACTTATAATTACCCATATTCTGAGTACGTGCATAAGTATCTTTATTGATTCCAAGCCAAGCTTTCTTACGAACAATTTCATCAAGCTTTCCATCCTTGAAGCAAATCATTCCGCTGTCTGCAGTAGGAAGGTTCTTTACCGCCTGGAATGAATAAACAACAACGTCTGCTTCCTTGCCGGGAATCTTGCCGTTCAATCTTGTTCCTGTCATATGCGCAGCGTCAAGAATAAACTTAAGATTGTGTTCTTTACAAATTTCAACAATCTCATTGTAATTACCCACGTTTCCGCCGAGGCCAACATACATGATTGCTTTTGTCTTATCTGTAATACGTTCTCTTACAGACTTCGGGTCAAGACACATTGTATCATCTATATCAGCAAATACTGCCTTCATATTAGACTTAGCAATTGCATGGTTAGTAGAAATGAAAGTAATAGGTGTTGAAATAATCTCATCACCATCATTCCATCCATACTCTTCTTTCATAATATCAATAGCCATATACAAGCCCATAGTAGATGAGTTCAGATAATGCGCATAAGGAAGTCCTGTATACTGCTTCCATGCCTCTTCGAACTTTACTGTCTTAAATCCCATTCCTGTCCAGCCAACCTCGAGACACTCCCTAATCTCATTAAGACATTCTTCTACTTCATATTTAGCCTTGAACAATTGAATATCCATGTTTTTTTCTCCTTTATCCTTGAATATTATCTAAAAATGTTTACATACATCTTTATAAGCAATTTTATTTTTCTTTTTTTCTTCATGTACCAGAATAACGCAACAAAGAACCGTCGCTTATATTCCTCTCCTCTTACACCAAATAATCTCAAATAATAATTTGACTCATTATTAGGATATTCTTTGTCAATCCACTTTATAAGCCTTTCGTAATATCCGTATACATCTTCAAGATTATTCCCTTTGGCGCAAAACATAACCTCGTGAACTATTGTCTTTATATAGAAGTATTCCAAACATGTATTATCAACATGCTTTAAAGGGAATAAGCCATTTTGTAATGCATCGAAAAGAGGCAATATACTATTATTGTTATCGATTTTTTTGTGCTCTGTTCTACTATAAGATTCATTATTCGAAAGCCATCGGTATCCCACATAATCAGAAACATATACTATATTCGCATGATTATATGCATTGAAAACAAAATATATATCCTCGCCTTTATTTACAGGCAAAAATTGAATATTGTTCTCAGTAATAAGACTTTTCTTATAAATCTTCCCCCACGGAGCAACAATCCTATATGGAGACCATTTGGATTTCTTCAGCTCAACAACTCTCTTGGTCTGCCCCTTTGGAGTCACCAACTCATATCCTGACACTACCACATCTGCCGCGTAAGCATTAGCCTCATTGTAAAGTTTCTCAAAGTAATCAGATTTTATATAATCATCTTGATCAATAAACGCGATATACTCTCCGGTGGCATGTTCCGTCCCCGTATTTCGTGCATACGCATTTCCCTGTCTGTCTTCAGTCAAAAAAATAATTCTTCTTTTTGAACTCCAACAACTAATAAACTCTTCAATAATCAATGGGGATTCATCGGTTGATTTGTTATCAACAACTATGACTTCAAGTCCGTCTATAGTCTGGTTTGCAATACTGTCCAAACATTTTCTCAGGTACTTTTCACCGTTATAAACCGGGACAATCACACTTATTCTGAACACTCTGATCTCCCAACATTACATCTATTGCATAATAAAAATTACAACGTTGATATTTTATAACTATTATATGTTTTTTACAACCTTTAGCATACCAAGACTTTTTTATTTTTTCACTCTAAAATACAATACAATTCATCTGTACAATGCTTTTTGTTCCCCTGCCTTATGGTTATATCTAAAAGCCGTACTATCCACAAGCTTTTTCTCTTTAGCAATGTAAAGTGCTAATCTAAAACCGTTACTTTATATATCACTCTAAACAAATGAACAAGTATAGCCAAAATTCATTCAGATTCCTGATTCAAAACCAAAAGCACTTCACCAAAATCCATCTTAATGAAGTGCTTTTTCTATACATCTTTTTATTCGTGCATCTCTTACTGTTTTTACTTAGAGAATC
>JAEEGJ010020133.1_pt1 | contig 14573 bp, 8 predicted proteins | sample 8958761 | NCBI WGS metagenome assembly JAEEGJ01 (sample SAMN16246546, study PRJNA631951) | gut metagenome | biome: gut microbiome; feature: rumen; material: RS-attached | host: Bos | place: Iran: Karaj | collected 2018-10 | reverse complement strand
CACCTGGTAAACTACCAGTCCCTTGCCGGGCAGTCCCTTGTCCCAGCCGTTCCACTGGCGGTTTTCCAGCAGCAGGTACTCGTTGGCAGTGTGCTTGACCTGATATACCGTGCCGCCTTCAGCGACAGGTTGCAGCGCCGTCACCGACGTAGCCTCTGTCAGTTCGACAGGTGCCAGCCAGCCTAAGAGCATCTTCTCCAATGGTGAATAATTCGGAGGACACCAGCCAAAGTTTGTGTAGTTGCCGCCGTCCATCAGGTCCCATTCATCGACGACGGAGAATGGGGTGGCTGGCGACATGGGATAGAAATCGGGCAGGCCCAGGCAATGGCAGAACTCATGGGCTATAGTACCAATACCATTCAGCGTGCCGTCTTCCCACAGCTCACTACTGATAGAATAAAAATCACTAGGGATACCTCCAGGCAACTCTTCAGATGAATTGGACGAGTTAGGCCAGATATAACCCTTTACCTGGTTTCCGCAGAAACCTGCCGCCACATAGACCACCTGGTTGACCTTGCCATCGCCATCCCAGTCGTAGATGGAGAAATCGGCAGTTTCAGTCTCACATAACTGATTGCACGCAGCCCTCATAGCCGATTCGCCATAATTTGAATAACTGATTTTAACGGCACTCTGATCAGCCTTGATCGGGCCATAGATGTCAAACTGAAGGTTGATGCGCCCTGACGACTGGTCGCGGAAATAGTCGGCCACGCAGCCAAGACCTTTACCGCTGTTGAAGCCCTGCTCATTGAAGAGCCGGTGATAATAGGACTTGGGATCGGGCATCGAGAAGTCGCGGTCGTTGAACGAGATGAGCACCACCGGCTGGCGATAGAGTTTCTGCGGGTCGAATTTCGTGGGTTCGCGTAATGAGTAAGACTCCGACTCAGCGCGCGTGGCGTGATCTACGGGGGGAGTACAACTCAGGCGCACCTGGGCCTGGGCACTGGTGGCTGCCAGCAGGGCGGCAGCGGCAAGCCATACTATTTTCTTCATTATCATATTACTATCCGGTTTGTTGTTGTCTGATTCATGGTGCAAAATTACGGTTTTATTATGAATTGGCAATGCTTTTTGCCAAAAATCATGTTACAGCGGGATTACGGCTCGCTGGCAATGAGATTACGGCTCACGCCCGACGGGATTACGGCACGCTGGCAATGAGATTACGGCACGTAGTATCAACGCTTGCTATAATGTCCGGTGCTGATGCGGATAACGACATTGTAGTCAGCGATGAAAGAGCCTACATAGCGTTCAGCTGTGCGCTCAGACATTTGTAGCTGACAAGCAATCATTAGGAAATCTTTTCTTGTGAATTCCTGTGGCAGGGCATTCAAGAAGGTGAGTTCCTGAGAGGACATAGGCTTTCCTGTTGTGCTGAGAGGTGTCTCGGTGTGTGGTAACAGTCGCTTGTAGACATATACTGTGTGGTTGATAAGACATGATGCGATGGTGATGGCAGTCTGATAGTCGTTTTCGGTACACACCAATGGTTCGCCCTGCTGACTGAAGCGAGGTTGCTGCTCTTCATGTCGGAGAATGGTGAGTACCATCGCAATACGATAGGTGGTGAGTCCGAGACGGAACACGAAGGCATCGAGCTCGTCACCATGTAGTCCTACTTGCTCGTTGTAAAGAGGCTCGAAGAACTCGTTAAAGCGCATCTTCTGTTCTTCGTTGAGTGTGAATTTCAGTGGCTCCTTGCTGAAGGTTTGTAAGTCATCATAGATGGCTTTGAAACGAAGACCGAGTGGAGCCATCTGCTCGTTAAGTGTCTCTTCGCAATCTTCAAATACGTTACGCCAACCACGGCTCTTGCGTAGCAGGTAGAACACGAAGCGGTTTGCTAAACCATTCTCTGTGTTCTGAGGAGAAAGCAACAGTGGTACCTGACCGGGGGTACATGTCAGTAATATGGACATTCTGGGCTTATCAATGAATACATGTTCATTATCCTTGCGTCGGCTATAGTCGATTGACTCGTGATGAAAGGCCTTGCGCAGCCCAGACGAGTAGTCTCCATAGTCCTGTTTGACGGCTTGTGTCAACGTGTCAGCCTCGGTCTCAAAGATGGCTCCCCAACCATCGTTGGCAGCCAGATCCTGATAGAAGGCCGTTGCCGAGGCGTTGACTGAGATAAGCGGCGAACGGTAAGGTGGTTCCTCTGGTTCGGTAGCATTCGCTTTCTCCTTTTTGCTCAGAGCATCATAGGCGGCTTTGTTCTTGAGGTATTCCCGATGCTCAGCCTCATAGCGGCTTTGAATTTCGAGTTTAATAGGCTTTACGAGCGCAAGGCAGGCAGGGATGATGCCTTTGTCTGCACCCGATGGTGCCACGATAAAGTTGTAGAAGGGCGGAAACACAAGCCGCCGATCATATATGCCGCAGACATTGGGAGAAAAACCCGATGCCAAGTTGAGCATACTCAATATCACCTTGTCTCGCCCTTCGGATGTTGTCTGCTTTTGGGCTGCATCACGTATAATCGGAGGCAGATCGTTGATGTTGAGTTTGTCAGAAAAAGTCGGGTTTGCAAGAGCCGAAGCGTCAAGTACTTGTTCGACATTCGAAGAGGATGTTTCCGCCATTTCCGCCATTCCGCCAACGCTTTGTTCAACTGCATAGGAAGGTTGATTATCTGGAGTGATCACGCGACTTTTGTTATTATCATCATTCATTTGTATATTCCCTGTATTCATAACATTTTCGTATGTAGAGCCGTGGCGGAGTGGCGGAGTTGACGGAAACCTACGTCCGATGGCACTGAGGTCTACGCCAGCCGCCTGTGCCATTTTGTAAAAAGTTGCGATAGTGATTCTGCCATCACGCTTTGAAAGGCATTCCTGCCACTTCTTCTCACAGTCAGACTCACGGTACTTGGTGCTTTGACTTGATACCTGATGAAACAGGTCGCGGGCCTCAGGCCCCAGTTCGGCGAGTGCACAGCCGCACTCCCACCAGTCGTTGTAGCTTTCAGCGATGTTGCCACCAAGCCGAAGCAGTTCCTCTACAGCGGCCTTTGCCTTCTCCAGTTCGTTCCCGACATCAGGAACAGCTGGATTAGGTTTCTGAACTTGGCCTTTTATCTGGTCGTTGTCGTCGCTGGCAGGCTTACTGTTATTATCCGTGGCTGCTGCCCAGGCCATCGGGTCGAAAATGATATTGTTGTCCATACTATATGTTTTTTTCGTTGTTAGGGTTTACTGATTAAAAATATTCAATAAGAGACAGAGGTAAATACGCTTTAGAGTCGTGACACAAGTAGCATGCCCTTGAAGGGTTTCCACACGCCTTGTCCACTTGTTTATCCTCCAGGTGGTAAGTGTGCATCAAGTAGTTGCGAATAGCCTGAAACCATGTACGGTGGTCGCAGCGTGTGAGGTCGATATGGATGAACCATTTCAGTCCGAAGCCGCGTGGCGAACGGAAAAGTAGCAGCGTCTGGAACATTGGATCATGAATCAGTAACTGGAACAATTCCTCTACACGGTTGCCCAGATAATCCAAGTCCATGCAAAGGACACCCGAATGCTTGACAAGGGAATTGTCAGAACAGTAACTGAAAACGCCACTTGGCGTCACATAATCCAGGTGCTGCCCCTTAAAATCCCGGGCCTTGTCGTCATCGGTGATAGTTCTAAGCTGTTCCGTTTCAGACATGTACCTGCGGGTAATGATGCACCTATAGACCTGGAACAGCGACAAAGGCTGTCCGCATGGCCGTTTGTTTGTAATTGGCTTCGAAAAGAAGCTCATCCGCACCTCGGCTGGATTCCAGCTGTTGGCGGTAACTGGTTTGTTATTTGCCTCCATACTATTCTTTTGTTTTATTGTATGAGGTTTACCCACTCGCACAAACGGACTTCGGTATAGTGGTTACGATTTCACTTTGTCCGCCCCCAAGGCCCGTGCTCGGTTAATGCCATGGGTGTAGAATTCTGGCGCGAATTTACAATTTTACGATGAGAAATAGTGGAATAAAACGTCTATAGGTTCATGAAGTTCGCAAAGTTCGAAAAGTTCACGCCAGTTCACTTGATTTCGGGGCAATTTCACCCCAAAGTTCATTTGTAAGTTCAATATGGCGATAAATATATATGCCAAACGTCTCATTATTACGGAAAATGCCAAAAATATGTTAAAAATCAACCTGCATCACTAAGAAAATAACCAAATGTCGGTTGACATAAAATAAAAATTAGTAACTTTGTCAACGAAATCAATTTTATAGTTATGGGAGACCTTTTAAATGTATTTTCACAACGCCTCAGGCAAGCCAGGATATTGAAGAAAATATCTATGGACCAACTTGCCTCCATGATTGGAAATAGCGTCACGAAGCAGGCTATTTCGAAGTACGAGGCTGCCAAGATGATGCCAAACAGTACCATCTTGACGGCTCTGGCTATTGCATTGGATGTGGAGCCGGACTATTTCTTTCGTCCTTTCAGTTTTGACTTGAATGAGTTTAAAGTATCCTTCCGTAAGAAGTCCAACACTAGCGCCAAGGATGCTAACGCATTAAAGGTTAGAATCCAGGACGAAGTCGAGCGTTATTTGGAAGTGGAAGAGATTCTCGGCAAAGACAAGGATACTGTTCTTCAGACGGATGGTGAGCAATTATCCTCTCCTGCTCAGATGTGGGAACAGGCTAAATATCTAAGAGACGATTGGCATTTGGGCTATGATGCCATCGGAAATGTTCAGGACATGCTGGAGGAACACGGCATAAAAGTGATTTGCACGGAGGCACCAAGTGGTTTTGATGGTGTAAGTGGTATCGTTAATGGTAAGGACTATATTGTTGTCCTCAACAAGAACCAAAGTCATGTAGAGCGTCGCCGGTTTACCACGATGCATGAGTTGGGCCATCTTCTGTTTGACAAACGATTTTCTCCGTCTTTGACTTTACGGGAGAAGGAAAAACTTTGCGATGCATTCGCCAACGAGATGCTTTTACCATCAATAGTTGTACGAACGGTTTTCAGTCCAGGTGAAAAGATATCTACTTTTGAAGTTCGTCAGTTGCAGGTGGTGTATGGCATTTCCTTTGATGCTATCATGCACAAGTTGCATGATTTAGACATCATCAGTGACAGCAAATACAAGACCTACTGTATTCGCAAGAATCATGATGACGCATGGAAGCAGTTTGTAGAAGATTCCTTATATCAGGAAGGCTTCTCTAAGAAGTTTGAGATGATGGTGTATGCTGCAGCGGCAAAGGATCTGATAAGCACTTCAAAAGCAGCTAATCTTCTGCATAGCTCTGTCAGCACCGTCCGTAAGCATTTGAACGTGATTTAATGAAAAAGATAGTAGTAAACGATACAAACGTATTCATCGACTTGTATGAAGTCGGACTACTGGATGAGTTCTTCTCACTTCCATGGGAGGTTCATACCACAGATTTCGTGATGCTTGAGTTGCTGAAGGAAGGGCAACATGATACCGTAGCCAGATACAAAGCAGAAAAGCGCCTTATTGTTCCTGTCTTTGAGGCGAAAGAAATGTTGGAGATTGGAAATCTGTTTCAGCAATCTTTGAATAAGACCAATTTGTCTCTGACAGACTGTTCAGTATGGTATTATGCAAAGGTGAATAACTATATCCTACTGACTGGCGACCGGAAGTTGCGAACAACCTCCGCTTATGAGGGAGTAGAGGTTCATGGGGTTATCTATGTTTTTGATCGTCTTGTAGAGTTCAATGTTATTTCCCGCCAGGTTGCGGTTAAGAAACTGCAACAACTCTACAGCATTAACTCTCGCCTGCCTAAAGAGGAAATTGAGAAACGAATCAACTTGTGGAAAACAGAGATGAAATAGAAAAAAAAGATCTTCACACAACAGTCTCCACTAAAATGGTCAGACCTGAAGAGTTAGCCAGGGTTTACATGAAATCTCGGCCAGACTTTCTTATTATGGATATGGAGGAGGCAACAAATCATTGGAATCTCAATTATATTTATGAATTTCTTTATCATGTCAGAAAGTTGTCGGATATAGACCTCGCTATTAATTGGTTGGCAGAAAAGTGGGCAGACACACATCACTATTATGATACGTACTATAATTTGAAAGACCCTAAACTCGTAGAAGAGTATCAGCGATTTGTTCTTACGCTGAAGGACATCAAAGACTCTCTTCTTAATCGCTTTGAGGCAGAAGAGCGTAAGGAGGCATTGAGGGTACAGATGTTAATGGGGTATAACACGACAACTACAACAGAAGTCATACCGAAAGATGATGTACCTCAGAATAAGTCAGATGAGACAGACTCCCCTCATTTCGAGGAGTCCAACTCTTCTGGCCTTCCAGAATATCACATCAAGGATCTGCCTGAAGATGTACAGAAAATACTGACTTTCGATGATGATGAGACGTATTCTCTATTTGTAAAAAACATGAATGAAGACACTTGGTTCAAGGTTAATACAAATAAAGGAAAATATTTAGATAGACTCAGGTTCGTATGCAACAAATTTGAAATAACCGCCAAAAATACTGATCGCAAACAGTTTGATAAACTGTTGCATTGTATTATCCCTGACCTTGGTGATATTGGCAATTTGGAAAGTGCAATGAAGAAACAAACGGACTCCAACAATGATGCAAACTATAAATATTATGACAGTCCAATACCAAATCATCGTAGTAAATGTTATGATTTGTGTAAGGTTGGAGCAGAATTGGAGGAATGCCTGACTCCAGTTCTTGAGAAAATTCACAATAAGAAATGGAATATCAAGAAGAATCCACGATAATTAATAGGCTCGCGCCTTGTTCTTTTGCCCACTGCTGGAGCTTAACCCTGCAAAAACCTTCATATCTTTTCCTTTCATGGAGCAAAGATAGGTACTTTTCCTAATATTTACACGTTTTTTGCAGATTTTTCACTCAAAGAGCATTACTTTCCAAAGTTTTTCGTATCTTTGCCCCTCGAACACCGGCTGATTGTCCTAATGGGACAGGAAAGCTGCATGCTCTTTATATGTTTTCATGGCTTCAGCGGAAGCCCGCCGGTGCGATTTTTGAGGTAAAATATAGCGTTTGCTGTTTAATAGACATTCCGAAGTTTGGCCACAGAAGAAGTCAGAGACTACTTGCAAACGTTCACGATTGCGTGGGCGTTACTTGTTTTCTCTGAAAGGTTGGGCCAAACACCTGGAATGTGGATGAGTAGTCGTCCACGTTTCTTTTGTGCTTGGTCTTGCTTTTGTTTTTTAGAGAGCAGCGCATAAACGATAATACGCTTATGCAAGCCAATAATGACAATCCCGTACTGAACAATCCGTACGAGGAACCGCAGTATTACTACGACACCGATATGAACGGTAACATAGACTATGCCACCGTTATCAATGGACGACGGCCATTCGGCTATGACGTGAATATCGTGCCAAAGAAACGAGGAGATAAGACTTTCTTCTCGCAAGAAGACTTTATATCAGTTGATCCCAATGCCGAGTTTATCAATGGCATCCGTAAAGAGGTAAAAGCATGGCGTGAGGGTGGCTATCCCAAAGCCTCTCGTATCACCAAGGAATTGCTTGACTTCTGGTTCAATAACAAAGAACGCAGAGCGAACCTGCGGTTGTTCTTCTGTCAGCGCGAGGCCGTAGAGACAGCAGTCTGGCTGAACGAGATAGCAGAGCGCGACCCCAATACAGGCAACTATATCCTGAACCTGTTGGGCGAGCGTAGGCATACCGTGTCAACAGACGATGCCTATGTACTGCCTCGTACAGCCTTCAAGATGGCGACGGGTACAGGAAAAACGGTCGTGATGGCGATGCTGATTCTCTATAACTACCTGAATAAGCGTGCCAATCCGATGGATACCCACTATGCAGACCATTTCCTGCTTTGTGCGCCAGGCATCACCATTCGTGACCGCCTTTCCGTGTTGCAGTTAGACTACAGTCAGCGCAGCAATAACTTTGAGCGAACAGACTACTATCATCAGCGTGGATTGATACCACCTCAATTCGAAAAAGAACTGGGTGGACTGAATGCCAGCATCACCATTGTCAATTACCAACAGTTCCTGCCTCGCGTGTTTTCAGGCAAGCATGCCTCGCCTCTTGACGGCAAGCAGAAATGGGTAGATGGAGAGTTGGTGACTCAGAAAGACAAAGAGGACTATAGCGTAATGCTGAGTCGTATCTTGGAAAAAGGTGTGAAAGGCAAGCGTATCGTTGTTATCAACGACGAAGCCCACCATTGCTATCTGCCCAGACAAAACAAGGACAAGAGTCTGACAGATGACGAAAAGAGTGACCTGAAACAAGAGAATGAGGCCGCTATGGTATGGTATGAAGGTCTGCGACAGATGAAGCTTTTGGGTTATAAACTACAGCAGGTATATGACCTCTCTGCTACACCTTATTATCTGAAAGGCTCAGGCTATCCTGAATACTCCCTATTCCCTTGGGTGGTGAGCGATTTCGGATTGGTGGATGCCATTGAGAGTGGATTGGTGAAGATTCCATTCTTGCCAGCGTATGACAATACGACTGACTTGGATGAGCCCAAACTCCGAAATATCTACGAGAGCATCAAAGACAAACTGCCCAAGCGTGGCATTCGTGCCCAGAAGAAAAAAGATAAGGAAGATAAAGTAGATACATCCATCTTGGCTGTACAGGCACCTAACCTGCCAACGCTTCTGAACACAGCCTTAGAGCAATTCGTGAAAGACTATGAGGACTACGACAGAGGTCTGCGCCAGGCATACGAAGCCATGGGTACACTCTACACAGCACCGCCGGTATTGATAGTGGTTTGCAATAACACAACCGTTTCGCATGAGGTCTATCGCGACATTGCCGGCTATCAGGATGGTGTCAACGAAGATGGTGAGCCTCGCTATCGTAAAGGTCGTTTCGATGTGTTCTCGAACTACGATGGTATGGGATTGCCCAAAGAGAAGTTCCCAACATTGTTGATAGATTCCTCTGCACTTGATGAAGCATCAACCCGTATTGACGAGGCATTTAAGAAAGCATACGCCAACGAGATTGAGGAATTTCGCCATGAATATGCCAATCAGCACGGTGCTGGTTCTGCCGATAATCTGACGGATGCAGACATTCTGCGAGAAGTGGTGAATACCGTTGGTAAACCTGGTAAGCTGGGTGGCGATATCAAATGTGTGGTCAGCGTATCGATGCTGACGGAAGGTTGGGACGCCAATACCGTTACCCATGTTTGTGGCATCCGTGCCTTTGGCAGTCAGCTATTGTGTGAACAAGTGGTGGGTCGTGCCTTGCGTCGTCAGAGTTATGACCTGATTCCTTACGATAAATTGGGACGGGAGATAGATCGGAAAGACCTCTATAAATATAAAGAGGAGAACATCACCTACAAGTTCCCACCAGAATACGCACGTATTATTGGTGTGCCTTTCAACACCTTTAAAGGTGGTGATACGGTAGTAACGAAACCTCAGAAGCCCAAGGCCATTATCCGTGCTTTGCCCGAGCGCAAAGAAATGGAGATTCGATTCCCTGTCATTACAGGCTATCGCTCGGATAATATCGAGGGTTCGCTGAAAGCCGACTTTACTGGTCTTCCCAAATTCCAGCTCAACTTCAATCAGATTCCTACGGAAACCGTCTTACAGACCGTCGTGAATGGTGATCAGAAGATGCTCAAGACGGACTATATGGAACTGCGCGATTTGCAGGTCATCTATTACTTTGCCCATCTGATGATTCGCGAATACTATACCAGTCGTGAGCATGGCCAGCAGTTCCAGAAGTTCCCTGACATCAAGCAGATTGTAGAGACATGGTATAATGAGCAACTGGAGATTGTTGGCGGCGATGGCAGCACAGAGCAGAAGCGTCTGGTGATGCTCTGGAACTATAAGGCTGTGCTTGACAACATCATGGAAGGTGTTCATAAAGCCAATGAAGACCATGAGGAGATTTCTGCTGTGCTCAACTATTACAATCCAGAAGGCAGTACCATCCACGTATATCGTCCCACGAACAAAACGGTCTATCCAACACAGAAGAGTCATGTCAACTACGTGATAGCCGAAGACAATAGCTGGCAGCAGATAGCAGCCAAGACACTCGACGCGATGGAGTGTGTAGAGTGTTGGGTAAAGAATACCTATCTCGGTTTCCGCATTCCTTATACCGTTGGTGATGAGAATAAGGAATACCAGCCTACATTCATTGTTCGTGTAAAAGGAATAAACCTCATTGTGGAGTGCGAGGACTTCGACAGCGATAAGTCAGGCAACAAAGAAGCCAAGCGTCACTATCTGAAAGACTATTGGATTCCTGCAGCCAACAACCTCAAGACATACGGCACTTGGGACTTGTTGGAAATAAGAGATATTGACCAATTAGAAAAACTCATAAACGATAAAATCAAGCAACTATGACATACGATAAGAATCGCCCCGTAAGTAGTATTAAGCACAACGATAAGCGTGCTGCCATTCCTGATAGTGCCCATCAGGGAGAGGAACAGATGGCTATTAGTGGCATGCCAGAACAGAGTGAATACGACATCTTCCGTCATGAGTTCCAGCGTGGTAGAGACCCAGAACTCTATTGGCTCAACAAGTATAAGAATGACGATGAGGACAATCCCGACTATATGCCGCAGTTGCGTACAGACATCCGAAGCCTGTATAAACATGAGGACATTCGCCCGGAGGCCATCATCGATAGTCTCTATGAACTGCATGAGCATAAGAGCGAGAGTGCTAAGTTACAGCTTGACTTGTTTGGCGATTTTGAGGAAGAACAAGAGGATGAACTGGAACGATTGGCTGGTTACTACAAGCATAGTGACAATTGGCAGAACCGATTGATTCAAGGTGACAGCCTATTGGTAATGAATTCCTTGCTGAATCGTGAGGGCATGAAGGGGCAAGTGCAATGCATCTACTTTGATCCGCCTTATGGAATTAAGTATGGCGGTAATTGGCAGATGAAGATAAATAGTCGAGAGGTCAAGGAAAGCGACACTAATGTATCTGGAGAACCAGAGATGATTAAAGCTTACCGTGACACTTGGGAATTAGGCATACATAGTTATCTTTCCTATCTTCGTGATAGGTTAGTGATGGCAAGAGAGTTGTTGTCTGAGAGTGGTTCTTGTTTTGTGCAAATTTCCGATGAAAATGTTCATCTGGTAAGAAATCTTATGGATGATGTATTTGGAAGTGAGAACTTCATCAGCCAAATAGTTTATACTAAAACTGGTGGATTTGCAACTAATACAATTGGGAACGTAGCGGATTATATAGTATGGTATGCTAAAGATACTGAACAGGTAAAGATAAGGAAACTGTATATCGAGAAAGACTATTCAATAGATGGTGAATTATATTCAAGAATAGAACTACCTGATGGTACTAGAATGTCTATAGGTGAGTGGGAAAGAAAAACTGGGAACAAATTTGTATACTCTGCTTTACCAAAAGGATATCGTATATTCAGATTGAGTAATCTAAGTTCACAAGGTTCTGCTAGTATCCCTCAGCCATATGAATATGAAGGTAAAACTTATTATCCTTCAAAAGGAAATCATTGGAAAGCTAATTATCCTGCAGGCATGGATAGATTAAGGTCACTCAATAGAATAGCGCCAACACCAAATAGTCTTCAATATGTTAGGTATTACGATGATTTTCCATGTATCGCAATTTCTAATTTATGGACAGATACAGGTACTGGTAGTTTTTTAGAAGATAAGTTATATGTTGTCCAATCTGGTGTAAAGGCTGTTCAAAGATGTATTCTTATGACTACAGACCCAGGTGATTTAGTACTTGATCCTACGTGTGGTAGTGGAACAACAGCCTATGCTGCAGAATCTTGGGGACGCAGATGGATTACAATTGACACCAGTCGTATTGCTTTGAATATCGCCAAGAAGCGACTGACAACAGCGCTCTTCCCATATTATAAGACTCATGATGATAGCGAGAATCCTAATATCCGAAGAGGCTTTATCTACAAGAAGGTGCCACATATCACCCTGAAGGCTTTGGCCAATGATTTGCCCTTTGATGAAGAAACCCTTTACGACCAGCCAGAAGAAGATAAGAAACGTATTCGTGTGAGTGGACCGTTTACGGTTGAAACCTTGCAGAGCCTTGATGTCAGTTCGCCTGAGAGTTTGAATGACAAACAGAACGACTACGACGAATATGCAGCCTTTACGGAGCGCATCTTCAACAACCTGAAAGCAAACGGCATTCGTAATGGTGTGAAGCAGCAACAAGCCGTGATGCACTCGATGGAGCATCTGGATGAGCCTTATCTGAATGCGAAGGGCTATTATAAACAGGAGGACGGAACAGAGCATTGCGTGTTCTTTATGATTGGCCCCAAGTTTGGTACTGTCAGCAAACACGCCGTGAACGAATCCGTACGTGCTTTCCGTCAGCATTTGGACGAATCGAACTGGCTTGTGATTCTTGGATTCTCTTTCGAGGACAGCATTGAGAGTGGTGAGAACAAAGACTATAACTTTGGTACGTTCCAAGTGTCAAAGGTCCGCATGAGCGATGACCTGCTGCAAGATGGTCTGCTGAAGAAAGACAAGAAAGCAGGATCGTTTATCATCATCGGTGAGCCAGACATCAGTTTGGTGAATGACGGCGACGGCAAATGTCATGTAGAGATTAACGGAATGGATATGTACGACCCCATACAAGATGAGGTAAAAGCCCGCAATGTGAACGACATTGCCTATTGGGAGATGGACGACAACTATACGGGCGGTCTCTTCAAGGTGCGTAGCATCCACTTCTGTGGTGGCGACAAGAAAGACTTCGCAGCATGGCGCAAGGGTCTCGATACGGTTGCCAAAGACCTCGCTAAGAAAAAGGCCGAGCGCACCCTGCGATTAGAGTTCAACGATGAGATTTGGGATACGCTCTACGACTTCAAGAGCGAGCCAATCCCCTACGAACAGGGCAAGAAAATAGCCGTGCGTGTAGTCTCTCAGTTTGGTGAAGAGTCAACGAAGGTTCTGACAATGGAATAATATGCGATACTGGATAGTTCCAAGTAATGACAACACTTTCCGTATTGGTGATGCAATTGCAGCACAAGACGGAATGGCAGACTGGAGGACTGATAAGTTCTCAGTTGGGGACATCGTGTTCATCTACAAAACGATTCCTGAGAAGCGCATCCATTACAAGATGGAGGTCATCAAGGTGAAGATGATTTTCGATGAGGCTTTCGAGCAGGAACCTTTCTGGACAGATAAAGTCCAGTATTACGGGAACATCACATCCTTCTATGCCAGATTCAAATTGCTTGAGGAATATACGGATGATATATTGTCGTTGCATCATCTGCATGAACATGGGTATGAAGGTATTCCGAGAAGTGTCAGAGAATGTAAAGAGCAAGGCTTAATAGATTTCCTGCTACATCCCCATCAGATGGTGAATGATGATGTGTATGATGTGGACTATCCTGAGGATGACGAGAAACTCTATGAGGGTGCATTGGTTACTGTGAAGGCCAATAAATATGAGCGTAATCAAAAAGCTCGAAGGGAGTGCGTAGCGAAGAAAGGTTATCAATGTTTGGTATGTGGACATGACTTTGAAGCAACTTATGGGGGAATAGGTAAGAACTTCATCCATGTGCATCATCTTAAACCAATATCAACGATTGGAAAGGAATACGAACTGAATGTTGAGAGGGATTTGGTTCCTGTATGTCCTAATTGTCACTATATGCTTCATAGGAAAGATCCACCATATATCATTGAAGAATTGAAAGGGATAATCCAAGAAGTGACTGAACCAGTCAAAAAGAAGTCTTCACGAAAAGCATCTGAAGTTCGAATGGTTGCAGAAGTTGCTATGTTGAGGGATGTGAATGATGACAAAGATGTATGCAAGCTGATTCATAACATGATGGAAATGGATGGCGGTACGATGATGAAGAATATCTATTCTATCTGTATCGCTATGTTCCAGGATAAGTACAATAATATGACACCAAATGACTGGCGCCATTTGATAGATGACTATGTAAGAACTGTTACTCATCGTCCAGACATGAAAGAAGATGAGGTGTTCTATTTCAAGGTATCAGGCTGAATATTTTCATCGAGTCGATGATCAAGCCGATGGAATAAGAAATAATGGGAGATAATTTTCCAATAAATCCCTTAATAAGGGATGGCTATAATGTAGGGATACATAAAAAAAAACAAAAATTTTTGCCCCCCTATGAACGTCGTTTGCTAAATTTTTCTTATCTTTGCAAACGTCAAGGTTTAAAATCTATAGAGATGAGCGATAAGAAACATGATGATTTAGTCTGTGAACCCGCTGCCGTTACTTATGGTATGAGCGATGAACTGCGTAGTAGTAGTCTTCTAAGTGAGGTTGGTAGATTAAGCAGAAAAGACAAAGAATTTCTGGTAAAATACATTTACGAGACAGAAGAAACTGAACTCGAAGCTTTTGATGCGTTTAATGATGACCTGCAGCCTTACACAATAGAGGAACTTAATGCGCGAATTGATGAAGCCGAGGATGAAATGGAACGTGGTGAAGGA
>JAEEGJ010020132.1_pt1 | contig 14574 bp, 15 predicted proteins | sample 8958761 | NCBI WGS metagenome assembly JAEEGJ01 (sample SAMN16246546, study PRJNA631951) | gut metagenome | biome: gut microbiome; feature: rumen; material: RS-attached | host: Bos | place: Iran: Karaj | collected 2018-10 | reverse complement strand
GAGGACCCGAGAAGAGGGGCCGACTAAACAACGAGATGCACAAAGTGCATACGAGTTGTTTAGGAATTATCGCGTAGCGATAAGCCCGAAGGGTGGCAAGCCAGCCTTGCGTAAGCAAGGTGACTGGTGCAGCCATCATTCCCTTTTCCCGCTCTAAAATAAAAGAACCACTTTCAGAGTGGTTCTTTTATTTTTGTGTTGATATGGGTCGGATGTTCGACCCCTTGGGGTCGAGGGTGCGACGAATCAACAAGACGCACGCCCCCCTCTCTTTAACAAAAAAATTTCACTTTTTTCGGCTCTCACCCCTTTATAATTACAAATTTTATTTCTATATATGGGCTGTCCTCGCGGGAATAGCTCAGTTGGTAGAGCACGACCTTGCCAAGGTCGGGGTCGAGGGTCCGAGTCCCTTTTCCCGCTCTAAAAAAGAAGACGCTGAAAAGCGTCTTCTTTTGTTTTGTTATCAGGAGCCAGGCGTTACGGGCTGGCGTCTGAAGCCCGTTAGAAGGGGTGATGGAAGACCCGACGAGCCGGGGCTGCAATCAGGGGGAAACCTCCCCCCATCCAATTTATTAAATCGTCATTTTAAGTTTTAAATCAGCCATAAACGGAGTATCTTCTCCGATTACAACGCTTTTGCCCACCGCTGTCTTTGCGGATGCCTGCAAAACGACATTCGGGGTAATCGCATACTTTAAACCGACATAGGGGTAAACAGCAAATTCACCCGTAAGATTGTCGTTGTATTTTTCTCCAGCCTCGTTTTTCCCAGTAACATGCCCCATTAGCACCAGAGCATCAGCGCCGACAAATGGAGTCAAAGGAATGTTCAACTTAAAATCTGCCTCAGCACCAAAATTCAATCTCAACGGAACAGAAAAATCATCATCGGTCTCCACGTTTACAGAAAGGCCCAATTCCGAGCCGAAATCAACAATTCCAAAATTTTTAGAAAATTGAGCACCAAAACTCAAAACCCACACATCGTAATATTCGTAGCTTTGGTTTACAGGAACCAAGGCATCCAAGAACACGTTCAAAAAAGGCGTAATCTGGTATCGCGCCATAAGTTCCGGATTCCCAAGTCCGTTATTCTTATCCAAATTCACATAGCGCGTGCACAAAATTTCGCTCAAATTCACATAGTACGGGAGCAACACTGCCAATTCCAAATTCGGTGCGACCGTAAAACGGGAGCCTAAATAAGGCTTGAGCAGCATGAGTTCACTAGAGCCCTCATAGTCAAAGCCTATTCCAACCACAGTTTCGCCCTTGTGATTTTCAAGGACAGGGAATTTATCCCAAGTCGCAAAACTTGCAGTTGCACAAAACGCAGCCGCGAGAACTAATTTTTTGAACATACAATACCTCCGTAGAAATTGTTCGCAATGAAAATCGATTGATCATCATTTGATGGCGAAATTACAAAAGCAGACAACCTGCGGAAAAGTTTTTTTGTTCAAAATTACAAACAATCTAACAAAACACAAAAACCAGTCACATTTGTGACTGGCTCTGTACAAAATAATGACAATTGACTAATTACAGCTTCATATCGCTCAGGCGAGTGCTTTGTACTTTCGCTACGCTCAAGTACCAAATGCTAGGCTCGGAAATGTCAATGCAAGCATTGACGCTTCGCTCGCCTGACGCATTTGTCAACTTATAGTTTAATGTCAGAAAGTCTCGTGCTTTCCACGCGGTCAAATTCCAGCTGGATTTCAGCAGAAGGCTCCTTGGTCAAGAGGCTCACGACGACGATTGTCACGAAGGAGAGGATAAAGCCCGGCACGAGTTCGTAAATCTGGAAGATTTCGGCAGAGAAGCCGGAGAGGTAGAACTTCCAAATAAATGTCGTAAGGCCACCCACGAGCATACCCGCAACAGCAGCCGGGAGTGTCGTACGTTTCCAGAAGAGAGCAAGCAACATAATCGGTCCAAACGTCGCACCAAAACCGCCCCAAGCAAAGCTCACGAGGCTCATCACCACGTCAAGGAAGCTCTTACCGTGCTTCACGCCGTCGGCACTCGGAGCGCCCTGCATAGCGACAAGCACTGCAATAAGCGTAATCACAACGACCACGCCACGGCTTACCCACATCACTTCCTTGTTGCTTGCGTTCTTGCGGAACAAGTGCTTGTAAAGGTCATTACTGAAAGCGGAAGCAGAAACCAAAAGCTGGGAGTCGGCAGTACTCATAATCGCAGCGAGAATGGCGGCCATAAGGATAGCGGCAATCGCCGGATGGCAAAGAGCCTGGCAGAGTACCATGAAAATGCGTTCCGGGTCATCAACGGTGATGCCGTTCGCCGTCACGTAATAGCGACCGAGGAGTGCAATCATCACGACCGCAGCAAGGCAGATAATCACCCAAGTCATAGCGATACGGCGAGAGTCCTTGATTTCTTCGGCGTTCTTGATGGACATGAAGCGTACGAGGATGTGCGGCATGCCAAAGTAGCCAAGCCCCCACGAAAGGCTAGAAATCAAAGCGATAAGCCCAATGGACTTGCCCGTCGTTGCGTTTGTGAAAAGGCTCATCAAGTACGGGTTCTGGGCATTCACAGCATCCATCGTCGAAGCAAAACCGCCCGAACCGCTCATGATCATCAGCGGAATCACGAGGACCGCGATAAGCATCATCGAGGCCTGGATAAAGTCAGTCCAGCACACAGCAAAGAAGCCGCCCATGAACGTGTAGCTAACCACCACGATGGCACCGAGAATGAGTCCCGTGGTGTAATCCATACCGAAGATGGTGCCAAAGAGTTTTGCGCTAGCGACAAAGCCCGATACCGTGTAGAACAAGAAAAATGCGAGAATGAAAATCGAGGCAATCACGCGGATGATGCCCTTATTGTCGCGGAAACGGTTGGAGAAAAAGTCCGGGAGAGTAATCGAGTCGCCGCAGAAATGGCTGTACTTGCGGAGCCTGCGACCGACAATTTTCCAGTTGAAGTAGGTACCGACCACAAGACCGATACCGATCCAAGCTTCGGAAAAACCGCTCACGAACACAGCACCCGGAAGACCCATTAGCATCCAGCCGCTCATGTCAGACGCCTGGGCGGACATGGCAACCACCCACTTGTTCATACCGCGGTTACCGAGGTAATAGGCGTTCAGGCTGTTCGCCTTGCGAGAGAAATACGCTCCGATGCCAAGCATCATCAGCAAATAAAGGATAAAGACGACAATCGTCATAAGACCTCCGTTAGAATTTTTATAAAAATTAAAAATTTTCTTCTATACGCGGAGTTGGCGGTTATAGACGATGCGTTTGCCTTTTACACCATCGGTTGCGCAAATGTGGTCCACGGGAGGCTTGAGCATGTTTGCCACGAGATGCGCGGCAACAGTCTCCGCACGCACCGGACGGAAATGCGCCGGCACCCATTCCGGATGCGCCCCAAAAAGTTTTTGTAACAGCCCTTCGCCAAAACGTTTATCCTTGTGTTTGCCCAAAAGCAACGACGGACGCACGAGCGTGAGCGATTCAAAACCCATCATCGTGAGACCTTCTTCGAGTTGCCCCTTCAGGCGATTATAGAAGAACGGCGAATGCGAATTTGCCCCCATAGCACTCACACACAGGAAATGCTTGACGCCCTGGCGCTTTGCCAAAGCAGCAAGCGTTAGCGGCAAACGCAAATCGACCTTTTCCTGAGCGGGTTTACTCCCCGCCTGCTTGAGCGTCGTACCCAGACAGCAAACCACGGCATCGCAACCGGTAAAGTTCTTGCAAACGTTAGATACCCATTGCTCTTCGGGCTTTGCACTCAAAAGGGCATCAAAATCCACCGCCTCAAAATTGAACTTCGATACGCCATTAAAAATGCCCAGCGCATTCAAGTCTGGGACCGAACGCACCGGGCAATAAACACTATCAACCTCGTCCAACCGGGCTAACAGCTGAGCGACATTTTTTCCAACAAGACCTGTAGAACCGAGGAGCGCTATTCTCATTGAGCAGATTCGTCCACTTCGTCTCTCGGCACCATCCAACCGACTTCATCGCCACGAACCGGGAGAGCCGTTACAGCACCAGCTTCGTCAACAATCACAGCGATACCCGACAGGTAATTGACCCAGCGGAACGGATTTTCATACACCTTCAGGTTGATGGTTCTGTTAGTGACAAATGCAATAAGCGGTTCGACAAGCATGTCATGGCTAACAAGCACGCTCACGCGCTTCCAGCTCGGCATGTTCGCCACAATAACTTCGTTCACGAACTGGTTTCCGCGTTCGAATAAATCGTAGAAATAAGACGGAATGGTTGCAGCAACGACAGCGTTAGAGAAAGGAACACCATAAGAATACTGTGCAATATACTTCGGGTTTCCACCATATTTAGAGACAACCGCATCCAACGTATCGGACGGAACCGTCAAGAAATAACCACCGTTAATGCCATCCCACGTCACAACTTCGACATCAGTTTCGCCACGACCAGCAGCAATGTTCTTGCAAGTTTCACGCGTGCGGATAAAGTCCGTTGAAGCATAGTAGAATGCATCATCACCCACAAGCTTTGTGCCAAGCGTCTGCGCCATCTGGATGCCAATCGGGGTCAACTGCGATTCCGTGCCCGTGCTCTTTTGGCGCTTGGAATGGCGAATCACAAAAGCTATCTTGCTAGTCTTGGGGGCAGCCTTGTAGATATCGCCCATGTCATAGAAACCGTCAGCATCGGCAGCAACAGCGAGTGCACCCGGAGTCGTTGCAAAGGTAAACGGACCATTTACAACAGGGGTCGCGCCGGAACTAGACTGGACAGCAACATCAGACGAACTTGCCGGAACACCAGAATCCACAACCGAGGAACTCGATGCCGGACTAGAAGCAATATTTTCGCTAGAAGAAGATTCGACAGACTCACTTTGCGGCAGATCTGCACTAGACGAAGAAACAGCCCCCGTATTCGGCGCTACAGGAAGCGCGCTAGACGAATCGTCGCCACAACCGGCAAACATGCAAAGCCCGACAAAAAGGGCACTCACAAGATACTTTGCGGAAATATTTTTCATTTTCAAAAAATCCTTATATACTAACATTGAAATTTAGATTTTTCCCAAAATTTTCCTCGTAAAAAATTCCTAAACACGGCAAAACTATGTATATTTAACGCATCACTTTTATCAGAGGCTGGATGTTATCTAGTAAATATTGGTTCATTGTTTAGTGCCTTGGAAGACGAATGTTTTCAAGGCGGTCTTCCAAGGTGATTGTGCCGATTCACACAAAAATTTTGGAGATAAACAATGAAAAAATACAATATCCGCACGGAACAACCGCGCGACTTTAAAATCGTCGAAAATCTCACCCGAGAAGCATTCTGGAACGTTTACCGTCCCGGTTGCGTGGAGTATTTTGTCCTCCACCATTACAGGAACGACCCAAGCTTTATCCCGGAACTCTCGTTCGTCATGGAAGTTAACGGACAAATTATCGGACACGTAATGTACGCGTGGTCGAAAATCGACGCCGACGACGGACGCAAAATCCGCATGATGACCTTCGGGCCCATCAGCATCCATCCGGACTACAAGCGACAAGGATACGGCAAGGCACTCCTCGACTATTCCATGGAACTCGCCCGCAAGATGGGCGCAGGTTGCCTGCTCATCGTCGGAAACATCGGATTCTATGGCAAGAGCGGATTCGTCCCAGCTTACACCAAAGGCATCCGCTACGCCGACGACCCGAACAGCGACGCGCCATACTTCTTGTGCAAGGAACTCGACGAGGGATTCTTGAACGGAGTGACGGGCTCGTACAAAGACCCAGAGGGCTATTTTGTGACCGAACAAATGCCCGAAGAATTCGAGAAGTACGAGGCAAGCTTTCCGCCTAAGGAAAAGCTAGTACTCCCCGGACAGTTGTAATAGAAAACGCCCAACAAGAAACCAATCTTGATGTGCATTTTTTTTGCACATCAAGATTTTTTGCAACACAAGTATTCCACCCAACTTGAAGTCAAAAATTTTGACTTCAAGTTTTCTTTTTGTTCAAAGCCGAAAATTTCGACCTTGAAAATCAGTAGTTTTCAGGTTCCTTTTCTAAGGCGTAAATTTTGTACCTTGGAAATGTCGCCACATTCCGAACAGTTCATCCATTTTTTAGCGTCCCTTCTTTTGAGGGTTTTCACTTTCTTCAAATTACGACATTATTTGTCGCAGTAAAAGTCTATTTTTAGAGATATAACAAAAAAAAAGGAGATAACCTTGAAAATTCTTGTAGACGATGAAGCAACTGAGCGATTAATCAGATTCTTTGCAGCCAAAGATAAAGATCGTTGCGTAATCGTTCCCAGCTTAAATTCAGGCTTTTTATCAAAACCTGACAATGGAAACTTTTCTGTTTATCCTAACGAAGAAACAAACATCAATCTAAAAACAGGCTGCAGAAGAATAAAAATCTTAACAGACATATTTAACAATGTTGATTGGAAATTACTAGAAAAAATCGTTTCAATGGAAAATGTTGAAATTCGTCACCACAAAGGTCTTGACTTAAATTTATACATCTATCCACGAGAATCTTATTGTTTAACTCTCGTGAAAGAGTATAACAATGTTATTGGCGTCCATGAAGATGAATTTGTCCTTTTCGAAAGCACCATTGACGACTACAACTCACATCGAATGATTTGGATGTTCAATGATCTTTGGGATGAAGCAGAAAGTATTACACAAGAAAAGCTAAACTTATTTATTAAGTTCTGTAATCAGGAACAAAAGACTTTATATTTTAACGAAAATGATCTTGCGGAAACATATTTTTTATTTTCAATCTTAGATACTGCCTACGATACTTTAGGGACATCATTTATGGATGGTGTTTTCTGCTCAAGAATCTACATTAAAGATAAATTCGCAGCATTTCCGTATATCATGGGAATCGACATTCCTAAAGACGCAAGATATTTCGTTCATTGCGTTTTTCATAAAGATTCCCAAGAATTCAGTATTTACAGAGCTTTAGTTGTAGACTCATCCTATTCAATTAAATTTGACGATAATCTTTGGAGGCGAGCCAAAGACCACTATGACCAAGAAAAATTTTTAGTCATCGTACCAAACTATCTTGATGCTTCTGATTTAGACTACTACACATCCCTCATTTTGAAATTTGACTTACCATGTTCAAGTGCCAAAACAAACAAATACTTTATGGTATCCGAAGCATTTTGTTGGAAAAAGAAAAAAAGAGAAATTGAATCTTTTTTGACAGAAAAATATAGGACAAGCCAAAAATTCAGAACAAAGCTTTCAAAAACAAACTTTATCAAATGGACTGAAATATAATATACCGTTCATCCTAATATGCCTCAAAAATTTTTCGACTTAATCAAAACATACCAATGCGGTTGCGAAATTGATTACAGTTTCGTCTTTGGTGGTGACCGTCAGAAAATATTTCTGATTAAAGCAGGGCAAGACGGCTCTATTTATGGTTACCAAAACAAGTACTTGAAACTCGCCTGCGAATTACGAGACTTGTACGGATTCTCAGTCATTTGCGCATCCACGCAGTCGTCTGATATTGGTCAAATGGCACAATTCGCCGAAATAGTTCAATCGAAATTCAAGATTACCGCTGCCACCAAAATTTATTTCATGGGAATGTCAAAAGGGGCATCAATCGGATGCTTAGGACACGTCTCTTTTCCGCAGATTACCCGTTTTTTACTAATCAACCCTCCCCTAATGATAAACACAACAAAATTATGCCGATGCACTCAGAATTTCGCCGGTGAAATGATGGCATTCGTTTTCGGAAGCCTCGATCCATCGGCGCACCTGGCAGGTATCCTCAAATTGCACGAACGTGAAAATGTCCGCGTTGCCATCATCCCCGGGCAAGACCACCATTTTTCAAAAGACGGATTTAACCTGCTAGAGCTGATAAAATCAACCATTCTATAGAGAGACGCTATGAAAATATTTATATCTGGGTCAAAGTCCATTTCAAAGTTACCCGACTTGGCAAAAACATTCATCGATCAATTCATCGAGAATAACGATGAAATTCTTATCGGTGATTGCTACGGCGTAGATGCCGTCGTACAGAAATACCTTGAAGCAAAAGGGTTCAGCAATGTAACCGTTTATTGTAGCGGAGTCACCCCGAGAAACAATTTTACATCATCCGCCAAAATCCACTCTTGTACCGAAGCAGCCAAAGGACTCTCCGGCAGCGACTTTCACTATGTGAAAGACATTCAAATGGCAAACGATTGCGACCAAGCCCTTATGATTTGGGATGGGAAAAGCAAAGGCACAGCCGAAAACCTTAAGCGTATAAAGGAAATGAGTAAACCTTTTGTAGTGATAAGAGGGTGATGTTATCTTTTTAATTTATCCATCAATATGTGGTAGATTTCGGTATTCTCAATCTGCATGATGGTAGTAATTTTGTTACCGGCATCCTTAGAAGATGCCCCGCAGTGAAAAAGCTTTTCACCTTTTAAACCGTAATCCAGAAAAATATAACGGTCATGGATTTTACCTCTTGTCCGATCCGTGAAGAGCTTTACATCAGGGCGAGCCGCCGAGAAATCATTCTTAATCTGATTTGTCAGTGATTCAAATCCTTGTTCATCGCTATAAATTGTCACAGAAACACCCTTGGCAATTCCTCGCAAAAGATCGAGCGTTTTCACGCCAACATAATCGTCAATAATGGCGATGGATTTCTTTGCCATGCCATAAATTTGCGTATAAGCAACATCCGCTTCCAACTTTTTTCCATTCAAAATCAAGAAATGCTTGTAGGTGGAAGGATCAACGAAATTTTCCATAACCTTCTGAAGATCGGACTGAATGACGGCAATATCCTTGGTATTCCGTTCCGTTTGCATGGCTATTTGAACAAGGCCTTCGTTACCCAACAAATTCCGATTTTCAGCAATGATGTAGTCCTTCATCTGCTTGAAAAGCCGAATAAGAGCCTTACTTTGTGCCGTAGCCCGTTCGCCCTTGAGAACGGTCATAAGCATGTAAATTCCCTGTTCGGTAAATGCGTATGGCGCATACTTTATGTTTGAACCGCGAGAACCCTTGTTCAAGGTCAAAAATTTTGACCTTGAAGGTTCCTTATTTTCGGTTTCCATGTTCATGATGCAAATTTTGCACCTTGAAAGTTCTTCAATTTCCCCAAAATTCAGCTGAAATCGGAAATCTTCATCGAATTTTTCGATATTATTCTTAATCTGTTGATTAAAAGCCTTCGTACTATACCCATAAATCTCCGCCAAGTCAGCATCAAGCATGACTTTGAGCCCACGAATCGTGTAGATTCGCGATTTAAGCATATTTTCGTCTATCAGGGAAAATTCAGACTTGGCAACTGCCGGGACATCATTTTTCATCATTTACTCCTTCCCATCTACAAGCAAAAAAGATAGGATTACACATTTGTTCATCAATAATATAAATTCATAAACGACGATTGTCAAGAGCCTTAATAGATATCGGGAACGGAATTTCTTTCAAGAAGTTTTCCGTTTGCTTCAGAACATTTTGCAACGCCGGGATTCGCTCAAGATAGTTTTGAATATCAAAAGACATTTGAATGGTATAACCCTTATAGAAAGCGACTTCCAACAAAAAAGAGTTTTCTGATTCGAACAATTTCCATTGATGTTTTGTTGAATTCATTATGTGCGAAACCGTCACCCGGATTGTGTTTTGGGCGAGTTCTTTCAGTTTCTGCTCTTTTTCGATTTCCATTATGATTCTTGACGATTGCTCGTTATAGATCGGGAATTCATCAACGAATTTTACGAGGTTTTCAAGAGTCGCATCAAGATTACACCAGCAGCGTTCATACGGAACATTAAAGTTCCCTGCGTCAATATGAGAAAAACGGATGCTCAAATATTTAGCATCACAATCTACCAGGAATTCAATTGAAGCAGCACTATCCAAAGACTTGCGCAAGCAAATAACTTGTGACTTATCACAATCTCGATACCCCTTTGTCCCCTGCTTATAAGAAATTTCAAAATCGCAATCAGGCCTCGCCTTTTGCAAGCGTTTAAAAGCAGCAAGAACATCCCTTCTATGCAGGAAAACCACATCAGCATTTGGGGCATAAATCTTTTTGACAAGCGGCTGCCAGAAATTACAGCAGGCTTCGGATTTGGATTTGGAGAATTTAGTGGATGTTTTTTGCATAGAGTAGGTTGTCGATGGCTAAGAACCACTTCAAAATACATTCTCTACGCGACAGATATAATCGTATTAATTGGAACTAATAATATTTTTTGCAAATAAATAATATATTTTTCAAAAAAAGAATATCCTTTTTCAAGGGGATCCAAATATGGATTTTTCAAAGCAAAATACGAATAGACTTGAATTAATTGAGTCTAAAGAAGATTTGATAATAAATTAAAAAAAAATCGAATTATTATTAGATATGCATGACAAATATATCCGTGATATAATTGCTAGGGGAACTAGCTATGTTTTCTACAAATTTGATGGTAAAGATAGATTTATACCAAGTCGTTTTATTGGCTACAAGAATACAACTCCAGATAAGCATAAGAAAGCAAACAACAAACAAGGTGGCGCCACAAATTATGCCATATCCAAAATATTGAAATTAGAATGTTGTGTAAGCAAGCATATGGAAGATCGATTACACAATTTTTTTGAAAAATCATTTGGTTCAACTGGCGAAATTTATAATAAAGAGCATAAGTTTTGGGAAACAGACATCAGCATATTTCCAACATTAAAACAAGAAGAAGATAAATTATACCAAGAGGTCGTCCTTCTAAACAAGAATCGAACTCATATTGATTTACGCAATTATGGGAAAATTGAAAAGCAAACAATTAAACCTACAAAGTTAATATCTTATTTCGTTCGCGATCCACAAGTTGTTGCGGACGCTCTATGGCTTGCAAATGGAGTTTGCCAAGGTTGTGGTGCAGAATGTTTAGAATACGGAAAAGAAACAAAAGTCTTTAAGAGATCAGACGAATCTATTTTTTTAGAGGTGCATCACATCACGCCATTGAGCGAAGGTGGACTTGACATGCTCGAAAATGCTTGCGCATTGTGCCCTACATGCCATCGACTATTACATCATGGTAAAATAGAGGATAAAGAAAAAATACTTAAAAATATTAAAAAATCGAGAATAAAAAAATTAAAGGAATTATTAGGACAAACTTAATTTTTCATATACAAATCAATTATAATTAGCAAAAACAAGACTATTTTACAAAACAGTCACCCATTTGACGGGTGACTTTTTAATAAAACAACCTAATACAGCCTATTTCTTATAAACACGCTCTCGATGATACCGAAGAAAACTTTCTATTTCAATTTTATCCTTTTCTTTTAATCCTTTTGGAGGATTTAAACATACCTCAGCATCAATTCCCAACTTCAAAAGTTGCGCTGTTTCGACTTTGGATGATATCATTATTTTCCAACCATCTTGAAGTGATGAAAAAGCAATCAAGCCTTTGTCAAACAAGGCGTCGTAATTGGCTGAAAGAAGTAAGCCATTGTGTCCGTCAAGGCGTTGTACTTCATCTTTATCCTTACAGTCTTTCCATGGTTTAGCATGGCTAGCTCTTAAGACATCTCTAATACGACAACCGGTTACCGCGCAAGCGCTATCCCACAGTTTTTCAAGATTTTCTCGATACACACCTTGTCCAACACGGGCTAAGATCTGTTGTATTCGTTCCGTAGCACTTTTACCACAATCGTCACTGAAGATTATACTATGCTTTTCAATAATAGCTTTTATTCGGCTATTTTCAAAAAATTTTTGTAATGATTCTAATTCATTATCAGGATCAATGTAGAGAGAGGCATAATAATAGGGATGTTCCGCTTTTTGCAACGCGATATCATTATAATTAGGAACTTTATGTAGGGTGTAAACGTCATTTTGCGTTCGTTCAAAATTTCGCTTGTCTGGAAAATCCGTTTCGAACATTTTTTCATTTTCATATCCAAGAGAAATGCAAAGGAACATGCCTTTATTATCATCAAAGCAGTCATTTTCGCACCACAATTCAATTGCAACATTATCCTCTGATTTGGCTAATGTTATATAATATCGATATCCACGTCCGCCAACTGTAACCACAGGAGAGGAATCTCCAATATTCCGATGATAAAAGCTCCATAGGATTTTTTTTGCATCATCTATTTTCATAGTTCATTTCCTTTCGAAATCATTATCTTTATAAATCTATACTCATTTTCCTCCAAAATTCAGCAATTCTTATTCCAACATAGAATCACAGATACCCATTCATCTTCAAAATCAGCTCGCCCCTATCGCGATCTTGCCAAACATATTTTTGGTGATAATGCAAAAACTCATAATGTTTTTCATCAAGTTTCCGAATAGACATATCGCCATAAAGTCCAAAGGCTTTCTGGTCCTCGTCGCTTAGCTTTTTAGAAACAACTATAAGACCGCAATCAAGAAAAGTAATGAACCCTTTATTAAACAAATAAGCAATATCAGTCCTTAACAAGAATCCGTTATATGGGCCCATTCGATGCTCAACATTCTCACACGCAGCACAAGGCTTTGCGTGACAAGCTACCAACAATTCAGGATTGTCACATCCCGTAAACGCACATTTATTTTTCCAATATTTCATCATCTGACGCCGAAAAAGTCCTTGACCGCGACGAGCCTGGATTTCAGCAACGCATTCATACCAATCTGAATTTTTACTTTCTAATATCGGCATAATGTCATCAAAGAACTCTTCAAAAACACATTCTGCATCGTTCTTGTCAAAGAAATAGGAATAAAACCACGATGTTCCATTTTCAAACTGAGCCGTTTTCTCAACAATCATTTTTTGAACATCATCTGATTCAATTTCTTGACTTTCATCATAGTTCAATCCATCAAAACGAACTCCAATCGTTTCAAGAGTCAATTGCCGAAAATGCTCAGGTTTAATCAAAATAGAATCTGTCCCATTCCATTTTTTCTCAGTCCATTTATCTAGATTGCGCGGGATTATCAAGTCAACCATTTTCTCAGAAATCCGCCCAACAAGTGCCATCGGGATAAAGAACGAAAGGTAAAAGCAACCTTCGCCATTATTTGCAGCCGCATAACATCCAAACCTTAAACCTACAGGTTTTGGGAAAGGGTTCACTTTCCACCCATTTTTATTTTCATCGCACTTTTCAAAGACATCAACAAATGCATAAGCATTTTGAGGCTGACCATCGTGTATTTCATCAGCATCAATTTCTAAATCATGCCGTTCAAATAAATTCTTGTTATTTTCCAAGAATTCATCAAGCAATCTTCTAGCTTTTCTCATAATGAAGCCGCCTCCCTTTTATTGTTAAAAACTCAACTTATATCGCACTTCAAATTGCTCCGGGCAGAATCGAACGATATCCTTAAAACTGTATAGACTTGCATCGGTATCGTAAAGCAACGCATCGAGTTCCCAAGTGACGCCGCCTTCAACAAATTTGTCTATAAGCATCATCTGTTTCCAGGCAGGAACGTTGTAAGCCTTGTGGCGTTCATGATGGTCTTCGTTTGTATTTGCCAAGATGTTGATGGAATCCCAATTGGCATACCATAAGAGCAAATCACTGATGTATTCGTGTTCGCCAGCAACGCTCCAATCGTTTGCGAGGCAAATTTCGGCTTCGAGTTCGTATTCTTTATACCACTCGTGTTTTTGCGCGACGAGCCCGGCAATGTCCTTTTTCGTGGCGTTGAATGTGCGACTGATTTCGTTGTTGAGTTCACGGATGCGCTGTTCAATCGTGATTAGCTTTTTCATGTTTGCAAATGTCCAGCGGAATTCCTTGTTCAGTTTTTCACGACGGTCGTTTAAGAACTCGATGTGAATTTTAGTTTCGAACATTTCCCGTTCCAACAGACTTTTGGGCATTTCTTTTTGCCACTGTTCAACGCAGCCGCGTTTGCGACCTTTATCAAAAACGCGATAGAAATTTTCGAGGATATCCCACCGCGGTGGGCGCGATAAAATTCTAATCATCATGGCTCCAATTTTGTGTAGTCAGGAATCGGGAGGTCATAAGGTAAAATGCGACTATCGTCTTCGCCTCGGACTTCGTTATTGAAGGCTCCGATAGCAAGGCGCCAGTTATTTGAGGGTTCAGCTTCATGCGGAGAATGTTTCCCCGCTTTCAAAAACCTGACGAGCATCTTTTTCTCATTTTCATCCAGGAACCAAACCGATTTATTGTACGATGCACCCAGTTCGTATTTAGGCTCCAAAAAAGAAATGCGGGCGCACTTGGTCGCAAGCCCACGACGCCAATGATTGTACAGAACAAAATATGGCTTTTTAAACGGTCCAATATCAATGATGGCTCTGATGTCAATATTCAATCGGTTACTCCAAGCGCCATTGCAAGAAATCATGTTGAATTCCGAAATTTGTAATTCACCCGCAGGCGAATAGATATTGATTTGGCGTTCAGACTGATATTCCAAATCATCGTTCACCGGTAGGAACATGATGGAATAACTATAGACGGGACAATAGAATTTGCCATCATTGACATACA
>JAEEGJ010020131.1_pt1 | contig 14575 bp, 10 predicted proteins | sample 8958761 | NCBI WGS metagenome assembly JAEEGJ01 (sample SAMN16246546, study PRJNA631951) | gut metagenome | biome: gut microbiome; feature: rumen; material: RS-attached | host: Bos | place: Iran: Karaj | collected 2018-10 | reverse complement strand
GCTACTCGACTGCAGGAGGCTGGCGCTCAGCCCGCGCATGTATTCGACATTCCTGCTGTGGCTGATGTCGGAGCTCTTTGAAGCGCTTCCCGAGGTCGGCGATGTCGAGAAACCGAAGCTCGTATTTTTCTTCGATGAGGCACATATGCTGTTTGAGTCGGCTTCGGATACGCTGCTCACAAAGATAGAACAGGTGGTAAAGCTCATCCGCTCAAAGGGCGTCGGCATCTATTTCATCACGCAGACTCCCGGCGATATCCCCGGCGGTGTGCTCTCACAGCTCGGGAACAAGGTCCAGCATGCGCTGCGCGCCTACACCCCGGCGGATCAGAAGGCCGTAAAGGCTGCCGCGCTTTCATACCGCGAGAACCCTGCGTTCAATACATATGATGTTCTGTCTGAGCTTGGAACGGGCGAGGCACTGGTCTCGGTACTCGATGAGGACGGTGTGCCCACAGTGGTGGAGCGCACCAAGATACTTCCGCCCGAGAGCCGCATGGGCGCTATAGAGGAGGATATCAGGAGCGGTTTTGCGGGAGCTTCGGAGCTGCGCGATAAGTACGATGAGGCCGTAGACCGTGATTCCGCGTTTGAATTCCTGCAGCGCTACCGTATAGAGGCGGCTGAGGCAAAGCGGCGCGAGGCCGAGGAGCAGGCGGCCGCGAAACAGGCGGAAAAAGAGAAAAAGGCTGAGGAAAAGGCCGCCGCAGCCGCGGAAAAGCAAAAGAACGCGATGGCAAAGAAAGTTGCGAAATCAGCATCGGGAACCGTCGGCCGCGAGATCGGAAAAGCTGTCGGCGGGCTGTTCGGATCGTTCGGAAAACGACTCGGCGGAAACTTAGGCGCCGAGCTCGGAAGAGGCGTCGCGGGGACGCTGTTTAAGAGGTAGATGCTTTGGAAACATTAAGATTCGGGTTCAAATACTTCAAAAAAGATCTGTTTATTTCGATAATCGCCGAGCTGCTCAGTTTTGCCGGTATTTTTGCCGAGCTTTTGCTGCCCCTGCTTTCGGGGATGCTTATTGATTTCGTCATCAGGGATACGGTTCCCGATGAGCAGAGCGGGGGAATCTTTCATTTCCTGCTGACGGGCAGATTCGGAGAGGTTCATTCGAAGGAACTGTTCTTTTCGGTTGCCGCGCTCTTTATGCTGCTCGTGGCGGTGAGGCTCCTGCTCATATATATCAGAGACCTTATCCAGGAGAGAGTCGGCCTGAATCTCGAGACGGCTTTGAGGTATGCGTCCTACGACAAGCTCATGCAGCTGGATTCGGACACCATAAGCGCCTACAACTCCGGTGAACTCCTGCAGATACTGAACAGCGACACCATCATGTTCAAGGAACTGTTCTGCCACAGGATCCCTTATTTCGGGGATTCCGTTTTCATGCTCATCACTACGATCGTTCTGATCGCGTCCATCGACATTTCTTTCGTTATAATCCCGCTGATGCTCACTCCCATATTGATCCGCGCCGTGTTTATATTCAAGAAAAAGGCGCGTGAGAACTTTACCGTTATCAGGGCAAACAGCGCGGCCCTGAACCTCACGACACAGGAAAACATAGCGGGTGTGCGCATCGTCAGGTCCTTTGTGAACGAGGAACTCGAAAAGCGGAAATTCAACAAAGTAAATACGGCTTTCAGGGACACCAATATAAAGCAGGTATCCCTGACCGCCAATTTCGAGATGACCCTGAACATCATAAAGCAGATAGCCTATGTCGGCACCATCGCCATCGGAGCCTGGCTCGTCATACGCGGCGACCTGACAGTGGGCTATATACTGTCATCTTCGACCTATGTTGTCAGGCTCATGTCGGACATCAACAGCGTCAACAACAATATCGTGAACATGCAGCAGCAGACGGTCGCGGGACTCTCTCTCAAGCATTTCATGGAGAAAGAGAGCCTGACTCCCGACGACGGATGCCCCTGCCTGTACTCCGGAATGCCCAACATCGAGCTGAAAAATGTGACGCTCGACATAGACGGACAGAAGATACTGAACGATATCTCGCTTTCAATACCTTACGGCAAAAAGGTGGGCATCGTCGGCGAGACCGGCTCGGGCAAGAGCGTTCTGCTGAAGACGCTTTTGAGGATCAAGGAGCTGACTTCCGGCAGCATTACGATCGACGGGCACGATATCAAGGAATATAAGCTGGAGCGCTTACGGGATATGTTTGCCTGCGTATTCCAGGATGTCTTTCTTTTCTCGAACACCATCGAATCGAACATCGCTTTCTCAAAGCCCTACGCGGATCAGAAACTGGTCAAAGAAGCCGCTGTCCATGCCCAGGCCGAGAACTTTATCAATGAGCTGGAGGACCGCTATCAGACCATCATCGGTGAACGCGGCATCGGTATTTCGGGCGGACAGAAACAGAGGATATCGATCGCCAGATGCTTCCTGAAAAACGCGCCGGTTTTCGTGCTCGATGACTCGACGAGCGCGCTGGACGTCAATACCGAAAAGGTGCTGTTAAACGAGATCTACGAGAAATTCTCAGAGAAGACCCTTATCATCACCGCGCACAGATTCTCATCCGTAAAGGACTGCGACGAGATACTGTATATGCGCGAGGGCAGGGTCGAGGAACGAGGAACCTTTGATGAACTCATGCGCCTGAACGGCAGTTTCGCGAGAGTGTACAGGATACAGATGGAGCAGAAAGAGGCTTGATATGGCAAAAAGAAATACATTCTTTCAGGATGAGAAGATCGAGAAAAAGATAGATCTGAAGCAGCTCCTGCGAACCGTCGGATATGTCCGCGAGTTCAGGAAAACGATAATCATGGTGGCGGTGCTCCTGTTCGTTTCCTCGATCACATCGCTGATCCCGCCGAGATTATTGAAGATAATCGTCGATAAGGTCGTCATAAACGAGGACTACAAACAGCTCGCGCTCATGTGCGGGAGCATGTTCTTCCTGGCGATAGTCGAGATAACCGTTACCTACATCCAGACCATCAATATGGGCAAGGTGGGCTTTAATACCATCTCGAAGATCAGGAACGACATCTTTGAGCATCTGCAGGAGCTGTCGTTCGACTACTATGACAGCAGGCCGGACGGCAAGATCGTCGTGAGGGTCACCGAGTATATCAACGGACTGGCGACCTTTTTCTCGAACTATGTGCTGATGTTCGCGGTGTACATCGTGAAGATCATAGTCGTGAGCATCTTCATGCTTTCGCTGAGCCCGACACTCACTCTGGTCGTTTTTGCGACCGTGATCCCGATGATGACTATCATATCGCTGCTCAAAAAGGTGCTCGGAAAGCGGTTTACGGCATTGAGGGCCAAGAATTCCAACAGATCCGCTTTTCTGGTCGAATCCATTATGGGCGAGCAGATCATCAAGAATTACAGCCGCATCGACAAGAACAAAGCGGTCTATGACGATATCCACCAAAAGAGCGTGAAGGAGTGGTGGGGCATTGTCAAGCTGTCCCGCCTCAATTCTCCCATAGTCATCAGCTTCTGGAACGCGGGAACCCTCGCGATCTTCGGCGTCGCCCTCTCGCTCATACTTTCGGGAAGCGTCGGAGTGACCGCAGGCATCGTCATAACCTTTACCAGCTACATGTCCGCGTTCAGAGAGCCCATATCCCAGATCGCGAACATCATCCAGGAGCTGGCGCAGGTCAGCTCAAACCTCGAGCAGGTATTCGATACCATTGATTATCCGGTGGACATCTGCGACAAAAAGGATGCTGCGGAGCTTAAGGACGTTAAGGGAAGAGTCGATTTTGACAATGTTTCTTTCGAATATGAGGAAGGCCATCCGATACTGGAAAACTTCGACCTCCATGTGGAGCCCGGCAAGACCGTGGCACTGGTGGGCCATACCGGAGCGGGCAAAACGACAGTTATCAATATGCTCACGCGTTTCTACGACGTCAAGACCGGTTCTGTAAGGATAGACGGAATGGATGTAAGAGACGTCACACTGCGCTCCTTAAGGCATGAAGTGGGCGTTCTGATGCAGGATCCGTTTATCTTTAAGGGCACGATAATGGACAACATCCGCTACGGCAAGTGGGATGCGACCGACGAAGAGTGTATGGAGAGCGCGCGTTTCATCCATGCGGACAGATTCATCGAGCGTTTCCCCGACGGTTTCATGCACACTCTCGAGGAGCGGGGCGCGGATCTTTCCGCAGGCGAGAGGCAGCTGATCAGTTTTGCGAGGATAGTGCTCAAGAACCCTTCTATCATCATCATGGATGAGGCCACGAGCGCGATAGATACCGATACCGAGATGATCATCAAGGAGGCACTCGACCGCCTGACCAAAGATAAGACCACTTTCATCGTCGCCCACCGGCTCTCAACCATCAAAAATGCCGATGAGATACTCTACATCGGCAATATGGGCATATTAGAGTCCGGAACACACGAGGAGCTCATGCAGAAAAAGGGATATTACTACGAGCTGACGAACATTTGAGCGGGGGCTGATAAAACTATAATCGCAATTGATTCAGGCACAGCGATAAGTTTAATACCATTTTCCGGAATAGCAGGTTTTTTTGCCTACTCCTTCCCTGTTCAATTCCCCTGCTTCAACCATCTTCCTCAGTGCACCTTCCACTGAGCTTAAACTGAGCGAGGGGCACAGTTCTATAATATCCTGCTTTGTGAATCTGCCGATCTTGCCCTGCGCGGCCATACGGACTGTATCCAGCGCGGAGCGTTTTACTTCCACCAGTGCGAAGCGATCTTCGAAATCCTTGTAGGCGGACAGTATAGTGCCCAGGAGGTATTTGATGAACGGAACAGGATCATCGGCGCCTTCGTGCCAGCCTGCCTGCGACATTGACAGAGACTCGTAATACAGGTCTTTGCTGTTTGCGATTTTTGCTTCCAGTGAAATGTATTTTCCAACATGGAAACCGCTCCTGTAGAGCAGGAGTGTGGTAAGCAGACGGCTCATACGCCCATTGCCGTCATTGAACGGGTGAATGCAGAGAAAGTCATGGATAAAGACCGGGATAGCTATGAGCGGTTCCAACTCCATGTTTCCTATTACACGGTTATATTCGCAGCATAGTTTATCCAGTGCCTCGGGAGTTTCGTATGGGGCGAGAGGCGTGAACAGCACTTCGGTGTGTCCGTCGGGATATGTAGCGCTGATATAATTCTGTACATTCTTTGTTCTGCCGGCCAGTGGATTGCTCATGTGACTGTACATGATCTTATGCAGCTGCAGGATGTAGTTCTGTGAGATCGGGATCGCATCGAAGCTTTCGTGAATGATATTGAGAACATCCCTGTAGCCTGCTATTTCCTGCTCGTTGCGGTTATGAGGCGTGGTCTTTTCTTCAACGAGTTGTCTGATGCGCGTATTTGTCGTAACAATTCCTTCGATCGCGTTCGACGACTCGGTACTTTGGATCTTTGCAATTTCGACCAATTTCTCCAATTCTTGCGGCTTTTGCTTTAAAAACAGTTCCTGTCGGCCCTCGTATCTGTATATGGCTGCGATCAGTCCCAAAAGCTCAGAATCCCATTTATTATCGTTGATCAAAGAGTAATTGAATTCACGCATTCCCTTATTACACCCCTCTTTCCCTTAAAATATAATTCGATTTGAGGGAAAAGTCAACATTAAAGGAGAAATGCCATTAAATAGTGCTTGATTTTAAGGGAAAATATAATCTTTTAAGGGTAAATCTCCATTCAGGCAGGATCAAAAAGACTCCCTGATCATGGCAAGGGATCTCTCGGCGATCGGGGTGAATGCCCTGTTTTTGTTCCGGATCAGATAGAGCTTTGTTTTCTTCGCGGGCTGAGGTTCTTGATCTCCATAGCAATTCCTTTCTATGATATTCCGTAACGGAATATCATGTTATTCGTTTTATTCATTAGCGCATTTTATGTCAACGCCGTATAATAGTGATAAAGGGTGTCAGAAAGGAGATGTGTGTGATGAAAGCAGGGCTTATAAAACTGGCGGTATTTCTGCTGGTGATTTTTGCGGCGGCAGGTGTGGGAATCAATGCCGTGAGCGCGGCGACTCCGGCGATCAGCGCGAAAAATATCCATATGAAAGTGGGGCAGACGTACCGGCTGAAGCTGAAAAATGCCAAAAAAGTCGTCTGGAAAACGTCGGACAAAAAGGTAGTGACCGTCACCGGAAAAGGAAAGCTTACCGCCAAAGGCGAAGGGACGGCTACGATCACCGCCCGATCAAAAGGCAAGAGTTATACGAGCACGGTGACTGTTTCGGCAGGAGTCAGCACATCGATCGTAATATATTTTTCTGCAACGGGAAACACGGAAGCCGCGGCTTTAAAGGTGAGAGAAGCGGCAGCCGCGGATATTGTAAGCCTCTTGCCCAAAAAGGCATATATAGCGGACGATCTTAACTATCACGAAGCGTCATGCAGAGCAAACAAAGAACAAAACAAGAAGTCTTATGTCGCATACAGTACTGTCATAAAAAACCTCGACCAGTACGATACGATATATCTCGGATATCCGATCTGGCATGGAAAAGAGCCGGGAGTTATCCGAAAGTTCCTGAAAAGCAGCGATCTGAAGGGAAAGACGATCATTCCGTTCTGCACTTCCGGAGGCAGCGGGATATCGGGGAGCATGGCGAATATCCGCAGTCTGGCCTCCGATGCGGAGGTTATGGACGGAAAAGACCTGACGTATGCATCGGATGATGAAATAAAGGCATGGACAGGCTCCTTTGCGAAAAACAAAGCGCCGGCTGGTACGGCGGAGAATGAGGCAGATACTATGATCATGAAGATCGGAAATACCGAGGTGGATGTTGTCTGGGAAGACAACGCATCCGTAAGCGCGCTGAAAGAACTGGCATCGTCGGGACTTACGATACAGATGTCCATGTACGGAGGCTTTGAGCAGGTAGGCTCGATCGGGCAGAGCATCGTCAGGGATGACAGGCAGACGACCACGTCGGCAGGAGACATCGTTCTGTATTCCGGAGATCGGCTGGTGGTATTTTACGGGTCGAACTCATGGGCATATACGAGTCTCGGAAAGATCGACCTGCCCAAGGATAAACTGACGGAGCTGCTCGGCAGCGGTGACGTAACGATAACACTTACAACTGATCGTGGACGTGCGAAATGATACATAAAGAGAACCTTATGCTTACTCAATCGTGTATGAGATCAAAACCGAATAAACCGGTATTTACAGAATGCCCCATAAAGCCGAACAGCTTTATGGGGCATTTTGATCCGGTATATGAATCCGTAGAAGTTCCGCTTGCGCATGCAATTACGGTGATGATATAATGTTTTCGGAAAGCAGTAAGACATCTCTATTTTTCTTATTTCTTTTGCTCGTCCGTGCGTAAGGACGGCAGTCTGATTATCATGTTCCGCTGCTTAACCACTTCACTTTAAGCTGCAGGAATGATTGATCGGGTTCTTATGAGGAATTAAAAGCACAAATGGGGAACAAATAACTTGTAGGAGGAGGCAGACATGTTTAAGTTTTGGGGTGACGGTTCGGCCGAGGCGATGAGCCTGGTGGACAGGATACAGGTCAGGAGCACGGCGAATTTCAACTGGACTTTCATTTTCATCCTGGCTGTGGTTTTCTATGTTTACTGGACCGAGGCACATAAGAAAAACTACGATGTGATCTATGCGGGCTTCGCGCTGTACGGAGTGCACTGGCTCTATGAGATCTGCAACGCTATCATCGGGCATGTGACCGGGTATCCGCTGTGGTCGGTATCGAACGAGTCCACGACATTCATCCTTCTCGTCGGCGTATGCTGGGAGCTGTCGATGATGTTCTCGCTGGCCGGTATCATATCGTTCAAGATGCTCCCGCAGGATCGTACTAAGAGATACTTCGCGAAAAACGGCAAAGCCGGCATCAGCTGCAAGCTGGTGGGTGCGATCGAGATGGCGCTGCTGTTCGCGCTGTTTGAGTCGTTTCTGGCAGGCACATCGAATCATTCGTTCATCTGGGTATATAAGTGGTGGGGCGTGCTGCCCGTATTCATCACCACGTACATCCCGTTCTTCCTCGCGAGCAACTATGTGCCCGACATGAAGCCGAAGAACCGGACGATCTTCCTGGCGACCGAATGGGGGCTGGTGGCGCTGCTGCTGGTGATCCTCATTCCTCTCGGAGTGATCTGATACTCATTTTCTAAACCAACCCTCGGGCTGTTTGTCCCGATTTGCCGGACGGGCAGCCCGGGGGATTTTTGCGATAATTGGCCGACAGCGGCCGGGAAGAGAGACGAATACTATGGTCAGAACTGTGGGAACTCCTCTTGATCTGAGGAACATACACGTTAACGATCCTTTCTGGAAAGGCGAGATGGAGCTGGTGCGCAGGGAAGTGATCCCCTACCAGTGGAACGCCATCAACGACAGGGTCGAAGGCGCGGAGCCGAGCTACGCGATGCGTAATTTTAAGATAGCCGGAAAGATCACTGCGGCCAGGAAGGAGCAGGGCGCGGCATATAAAGAGGTCATCTGGCCGACGAATATTTTCAGGCCGATCCCCGAAGACGCGGATCATATGGAGGACCGTTTCTACGGCTTTGTGTTCCAGGATACGGATTTCTCGAAATGGATCGAGGCCGTGGGCTATTCACTGCTGCAGCATCCCGATCCGGAGCTTGAGAGAACCGCGGATGAGGCCATAGACATAGTCTGCGCGGCGCAGCAGCCGAACGGGTACCTCGATACGTATTACATCATCAACGACATGTCGAAGGTGTTCACCAATCTCAAGGACTATCACGAGCTCTATTGCTTCGGACATCTGACCGAGGGCGCTGTGGCTTACTATCAGGCTACCGGCAAGGACAAGCTCCTGAACGCGGCCCGCCGTTTCGCAGATTTTGTATACTCTAAGTTCGGCAGGGAAGAGGGGCAGATCAAGGGATATCCCGGTCATGAGATCGCGGAGATGGCGCTCGTGCGTCTGTATGAGGTCACGGGCGAGGACAGATACCTCGAGCTCAGTAAGTATTTTATCGATGAGAGAGGACAGCACCCATATTACTTCGATAAGGAGCATCCCGATGAAGCCAAAAGGCACGGCGACGCGGAGTGGTACCATTATTATCAGGCGCACCGTCCCGTGCGGCAGCAGGATGAGGCGACCGGACACGCGGTAAGGGCGGTATATCTCTACTCCGGCATGGCGGATGTTGCGAGGCTGACCAGTGATGAGGAGCTCTATAAGGCATGCTTAAGGCTCTGGGACAGCATCGTTAACCGAAAGATGTACGTCACTGGCGGTATCGGCGCGACCAATCACGGCGAGGCATTCCTCTACGATTACGAACTGCCCAACGATCTGGCATATTCCGAGACCTGCGCAGCGATCGGACTCGTATTCTTTGCGCGCAGGATGCTGCAGATCGATGTCGACAGCAAATATGCCGATGTAATGGAGAGAGCCCTGTACAATACGGTCCTGTCCGGCATGGCACTCGACGGAAAGAGCTTTTTCTACGTTAATCCGCTCGAGGTGCGGCCCGAGGCCTGCCATAAGGACGAACGCAAATTCCACGTAAAGCCCGTAAGGCAGAAGTGGTTCGGATGTGCATGCTGCCCGCCCAATATCGCCAGGCTGGTCAGCTCGGTCGGGGCTTATGCGTACACCGAGAGCGATGATACACTCTTTACGCATCTGTATGTCGGCGGAACGATAGAAAAGGATTACAGCGGCACGAAGGTTGTCTGGGATGTGGATTCGGACCTGACCGGCAGCGGAAAGATAAAGATCACATGCAGGGAAGTATCGAAGGCTGACGGGGCTGCCCGTGATATGACACTGGCTCTTCGCGTACCCGACTGGTGCGAGTTCTACAACTTAAACTGCGGCCCGTATCCTCATGAGCTCAAAAAGGGCTATGAATATATCAGCGGCAGCTTTAAGCAGGGCGATGTTATCGAGATAGAGTTTAAAAAGAGCGTCCGCATACTCGAGTCTTCATCGGCGGTTGCCGAAGACCACGGCAAAGTGGCTGTTTCCTACGGACCTTTTGTATACTGCATCGAAGAGGCGGATAACGGCAGAGACCTGCATATGGTTTCGGTATGCACGGACGCTTCGAAGACAAGGCTCGGGAAGCTGACGATCGAAGGCAGCGAAGTCACGACTATCGTGTTGCCGGGAAAGCGTGAAAAGGCTAAGACCGGAGCGCTGTACCAGGCGTATACGAAGCCTGAGTACGACGACTGTGAGCTCACATTTATCCCTTACTACACATGGGCAAACCGCGGTGAGGGTGAGATGAGAGTCTGGGTAAACAGATAAAAGATCCCCCGACGGCAATTTAAAAACTGCCGCCGGGGGTATTGCAACATTTCGAAATGACTGATCACGGGCTGCGATCACTCGCTGTAAAGGATCGAGCCGTCGGAGTCGATGAGCTGTTCGTACGGGATATTGCCGTTATCGTCGCCCTGCGTGAACATAACGGACTTATAGCTGATCCCGAGGTCTGTCTCGGTGACTGTATAGAAAGCCAGCACGTCACCGGGCTTTAATTCATAGGTTTTGCCGATCGGTACGGTTACCTCATCCTGAGGGGTGCTGATATCGAGCTTCTGCCTGCCGATCTCGCTGCCGTTTAGCTCGGTCACGAGATAAGCTGCCGTCACGGCTACATCCGATGCCCTTGTGACCATGCGGAATTTCATGTCATCCTTGATCGTGACGGAACCGTTCTTTTCTTTGATCTCCCAGGGAGCCTTGCTCATATATACCTGAGGCAGGAAATCCTTCCATACGGGGCCTGTAGGGGTGCCCTGAAGCGTATCTATACGGGTCATGCCGTCGCTTATTATCTCCACGTAAGCATAATCGTAGATGCATTCGCCGAGACGTACGGTCATGGACGTCGTGTACTTTCCGTCGGCCTTTTCCATGCGGATCCTGTTATAACCGTAGTTTAAATATACTTCTGTATCGTTACGATACTCTTTCAGATTGACCTCGATATCGTATGTGAACGACAGGGTCTGTCTGTCGAGAGAACTCGCGATGAACTGAAAGTCGCGAACGAGAGAGCCGCTGTTTGCGATACTTTCTTCAATCTCATGGCTGTAGATTGAAATATCGCGTGAGATATCGTTCATCTTGGATCTGAGTTCGTTCAGTTCGTTGTTAACTATCGAGAACTGTACCAGTGAGAAGCCGTTCCATACGAGCAGCAGGATGATGAGTATCGAGAGCGCCGTCTCCGCGGGAGAGGTTATCCTTTTTTCGTTCGGAGCTTCTTCTCCGTTCATGACTCTCGAAACGTGTCTCCTGTATCTGAGATAATATACGAGCACCGCGATCAGTGCGGTCAGGCATGAGATGCCGAGAATTACTAATATAAAGATTGAAATGGTTGCCATGTTTTCCTCCTGGATTACTGCGGATTACCGCAGGTGATATTGACGCGGCTTAAGATGAGCCGCAGCTTTGTTCAAATCCCCAGAAAGCTCCTGAAAGACGAATAGTAGCTTCTGGTCACATCGATGACCGTTCCCTCCGACATCGTGATGATGAATTTCATCGAAAGAGAGGGGCGTATCTTTTTGATGTGTTTTTTCTGTACGATCACGGAATTGCTGACACGGGTGAAAAGACTCTTGTCCAGAAACTCCTCCAGCCTGTACATCCTTTCCTGAGTGCGGTACGAACCCTGCGTGGTGTGCACGTCCACATTGCGTCCGTAGCTCTCGATGTAAACGATGTCTGTGCAGGCGATCCTGACCCTGTCTCCCTTCGAGTCCTTGACCGTGAGGTAATTCCCTCCCGGGGATTCCGTTACACTGTATTCGGCGTCCTCGCTTATCTCTATTCCGTGGGCGGTAAGCTCACCGGATACATATTCCCGGTTGCTTTCTTTAACAGATAACCTCAGTTTCACTGGTATCTCCTTTCGCTTTGCTTCAGGCACTCGCAGGCTGCTTTCGAGGTTTTGCTTCTGCAAGACACATTCCTCTTTCGCAACACTGCTTGCCGTTCTTTTGTGATCGTGACTTCAGTATACATATAAAAACCCGGCACGCAATAAAATCGGCATAAGTTGCACTTTAGTCGTGCATGGATTGCATTGATGACATGAAAAGTGATATAATCATTATACTATTTTGGGGGCGTATTTTTAATGGGAGCAAAGAATAAATCTGTATTTTTCTGCAAAGAATGCGGATATGAGAGCCCGAAGTGGCTCGGCCAGTGCCCGGGATGCAGGGCATGGGACAGCTTCGTCGAGGAGCCGGTCGCACCGAAGTCCTCGGCAAAGGCATCAGTTTCGGTCCGCGGGCAGAAGTCGGAGCCCGTGGTTTTGTCTAAGATAGATATGCATGAAGATGCGAGGACGAAGACGGATATCGAGGAGTTCGACCGCGTACTGGGCGGCGGTATCGTTAAAGCCTCGCTTGTTTTGGTGGGCGGAGATCCCGGCATCGGCAAATCCACGCTCCTCCTGCAGGTCTGCAGGGTGCTGGCAGCAAAGGACCTTAAGGTGCTCTATATCTCCGGCGAGGAGTCGCTGCGCCAGATCAAGATGCGCGCGGACAGGCTCGGCGGATTTACAAAGGACATGCATCTGCTGGCCGAGACGAGCCTCGATTCGATAGAAGAGACCATCACCGAAATGAAGCCCGATGTGGTGGTTATAGACTCCATACAGACCATGTTCAGGGAGGATATTTCTTCGTCGCCCGGCAGTGTGAGCCAGGTCCGCGAGACTACCGGAGCGCTGCTCAGGATCGGCAAGAGCCTCGGCATCACGATATTTATCGTCGGCCACGTGACCAAGGAGGGCGTTGTCGCGGGACCGCGCGTGCTCGAGCATATGGTCGACACCGTACTCTATTTTGAAGGAGATAATTCATCGTCGTACAGGATACTTCGCGCGGTCAAGAACCGTTTCGGCTCGACCAACGAGGTCGGAGTGTTCGAGATGAGGAGCGAGGGCCTCAAAGAGGTCCGCAACCCTTCCGAGTACATGCTGCAGGGACATCCGGTAGGCGAACCGGGTTCGGTCATCGCGGCGTCGGTCGAGGGTACGAGGCCGATACTCTTAGAGGTTCAGGCGCTAGTCTGCAAGACCGCGTTCAATATGCCCCGCAGGACGGCGAACGGCGCGGACTACAACAGAGTAAACCTTTTGCTGGCCGTACTGGAAAAGAGACTGGGACTGTCTCTGGGCTTCTGCGACGCATATATCAATGTGGCGGGCGGCATGAGAGTGGGCGAGCCCGCGATAGATCTCGCCATTGTTATGGCGATCATCTCGAGCTACAAATCGAGACCTCTCCCCGAGAATTCGATCGTTTTCGGCGAGGTGGGCCTGACGGGCGAGGTAAGGGGCGTTTCCCAGGCCGAGGCGCGCGTCAATGAGGCGATCAACCTCGGATATGAGACATGCATACTCCCCGCGGTCAACGCGCGCAGCATAAAGACCGACAGGATCAGGCTGATCGGCATCGGGCACGTGAGCGAGCTCGGAAAGCTTTTCTGAAGGATTTAGGATATGAAGATACTTGACTTTATTAAAAAGAACAGGGGCAAGTGCATCGCGGCGGCTGTGGCCGTGCTCGTGCTGATCCTGATGTTCGTGGGCTTTAAGACCCTGGTAAAGGTCGGAAATCCCAAGTATTTCTACAACTACATGCATGACACCGCAGGCAGTCTTGATGTCGTATACAACTCATCTGCCGCCGAAGGCGCAGACCGCATGAATGCATACTGCACCGATGAGACCGACCCGGCGGCGCATAAGGTCGTTGAGCGGCTGAGGGTCAACGGAGCGGAAACCGGCAGTTTTTCGAGGACCGCGCCGATAGATTTCTCGTATGAATTCGCTGCGGGACTTAAGGGCATCAAAGGCCTGCTGACCTTCCGCGGCAATTATACCAGGTCGATGACCTCAGTCGGCAATGCGGCGATAGAGAGCGAGAAGTTTACGCCCGGCGGCTGGACTTATTCGACGGGCAAGGTACTCAAATCCAACGGCGTCGACTACTGGTCCGGCAACGGCTGGACCGGACAGCCGGTCATCGTGCGCTGGGACGAGGATGTCAAACAGACCATGAACCTCTTTGATTCCGCGAAGAATAAAAAGGGGCTCACCGAGGTCATCTATCCCGGTATGGACGGCTGCATACATTTCCTCGACATAGAGACGGGCGAGGAGACGAGACCTGCCATATATGTGGGCATGACGTTCAAGGGCACGGCTTCGCTCTATCCCGACGGCACTCCGCTGCTGTTCTGCGGCTCGGGTGACGCGCAGACCGGACAGTTCGGCGAGAATGTATGCCAGCGCTTTTACATCTACAGCCTGATCGACGGCACTCTGCTCTACGAGGGCGGCTATAACGACGATTTTGCGCCGAGAACATGGCACGCGTACGATTCCTCACCGGTTATCGATCCTGTGACCGATACCCTGATACAGCCCGGCGAGAACGGCGTCATCTATACGATGCGCCTGAACACGAGCTATGACCGGGCGAGCGGGAGCTTAAGCATCGCGCCTTCGGATCTTGTCGATTATACATTCACGATAGAGGGCAAATATTCCCAGAGCGGATACCTGTGGGGC
>JAEEGJ010020127.1_pt1 | contig 14578 bp, 9 predicted proteins | sample 8958761 | NCBI WGS metagenome assembly JAEEGJ01 (sample SAMN16246546, study PRJNA631951) | gut metagenome | biome: gut microbiome; feature: rumen; material: RS-attached | host: Bos | place: Iran: Karaj | collected 2018-10 | reverse complement strand
GATTTCAGGAATATTGAGATGGCGTTTGCGATGTCTTTTTCATCGTCGCATACGAGAACATTAAGCTTGGAATTGTCTTTTTCATTCATAAGTCCGGTCAATCTCCTTTTTTGTGATCACAAGCATATTTTGACACATAAAAATTTAAGAATCTATGCGTTATTTCTTTAAGATTTAATTAAATAATGGCGGAAAACGTATTATAATATAAAGGAATTCTTGTATTATCACAATTCTGCCCGTATTAGGAGAGAATATGAATCTTAAGACCGCCTATGAACCGTACTTCCGAGTAGGAGCCGCGATCAATAAGTGGAATCTTCACACCCCGGCTCATATGAAGCTTCTTCTTGCGCAGTTCAGCTCTTTTACCTGCGAAAATGATATGAAGCCCATGTACTATCTGGACAAGGATGAGAACAAATCCGATCCCGCAAAGTACAATCTCAGCCCCGCGCTTGATTTCGAAACCGCAAGACCCTATCTGGAATTTGCCAAGGCAAACGGGATAGCAATGCGCGGTCATACGCTCGTATGGCATAATCAGACTCCCAAGTGGTTCTACTGTGTGGATTACAACGAGTCGAAGGGCATCGCCGACAGGGAGACCCTCCTTGCAAGACTTGAAAGTTACATCAAGGGAGTTCTTGAATTTGTACAGACAGAGTACCCCGGTGTCATCTATGCATGGGATGTGGTAAACGAGTGCGTTGATGACGGCGGTTTCAGAAAGTCCATATGGTCTACCGCCGTTGGAGAGGATTTCTTCATCAAGGCATTTGAATATGCCAGAAAATACGCGGCACCCGGTGTGGCTCTCTTTTACAACGATTATGAGACCTCCCAGGATTGGAAGAGGGATTTCATCATAGCTAATGTCCTTAAGCCTCTTATGGAGAAGGGATTGGTCGACGGAATGGGCCTTCAGTCCCATCTTCTGATGGATCATCCTCAGTCAGACAATTACCGCAAGGCTCTCGAAATGTACGGGGAGCTCGGACTTCAGATACAGGTCACGGAGCTTGATATGCATAATGCGGATCCTTCCGAAAGCTCGATGCATGACCTGGCGGTCAGATACAGGGAATTCTTTGAGATCTATCTGGAAGCCAAGAAGTCCGGCAAGGCGAACATCACAAGCGTGACCTTCTGGAACCTTCTCGATGAAAACAGCTGGCTTTCCGGCTTCAGACGTGAGACGAGTTATCCTCTTTTGTTCAGGGGAAAATGCGAAGCCAAGGATGCTTACTACGAGGTTCTGAAGGCAGCTGTACCCGAGTCGGAGATAGACGAGTGGGCTCCCGATTATCCCGAGTCCGAATACGAGCTTAAGGATATGCCCAAACCTGAGAAAGATATTCTTTACTGCAGGCATATCTGGGAAAAGGGCGAATACACCTACGAAGCCGCATACGGGTTTGAGCCCAATGTATTCGGATATCTCCATACGGATGATGAGCAGAGGGACTGTATGCTCGTGGTTCCCGGCGGCGGATACTGTATGTGCGTTCCTCACGAGGGCGAACTTGTCGCCAATGAATTCTACAGACGCGGAATGAACGTCTTCGTGCTCAGTTACACCACCGATATCACTATGTCGGTTCCTCTTAAGAAGCAGCCTCTGAACGATATATCCAGGGCTGTCAGGTATATTAGGAAGAATGCCGGGGATTTCAGAGTGAACGGAAAGAAGCTTTTCATCTGCGGATTTTCTGCAGGCGCACATGTATGCGGAAGCCTCGCGGTTCACTTCGACGATATCAAGGATGTAAATCCGGAGTACGATAAGTTCTCCAACAGACCGGACGGTGTGATCCTTTCATATCCCGTGATCACGACCGGTGAGTACACTCACATAGATTCGGTCCATGCACTTCTGGGATTTGAGCCGACTGCCGAGGAGCTGGAGTATTTCTCCCTTGAAAAACAGGTAAAAGAAAACACTCCTCCATGCTTTATCTGGCAGACACTCGAGGATGCTCTCGTCCCGGTCGAAAACAGTTATCTTTTTGCGGAGGCGCTGCGTAAGAAGAATGTGCCGTACGCTCAATATGTATTCCCGAAAGGTTTTCACGGCTTATCCGTCTGTAACGATGAACAGTTCAGGGGATTCTCCGGCGGAGACTACACGATGGAGCAGTGCATGAGAGCGGCCTACAGTGTCAAAGAGGGGAAGGGCGTGAATGTGTCCGAAAAGAGAAAAGAAGAATTGATCGACCAGTTCTTCGGAGGACACGAGATGCCGCCCGTGGAGATCGACGAAAGCCTTAAAGAGGATGTGGGACAGTGGACATCGCTCGCACAGGCTTGGATGAACAGGATCTGAAGAACCATAAAACCCTTATAACGGAGGACCCGAGTATGACAACATTTTGGATAGTGATAGCCATCATAGAATTTCTGCTCATTGCAGCAGGCGTTCTTGTATTCGTCCTTAATGCGAAGAAACAGGAGAAGATCGCCGAGAGTGCCAGACAGATGGCAAAGGGTAAGATCAACCTTGATGATATTCCCGTATCCGGCACTTCAAGCAAGAATGATGTGATCGCAGGCGGACTCAACCTGATCAAGTCCAATCTCCTTACATTTGTCGAGTCGACCAAGCAGAATACGGTCGTGCTTGCCGATGCGATCGAAAAGCTCACCGGCAATATGGAAGCCAATAAGGCGGGAACCGAGCACATTGCCGAGAACACCATCGAAGTTGAGGAGAGGACCGGACAGCAGCTTGAGATGGTACAGGATAATATCTCCGTAACAGAGTCCAATTCCGTTCAGCTTGAAGCGATTGCTTCCTCAATGGACGAGATAACCGATATGCTCAAGGAAACCGCCAGGATCAGTGACGAGGGAATTGAGAATCTTGAAGGTTATAACCGTGAGATGGATATCGTCTCCGCGGATCTTAACGCGATCAACGATACTCTCACCAAGTTCAATGAACAGCTTCAGAAGGTATATGAAGTCGGTGATTTCATCATCGATATCAGTACACAGCTTAAGCTCCTTTCCTTCAACGCTTCCATCGAGGCAGCCAGGGCAGGTGATTCCGGAAGAGGCTTCGCGGTTGTTGCGGGCGAGATGACCGATATGTCCGAACAGACCAAGGAAGGCATGGACAGGATCAGTGCCATCTTGAGCGAGATCATGGAAAGCAGTACCGGCGTTGTAGACAGCATCGCAAAGTGTACCGATACATACAATAACAGTAAGACTGCATTTGAAGTAGTCAATTCTTCGTTCAGGACCATCAATTCCAATTCGACAAGCATCCAGACGAAGATAACAGATATCAACGATAAGTTCTCCGTTATGGAGGATAACTTCAACCACTCCAAGGATATCGCAAACGATCTCTTCGAGACCGCAAGGGATATCAATGACAAGACCACAGAGATCGCGGGCGTATCCCAGGAGGTTACCGCACAGGCTATTCAGATCGGAGAAAATACCAACGCACTCAACGGTATGCTTTCCGGAATACAGAAGCTCCTCAGAAGATTTGACACGGGTGTCATTCCTGTACGTAACAAGTCCGGCAGACAGATCAAGATTGCGATGCTCAGTATGTACGACAATGATTTCTGGTACGGAGTAAAGCGCGGTGCGGGATATGCCGCTACCGAACTTGCGGGATACAATGCCAAGGTTAAGTTCATTCCGATCATCCCCGCAGAGGGCGACGATGACGAGAAGAACAGACAGACCATCAGAAATCTCGTGGAAGAAAAGTATGACGCGATCATCTATCCCGGTTTCCTCGGCGGCGTTACGGAAGCACTTGAACAGGCAAGGCAGAAGGGCGTTAAGCTCATGACCTTTAACTGTGACTGTGCTAATCCCAAGCTAAGGCTTGCGTGCCTTAAGTCGGACGGTGTGGCACAGGGCGAGCAGGCTGCAAGGGCAGCTGCGGAGCTCATCGGCAAGGCGGGCAATGTCGGAATCCTCATGGGAAGTAAGACCGTAATAGGTAATGTAGAAAGAAGAAAAGGCTTCGTCGATGCATTGGCCGCATATAAGTCGGTCAAGATCGCCGGGGAAGTCAGTGTCGAGGATATGGGCGATGATGTTTACAAGAAGACCAAAGCCCTTCTCCAGAAGGACAGCTCCATCCAGGCACTCTTTCTTACCAACGGATTCCCCGAAGATGCTGCTAAGGCGGTTGTCGATGCGGGACGTTCGGGCAAGACCAAGGTTGTCGGATTCGACCTTAACCCCGCTCTCTTCCCTTACATCAGAAACGGTGTTATCGGAACAATCATCAGCCAGGATTCCTTCGGACAGGGACACGATCCCATTGTACTTATGTACAACCACATCGTAGAGGGAACTCCTTTTGCGGCGGAGACCATAGGATGCAGATCGTCCGTAGCTGATAAGTCCAATATTGACGAGCTGCTCGAGGGATAAAGTCAGAGCGGTAAAGGATAAGGCTGAAGAGTTATACAGATGAATAATAAGAGGACGGTGCCTGTTACGGCACCGTCCTTTCTTTTGATCTTTTACACACGGCCTGATGTGTGTTTATCTTGTGATCATTTCTTATCTTCGGAATCTTTCTTTTCGGAGTCTTTCTTTTCAGAGTCCTTCTTTTCGGAATCCTTCTTTATTTCCTTTTCGCTGATTCCGGAAAGATCCGCACCTGTCTCGGTGCCTGTATCTTCGTTGAAGTTGAAGTCCTTACCGGGAAGTACCGCATTGAGGATGATACCTACGAGTGATCCTACTGCAAGACCTGAAAGAGCAATGTTGGCGTCTCCGATGCTGAATGCTATCGCACCTGCGGCAGAGAAGTTGATTCCGATCGAAAGAACGAGAATGAGTGCTGCGATGATAACGTTTCTGCTCTTGGAGAAGTCAACCTGTGTTTCGACTACGTTTCTGACACCGACTGCGGAGATCATACCGTAGAGTACTAGTGAGATGCCGCCGACGGTTGCGGAGGGCATTGCCTCGATGATGGCGGAGAACTTGGGGCAGAAGGACATGATGATCGCAAACAGTGCCGCAAGCCTGATAACGAAGGGATCGAATACCTTGGTAAGTGAAAGGACACCGGTATTCTCGCCGTAGGTGGTATTTGCGGGTGCTCCGAAGAGTGATGCCACTGCGGTTGCAAGTCCGTCACCGGTAAGGGTTCTGTGAAGTCCGGGATCCTTGATGAAGTTGCGGTTGACGGTTGAGGAGATGGCGGATATATCACCGATATGCTCCATCATGGTAGCGATCGCGATGGGAACTATGGTGATGGCAGCGGTAAGAAGAAGTCCGCCCTTGGTCATGGAAGAGATGATGACTTCTTTTTCTCCGTCTGCATTTGTGATGATCGTGTGAAGGAAGAATGTGCCGGCATCTCTTGAAGAACTGAAGAGTGCAAATACGGTATCCTGGAACTTTATGGGAAGTCCGATCCAGGGAGCTGCTGCAACGCCGGAGAAATCAACGTTACCGGTTACTGCGGCTACAAGATATGAAGCAACAACACCGATGAGGATGGGAAGGATCTTGACCATTCCTTTACCCCAGATGTTGCAGATGATGATCGCAAATATAGCTACGAGGGCGATGGGCCAGTTGCTTGAGCAGCTGTTGATCGCTGACTGTGAAAGGATAAGTCCGATAGCCATGATGATGGGACCGGTGACTATGGGAGGGAAGAACTTCATTACGTGCATTGCCCCGAATACCTTGAACAGAAGGGCAAGTACGAGATAGAGAAGACCTGCAAGTGCTACGCCGAAGCACGCATAGGGAAGAAGGTGTGATGCGGAAAGAAACTTTCCGTCTGCAATTGCGGCATCGAGCGCTTCCGTGGTTGAGTACTGTTCTCTTGCGAGCATAAGACCCGAGATCGCACCGTAACCTGCGAGGAATGCGAATGATGAACCAAGGAATGCGGGAACTTTTCTCTTAGTGATGAGATGGAATAAAAGAGTACCGAGACCGGCGAATAAAAGAGTAGCGGAAACGCTGAGGCCGGTGATGATGGGAACAAGAACTGTGGAGCCGAACATTGCGAACATGTGCTGAAGTCCGAGCACTAGCGTTTTCGGGGTGCCCAGGGTTTTTGCATCATAGATGCCCTGTTCGCCGAGGACTTCTTTCTTAGAATCTGCCATAAACTCCTCCTGTTAGCGAATACTATATATTGTGTTTAAAACACCGTAATAATAATACATTTTGCTAAATGTGCCGTCAACGCAAAGCAAATGTTATTATTTGTTTTTTTTTAAGGCGGGATATAAACTATATGGGAGCGTTATTTACGAAAGGTTAATAAGATGAAAGAAAAGATAAAAAGCATTATCGCATTCACTGTTCTGGCCGTAACGGTAGCGATCAGCTTTGTGCTGAATGCCCTGGACAAGAGCACGGATGTTTACCCGGACGAAGACACCACGATACGTCTATACGGTGAGGCCCACGGCTCCAAGATCTATTATGACATTGAATTCGAACTCTGGAAGGAGTGCTATGATAAGGGCTTCAGGAATCTGTTCGTTGAGCTTCCTTACTACAGCGCTGAGTTTCTTAATATCTGGATGCAGGAGGATTCGGACGAGCTTCTGGATACCTTTTACGATGAGATATCCGATACACAATCGGGCAATTCCGACAGCAAGGCTTTCTACAAAAGAATAAAGGAAGAATGTCCAGAAACTATATTTTTCGGAACGGATGTCGGACATCAGTACGATACGACGGGTCCCAGATTCCTGCAGTATCTTGAAGAACACGGCCTGAAGGACAGTGAGATGTATGAGCTTGCTCTGGAAAACATCGCCCAGGGTGAGACCTTCTATAACGAGGGCTCAATGAACGGTATCTCTGAGTTCAGGGAATCGAGCATGACATCGAATTTCATAGCCGCCTATGAAAGATGCGGCGGTGGTAAGATCATGGGCATCTACGGAAGCTTTCACACGGAACTCGGTAATTCATGGGTAATGATAAACAGGCTCAGGGAACACTACGGAGATATCTTCAGCAGCGTCAAGTTAAGTTCGCTTGCATTTGATGAAACCGGTCACGGACCTTATGAATTCGGATTCTGTATTACCGGACTTATCTTCCTTATCATGCTGATCCTGCCCAATATCATCTGGGCTAAGAAACAACCCGAAGGATATGAGGAAGCAGCGGGAAAGGAAAACAAAGTTCTTCTTTTGCTAGAGCGTATCGGTGAGGTTCTGATGACAGTGATCTTGGTCATCTTCCCGGCATTCAATCCTCATGTAAGGCGGCTTCCCGAAGGTCTGTATTTTAAATTCACGATCATCATCTGGTTTGCGGCAGTGGTTCTCATGATCCTCTATGAGTGCTACTGGATCAGGTATTTTGTAAGCAAACGTACCATGAAGGATATGTATTGCTCATTTGCGGGATTCCCCGTTGCGGGCGCTTCGCTTCCCGTTATCGCGGCATTCCTTCTCGGATTGTATTCCGGAAATCTTATAATGTTAGCCGTTTCGGTGATCCTCGGAATCGGACATATCGGTATCCATCTGAACCATAAAAAGGACGCGGAAGGCGCGAAGGACTAAATTCCACTTTGGGGTATTTTGGGGTGTTTTTTTGGAAAAAAAGTGGAATTTCGAAATTCACATTACGGTTTCAATAAGAATTCTCCTGCCGGGGTCTTGACAAGGATGATGTAAATATGATATCAATTTGATATCAGATAATTAATTCACCCCAAAAAGGAGGAATGATATATGTATGATTTTCCGAAGATAGGAACGGACGTGATAGCCATGATGGTCTTGGCCACGACACTTTTTATAATCGTTCCGGTAGCGATCTGGATAGTATGGTGTGTCAAAAAGAAAGAGAAGTTCACAACCATACTGATCGGTGCCGCAACATTTTTGATTTTTGCGATCGTGCTTGAAAAGCCCATTCAGAATGTGCTTATCTTCCCTACCGCTATGGGTCTTAAAGAACATGCGGCTTCGCAGTTCATAAACGCAAGGCCTGTTCTGTGGGCGATCCTTTTGGGCTTTTTCCCCGGACTTTTTGAAGAGACCGGCAGATTTGTCGCTTTTAAGACCGTCCTGAAAAAGAGAAAGAACAGGGAGACCTCGATCTCCTACGGACTCGGACACGGCGGTTTCGAGGTTATGTTCATACTCGGCATTAATTTCATCAACTATATTATTTATGCCGTGATGATAAATTCCGGTACATTTGCAACCATCGTTCAGCAGGTTGAAGCAGTTGCACCGGACCAGGTGGATGCTTATCTTGCACTTCCCGCACAGCTGGCCGCATATTCCGCGTTTACGATCTTCTTGGCTGTCTGGGAAAGGATATTTGCGGTCCTGTTCCATACCGGAGCTTCGATCATGGTATTCTATGCATGCAAGGATAAAAAGAAATTCTGGCTCTATCCCCTTGCGATACTGCTCCACACCGCATTGGACGGAGTGCTGGGACTTGTAATGGCAAATGTCATCTCCCTGTCGGATGTGCAGATTGAAGTATTTGCCACCGCTGTCGGGACTCTGGTATTCTTCGGATCGTACTTCCTGCTCTACAGGAAGGATAAGGACCGTGGTGCCGCTCGGGAAGCACAGGATACCGCTGTTCAGTAAAGATATATGATCGGAAATAAAGAGAGCTGCCCGTTTGAGCGGGCAGCTCTTTTACAATATAACAGCACCGCAGGCCATAGACCTGCGGTGCTTGATTATATTTATGTATCGGTTGCTTAGGTAAGAGCGGGCTTTGCAGCTGCAGTCTGCCATGTTCCGTCAGTTAACAGTTCGTAATAATGTCCGTTGATCTTTACATAGCCCTTCTTTATGATGCCGTTTTCATATCTGAATCCATACTCGGTGACTTTTGCAGAATCTACACCTGAAAGCGTGTAAGCCATCTTGACATATTTCTTTGCTGCATCTGTTGAAGTGACATCTGCGGTTACGCCTTCGATATTTCCGGTCATAGCGACTGTATCGGTACCGGAGCCGTCTATCGAGAGGCTCTTTCCTGTGGCGGGTGAAGATCCGTCAGCAAATTTTCCTTCGCCGTATGCCTGGTCGATGGCAGCCTGTGCAGCTACTCTTACGGTCTGTGCTGTTGAGAAGTCCTTCTCTGATCTTGCTCTGTCAATGTAACCAAGAAGAGTGGGTACAAGGATTGCTGCGAGAATCGCAAGGATGACGAGAACGACGATGAGTTCTACAAGTGTGAAGCCTTTGTTATTCTTTTTCATGTTTTTTCCCTCCTTAGAAACACGATTATTCCTTTAGCTGATTAATATATCGACCCGTGGGTCTGATTTCTTAACCCTTTTTAGGAAATCGCTCGTTATTCATTATAGGCTATCTTTTCGAGTTCGTCCATTGTTGTTATGCCTTTTTCAACAAGTTCGAGGCCTGCCTGCTTCAGGGTCTTCATTCCCTGATTTTCGATCGCATATTTCTTGATCTCATCTGCATTGGCGCCCTCGGATATAAGCTTTCTGACGCCTCTGTCCACGTAGAGAACCTCGTGTACGGCAATTCGTCCGCTGTATCCGGTTCCGTGGCATTTTGCGCATCCTACGGCGCTTCTGGCATTAGGCATATCCCTTCCCGCGAATGCTCTCTGGTATTCGTCTAGTCCGGTCACGCGGCTGCAGTGAGGACATACCTTTCTCATAAGACGCTGTGCTACCGAACCGACAAGTGCGGAAGACAGGAGATAGGGTTCTGCGCCCATATCGATAAGTCTTATTATCGTAGAAACGGCATCGTTGGTATGGAGGGTGGAAAGAACGAGGTGACCGGTTATAGCCGCTCTGAGCGAGATGGAAGCGGTCTCGGAGTCACGGGTCTCACCGACCATTATGATATCGGGATCCTGTCTGAGTAGTGCCCTTAATCCCACATCGAATGTAAGTCCCGCAGTGGGATGTACCTGCACCTGGTTCAGACGGTTGAGGTTTTTCTCGACGGGGTCTTCGATCGTCGCGATATTGACCTGTCTGTCCGCGAGGGATGCAAGGAGCATATAAAGCGTGGTGGTCTTACCGGAACCGGTAGGTCCGGTGATGTAAACGAGACCATTGGGGGACTTGAGCATACGGGCAACCTTTTCGTAATTGTCCTGCTCCATACCGAAGGTCTCGGCATTGTCGATCTTGGAATTTCCGGCCAGAAGTCTCATAACAACCTTCTCACCGAAAACGGTAGGGATAACGGATACACGGACGTTTACGATCTGGTCCCTTATCTTGATCCTGAAGTGACCATCCTGGGGAACTCTCTTTTCGGCGATATCAAGCTCGGACATGATCTTGATACGCGCGATGAGTGAACCCTGTACGTTTTTCTGGAGGGTCATGTAATCGATCAGTGCACCGTCCATACGGAGACGTACATGGATCTCTTTTTCGAAAGGTTCGATGTGTACGTCGGATGCATTGTCCTGGTAAGCCTTGTCCATGAGGGAGTTGACCAGGTTGATGATGGGCGCATCGTCGGCACCTGCTCCCGCATCGATGATCATTTCACGGATCTCTGATGAGATTGCGGACTCGTTTGCCGACTGAGCGGCTTTCTTGGTCTGGACTTCGGCATAATAGTAATTGATAGCATTTTCTATAGCGGCACGCTCGGCAAGAACGGTCTCTACGTTCATACCGCTGGTCTGTCTTACGTCCTCTATATTGATGAAATCAAGAGGATCGTTGACGGCGACTATAAGAGTTCCTTCCCTGAATCCGACGGGAAGCATCAGATAGCTTGAAGCCATCTGGCTGGGGATGGTCTTTACCGCATTGCTGTCTACAGGATATGTGGAGAGATCCACGACCTCGAGTCCCATACGGCTTCCGAGAGTGTAGAGCATCTGAGTCTCAGTTACGTATCCCTTTTCTACGAGTATCTCACCGAGTCTTTTCTTGGATTCTTTCTGAGCCTGGAGTGCATCCGCAAGCTGTGCCTGATCGATGTATCCGGCTGCGACCATAAGGTCACCTATTCTGATTTTTGTTGAAGAAGAGGCTTCCATTTTCTTTTCTCCCTTGCCTATTTTTGTCGGATGATCTTATTCGGTCTTATCTTTCATGTACAGGTTGACCGAGATCTGCAACTGGTTAAGTTCGCTTTCAACAACGACTATCGAACCGTCATCAAGAACGTAAGTCACGGGATCGAGCTTTATCCAGTTGAATCCGGTGACACGTAATGAAGGATTGTGGCTGAGCTCGTCTATCATTGCCTGTTCCGTTTTTGGATCTCCCTCCACCACTATGGAGAGCTTTACACAGAGGATTCCCGAGCTTGTTGTCGAGGTTGCCGAAGAAGTTCCGGCAACATAACTTTCCATGGGTGTTGCTACTATCGTGATCTCTTCGGGCTGTGATCCGGTGAGCATTCCGAGAACCGCATCTTTGTAATATGAAGAACTCTTTATCTTTTCTTCTTCATCATCGGTGTTTTCCTGCGAGTCTGCATCGGTTGTTTCAACATATGCACTTCCGGTGTAAACGGGCAGATCCGAATAAATGTAAGGTGTTTCGGATACATAACCGTCCGGCATTCCGATCGTAAGGTCCCTTGCTCTGAGTCCCTTCCTTAAGATGTAGGAAGTTACGAGCTTATCTATCTCGGAGCTGTCCATATAATCGTAGTAAACAGAAGTGGAATCCGCCAGATCGCTGCTGAATTTATCCGTCAGGTTCTCCGCGGAAGCAAGCCCGATCACTTTGGTCTCGTTGGCTGCTTTGAGGGAAGAAGCAACGACCATGTTTTCCTGGTCTTCTACGGTATGCTTGTAAAGAGGTCTGATGATGTACCATCCGAAGATGAATATGATAACGATAAAGACCAGCATGTAGAGAAGCTTTTTATCTCTTTCGGTAAGTGTTGAATTAAGATTCATGAGTTATTTCTCCTCCTTTGCTGTCTGACCGCTGAGAGAGCAGATCACTTTGATGGACCAGGTTTCATCGGAATCGTTCCATGAATAACCGGTATAATCGACATCTTCAAAAATATCCATATCCATCAGATCGGCTATGAACCTGTTGATGTTCTCAACGACGGGTGAAGAAGCTGTTATCGAGAATATGCCGCTGCCCGAATCGTAGGAATTGAATTCGATCTTTACGTTATACTTCGTGGCCGCGGATTGTATCTGTTCATTGATCGATGAATCGGGAATGGGATACGAGTCAATGTATTCGCGGAGAAGTTCGTTTCCGCCCTGCTGTTCACCGAGGGAGTTTGCAAGAATTATCTGTGCATCATATTCCATCGATGACTGCATTACATCCACGCGCTGATTGTATTCCTCTATCTGATGAAGCTTATGTGCGGTGGTCAGCCTGACAGCTGTCATGAATGCCGTAAGAAGGACGAGAGCGGCAATAAGGATAATGACGGGAACGGATTTTTTGGCGATCTCAACCTTCCTTGCAAAGGACTTGTCATTCTGCTTTACGGCTTTGAGAACGGAAAAGCCGGTCTTGGGAACAACGAGTCCCGAGATCGGATATATGAAGGAAGTAAGTCTGTCACTCCATTTTTTGAAATGGATATGAGCGGGTGCAACGGTTCCGTGAACCGTTATGTCGGGCTCTGCTTCGGCGAGATATGACTGGAGTGATCCCACTTCATCGGGTGTCATTCCTCCGAAGTAAACATCGGTTATCGCGGATGAAAGATGCTTTGATGATGCAAACTGTCTGATACCGGAAATACTTCCTCTTATCTCTGCTGCAAATTCCGGAGTTCCGGATTCCTGGAACAGACGCTTTGTGGAATTATAATAGTACTTCCCGTTTTCGTAGAGGATCGTGACGAGCATCTGTGCGTCGCGGATCAGGTAGATGGCCGTGGATCCTTTAATGCATGAGGACAGCATCTCGATTGCAAGACTTACACCGTCGTGTACCGATTCGAGTGTGATGCCCGCATCCGCAAAGATCTTGATATAGTTTTCAATGAATTTGCGCTCGGCAACTTCGGTAACCACCTGCTGGTTGCCCGCTTTTTTATCAACACCCAGAAGATACCATCCCTTTAAGGGTGATTCGAATCTTCCGAATTCATCCGAGTTTGCCTGCTTTTCGATATACTCGGTAGCCTTTCCGGTTTTGGAGATGATCGGCATTGTTATGCGGTTGGAAATAAACTGAGGGCTGTTGATTATCAGATCAACATCTCCTTTCAGATTGTTTACTTCCCAGATCTCCTTAAGTTTTCTTGTAATGGCTTCCCCGCCTTCGTTGATGATGACACCGTTTAAGATGGCATTCTCGGGCATCGGAGCTTCGATAAGCTTGTCGATGTAGATCGACTTACCGTTGCTCTTTCCCACTACGATCTGGATATTTCTGTTTGAAAAAAATACCGATATGGACATATTTTCTCTCCCACAATAATATTTTTTCGGTTTTTTACATACCTGCGCCGATCGTTGAATAGGACTGATAGATCGGAAGGATTACACCGATCATGATGGAGCCGACGATCACGGCCATAATGACTATCATCACAGGCTCGACGTATTTGACCATACGGTTAAGTGCCTGTTCGGATGCAAAATCAAGATTGTCTGCTGCGCTGACGAGCATTGAGTCCAGGGCTCCGGTTTCCTCGCCGACTCTTACGACCGAAGACAGTTTGGTAACAAATCCGTCCACCTCTTCGAGTGCATCCGAGAGAAGACCGCCGGCCTGTACTCTTTTTATCACTTCGGTAAACTGCATTTCGATATATGTGTTGCCTATCGTCTGTCTTCCTATGGCAAGACACTGGTCAATGGGAATACCCGCGGAATACAGGGAGCTCATCGTACGTGCGAACCTTGCCGAGTAGATGACTTTCTGGAGTTTTCCGAGAGGTCCTTTTACCTTGAACTTATCCACCTGCAGTCTGACTACGGGGATCCTTGCGATTATTCCTCCGAATATCCAGATGAGCACGCCAAGCACGATAAGCAGATACCAGTAGTTCGATACAAGATCGCTTATTCCGAGAAGAATTCTCGTCGGAGTCGGAAGAACAGGCATCTCACTGAAGAGCTCTTCAAACTGCGGCATGATGAATCCGAAGATTATTCCGACTACGATAACGATAAGTCCCGCGAGTATCTTTGGATAGGTCAGAGCACTCTTTGCCTGGGACTCGAGTTCGTTTTCCTTCTGATACTGAACGGCAAGTCTGAGAGCGGTGGAATCGAGATTACCCGAGCTTTCCGCTGCACGGAACATGTTGACGAGAAGAGGAGGGAAGGCGGGATATAATTCGCTCATCGCAGTGGAAAGAGCAACACCCTGTACAACCCTGTCGCGAAGCCTGGAGTAGAGCTCCTTCTCGTATTGGGTGATCGACTCGTCCGCGCCCTCTATCTCAAGAGCCCTGAGTATCGAAATACCCGACCTTATGAGTTCACCCATCTGTCTGCAGAAGTCCGACAGCTGTGATTTCTTCAGGGGCTTCAGTGCAACCTTTTTGGAGATCTCTTCATAGTAGAGGAGAGTCAGGCTTTTGTCCTGAAGCTTTTTACGGATCTCTCTTTCGTCGGAAGCGGCAATCTTTCCTTTGATCTGTTTCCCTTTTTCGTTTTGTGCGGTGTATTTGTA
>JAEEGJ010020121.1_pt1 | contig 14580 bp, 13 predicted proteins | sample 8958761 | NCBI WGS metagenome assembly JAEEGJ01 (sample SAMN16246546, study PRJNA631951) | gut metagenome | biome: gut microbiome; feature: rumen; material: RS-attached | host: Bos | place: Iran: Karaj | collected 2018-10 | reverse complement strand
ATGTGGTTTTCGGAGTCAAACCCGAGTGTGAGGTTGGAGAGCAATTCGTCCATAGCCGGGCCTTCTTCAGCAGCAAGCCCTGCATCAAGGGCGGCAAGCGTCACAGCACGGTACATCGCACCAGTGTCGAGGTAGGTAATGCCCAATTTTTTTGCAATAATCTTTGCGGTAGTACTCTTGCCTGTGCCAGAGCCCCCATCAAGGGCGATAACAAAATTTTCCGAATTACTCATGAGTGGGGCTAAAGATAGAAAATCTCCCCAGAGAAATCAATAGGCGTCGTAGTAATCGTAATAATAATAGCTAGCGTATCCCTTGTAGGAGTCAATGTAAATGAGCTCAGAACCGTTGGCATAGATGACCATGCGGGTATCATCCCCCTCAAAATTATAATAGTAATCCCCGTGGTCATAACCGGTATCGTACTCACCCGGATTATAATAAGAGCAGTTGTCATCGACGCAAAGGGAGACATAGCCATCGCGGGTGATCCGTAAGTCAACAGTCATGGATGGAGACATGGAATAGGTATCCGAGCAGTCGTAGGGCTGATCAAAGGCATCGTAGCGACAATCCACCTCATAATAATAGTGGTATCGCTTGCTGAAAGAGGCTCCGCCATCATTCGGCCCCACACTCCAATCCGAACCGCAAGCCACAAGGGCAAATGTCGTGAGCAAGGCTAATAGCGCAAGGATTCGATTCATGAGACACTCCTACAAAAAATCCCCCGACAAACCGTCGAGGGAAATAAATCTACAAAAATGATTCACCCAAAAGCGACTGATTACTTGTAGTCACCGTTGTAGGATTCTTCGGTCGTGCTATCGTCGCGAGTGGATTCCGGAGCAAGGAGTTCACCGGTGCTGCCGTACTTGCGCTTTTCGTCGTCGGTAAGGCGGTTGGTGAGAACTTCGACCTGCGGTTCCTGGTGGGCAGTAGCTTCTTCTTCCTGGAGAATCTTCTGGCCTTCTTCGAGGCGGCGCTTGATGCGGTCGTCTTCCATCTGCTTCAGGTTCGTGCCGACCTTAGCCTGGTCTTCGGAAACCTTGTAGCGTTCGTTGGTTTCGTCCATGACAGCCTTGATACCCACGAGGCGGCCATCGCTATCGACACCGAGACCGGCCTTGCGGAGTGTAGAGAGCGGAAGGCGGCTTGCAGCCGTCTGGTATTCCGGCAAGAATTCATAGCCGTCCGAAGTGCCAATCTGGCGAGCTTCATCAGGGGTCACGTAGTTAAGAGCATCCTGCCAACGGGAACTCTGAACACTAGAGGTGAAAGAAACGAGGGCATTATCCAAAGCCTCGCCTTCGTCCTTCGGGGTGCCTGCGCAGCCCATAAGGACCAAACCAATTGCAGATAAAATAACCAATAATTTTTTCATGGGGTACTCCTCCGAAAAAAATCCTACCAAAATATAAACATAAATATTACAAACATCCACATAAATGTTCCATTTTTCCTTAAAATGAGCCCATTTTTAACGTTCCCCTCAATTTACCCCGCTCTTTTTCTACATTACGTCTACCGTATGAACGAAGCCATTAGTCAGTCTGCAGAAAACAACGAATCCGTATCGGGAAAAAAGTCCGATGTCTACCGTATCCACACCAAGGACAACAGAGAAATCGTCCTCGTAGGTACAGCGCACATCTCGCAAATTTCCAAGGACTTAGTCCACGAAACCATCGAAACGGAAAATCCGGATACCGTTTGCGTAGAACTTGACGAAGGCCGCCTCAAGTCCATCCAGGACCCGAACCGTTGGAAAAACACGGATTTGAGGGATGTCATCCGCAAAAAGCAGCTCGCCACCCTAATCGCAAACCTCGTACTCGGCTCTTACCAGAAACGCATGGGCGCACAGACAGGTGTAAAGCCGGGCTCCGAACTGAAGGAAGCGGTCGACGTCGCAAACGAGAAGAACATCCCTATTGTTTTGGCCGACCGCGATATCAAGATTACTCTCAAGCGCACTTGGGCATGCACGCCGTGGTACCGCAAGTTTAGCCTCTTGGGCGGACTTTTCGCAAGCATTTTTGACAAGACCGAAATCAGCGAAGAAGAACTCCAGAAGATCAAGGAAAAGGATGCCCTCAACTCCATGATGCAGGAGTTCGGCAAAACGTTCCCCGAAGTGAAGCAAGTGCTCATCGATGAACGCGACCAGTTCCTCGCAAGCAAGATCAAAAACGCTCCGGGCGACAAGGTCGTCGCAGTCGTGGGTGCAGGCCACATGCGTGGCATCGCGGGCATCATCGAAGAAGACAAGGAACTCCCGAGCGAGGAATCAATTTCCGTCATTCCGAAAGGAGCTTCGCTCTGGAAGATTCTCGGCTGGACAATTACGTTCCTGATCATCGCAAGCATCGCCCTCATCGGCTATGTTGCGGGAATTGAAAAAGCAGGCCAGCTCAGTTTGCAGTGGGCCATGCTCACGGGCGGAGGCGCCATGCTCGGTGCAATCATCGCCGGCGGCCATCCGTTGACCGTACTTGTGGCGCTAGTCATGGCACCATTTACAGGGCTTACTCCACTCATCGGCGTCGGATTTTTCACAGCACTCACGCAGGTCTATGTAAGGCCTCCCCGCGTGTCTGAAATGGAAACGCTGACCGACGACGTCTGGCAGGTCAAACGCTGGTGGAAGAACCGCGTGACGCGCGTGATTCTCTGTTTCTTGTGCCCGGGAATTCCAGCTATTATCGGCAAAATTCTCGCAATTTTCAAGATTTATCAGGCATTTTAGGGTCAACCGCGTGTGCCGGTCTGACACCTTAATGTTAATTTATCTTTACTGACAAATAGTCAATGCAAAATTTCGGAACCATAGGTTCCGGTTCTCCTTTTTGGAAATATTTTAATAAGAACAAATAAGGAGTACGCAATGAGTTTGAAGAAAACTTTTTCAGGGATTGCACTTGGTGCAGCCCTTCTTGGCGCAGGTATATCAAGTGCCTTCGCCGCAGACGAAACATTAAGATCCCTTGCAGATAAAAACGGCATCTACATCGGAGCGATTCTGAACTCGCAGTGGTTTGGCGGCGGCCTGCCCGGCAATTACGAACAAATCCACAAACAACAGTTCAACATCGTCGTTGCCGAAAACGAGATGAAATTCGACGCCACTGAACCGCAAGAAGGAAGGTTCAATTACAACAATGGCGATAAGATGGTCAGGTATGCCCAGCAAAACGGAATGCGCGTCCGCGGACACGCCCTCGCCTGGCACAGCCAAGTTCCGGGCTGGGTAAACAACTACAAGAACGACAAAAAGAAATTGCTCGCCGTTCTCAAGAACCATATCGAAAAGGTTGTCGGTCATTGGAGAGGTCAAGTCGCCGAATGGGACGTGGTGAACGAAGCCATCAGCAACAACGAACCCCAATGGCGTACAGGTTCCGTGTGGTACCAGGGTATCGGTCCGGAATTCATCGATTCCGCCTTCGTATGGGCTCACGCTGTAGACCCGGATGCAGAACTCTGCTATAACGACTACAACCTCGAACAGGGCGTCAATCCGAAAGCCAAGGCAGGATTTTTGCTAGAACAGGTGAAGCGCTGGGTCAAAAACGGCATTCCTATCCATTGCGTGGGTTCCCAGACACACGTGGAAGACACCACCACCGACAAGCACTTTATCGGTTCGCCAGATAGCCTCCGCTCCCTCGCCAAGGAACTTGCAAAACTCAATGTAAAGCTGAAAATCACCGAACTCGATATCGGATTCAAGAGCGGAATCAACGTCAGCAAGAGTGACCTTGAACGTCAGGGACAAACTTTCCGTCAATACCTTGATATTATCCTCGAAGAACCGAATGCGGACACGTACTTGATTTGGGGCGTATCTGACAAATGGAGCTGGCTTGGCGGGCTCAACCGACAAAAAGGGCTTATCTACGATGACAATTTGAAACCGAAGCCGGCATTTGACAGCATCTTGGTAAGACTCAAGACTTACGAACCGCCGAAGGATTCCGTCAAGCAGGATTCCGTTGCTCAAGACTCCATCAAGAAGGATTCAACAGTCAAGGATTCTACGAAAAAGGACTCCACAGACGCCATCGCAAAAATCGCTAACAGAACGACGATGTCTGCATACGTTGCAGGTCGCACGCTGTTCATAACGGGATTGGTTTCGAAGACTGCCGCGAAGGTTGACCTGTTCGATATGCAGGGCCGCCCCGTGTTTAGCACCAAGTGTGAAAACGGAATGGTGGACTTGAAGGATATTGCCGAAGGGCTTTACGTGGTGCAGATACGCTCAGGGAGCAACAAGATTGTGCAACGCGTGAATGTGAAGTAAAGATTGCAACAAGTGCGCTGCGAAACGAGATGCGCAACAAATCGTATTCCGAGATGCGCGCCGTAAATGAAAACGCCGCGACCTTTTTAAGGCCGCGGTTTTATTTTATTCAACGCATCTCACGGAGAACCCGAAATTTTTGGGTTTCATCATGTAGCTGAAGCCCATGGATTTTGAGGAGAGGTACCAGACCGAAGCTTCATTGCCTTCGGTGCTTGAGCTCCAGAAAAACGCGAACTTATTTTCATTGCCGTAAGTGCCATCATCGAACATGTTGCCAGCGGGCATCGCACTGAATTTGAGCGTATCGTTGCCGTTAGTTTCGCCGGACCAGCCGTAATTCGCCTTGATTAAGTAACCGGCATTAAAATCACCACCAGCGGTTTTCCAAAGGCTTTCAAATTCTTCGTTCGTCGGCAAATGGAAACCTGCAGGGCATGCCTTTTGCGCAGCATCCCACGTGTAGAGGCGACCGTAGACCATGCAATTATCTTCATCTTCCCTATAGCAAGTGCTACCGGGCATTTTGTAGTTTAAATTGTCCGCCATCCACTTGCGACCATCAATAACGACGGTGCGATATTTTTGTTTATCGCGGGCGTCCTTGATTTCGTTTTTCTTTGCTTTGGGGGCGGCAAGAGATGCGCTAGAGGCAACAAGCGTAATGACAAGAGCTGATGATAGATAATTCATAGTATAGTTAGATAGCCCTCCCCATACGCGGATCATGCTCACATAAGTGCTAAAGCACTAAGTGATCAAAGAGCGCGGTGGCGGGCATGACAAATTTACTTTTCTACGGCGATGAGCTGGGCTTCGCCCTGACCCGGGAGCGGCTTGAAAATTTTCACATTCGTCTGCGTGACCGGACCTCCAAAGGCCTTCATTTCACAAACGAAGAGATAGTTCATGCCTGCAACCACCTGCGAAGATACGCTGAGCGGTTTCAAGTTGAGGTAAGCGTAATCCTTCGTCGCTTCGGCAAAAGCAGCGGAATCGTCAGCCGTGAGCGGGCGCTGTCCAGAATACCCACCCATGAGCATTTCATCGGTCTTGCCCGTTGCAAGGTCTGCAAAGAAGCCTTCAACTTCACGTGTTGCCGTTTCAATGCCCTTTTCTGCATTGATTCGCTTGTTAGAAATTCCGTAAGCAAGCGTCACGTTGGCGTTCGGTTCAAGAGTCTTGAGTTCTGCGGCACTCGCCTTACGACCGCCACTGCCGTAAGTGCAGAACGGCACCACGACCTTGCCACTCAAATCATTAGCATCCAAGAACGAGTAAATCGGCGGAGTGAACGTTCCAAACATAATCGGATAACCGATGAACACCGTATCGTACTTCGCCACATCGAGTTTTGCATTCACGAGAGCGGGCCACTGCTTGGATTCACGTTCCGCACGGACCGCTGCAATCGTGCTATCGTAAGTGGACGGGTACGGCTTTGCAAGCGTCAGTTCAAATTCATCGGCATTGCGAGCGCTCTTGAAAATTTGCGCCAGCTTTTTCGTGGCCCCCGTCTGCGAATAATAAACCACCACCGACTTTGCAGATTTTACGGCAGGTGCATTTTGCACTTCGGACTGCGCCGTTTTAGATTCAGCCTTGGGCTGTTCCTCATTGCAACCGGCAAACATCACGGATGCCGCAACAACAGACGCCATTGCAAGTGATAATTTAAACTTTCGGGACATAGGTACCTCCAATAAAAACCTTACACACAAAAGGTAAACATTTTAATGGGCAAGAAAAATTTCCACGCACATTTTTGATTATTTTTTCGTCGGTGTACTGGGTCAGAAAGAGGATCCAACGATGAATAAACATCGTATTTCAAAATTTATACTCAGTGCAGCATTTCTTGGCGCAGGCTTCATGAACGCACAAGCCGCTGACGAAACCATACGACAACTCGCCAAGGAACGCGGTCGCTTCATCGGCACCATCTTGAATAGCGAATGGTTCAACGACGCAATTGAACCGGAATTTGAAGAAATCCACAAGACACAATTCAACGTGGTCGTCGCCGAAAACGAAATGAAGTTCGACGCCACAGAGCCCAAAGAAGACGAATTCAACTTCGAAAAGGGCGACAAGATGGTCAAATACGCACAGGCAAACGGACTCCGCGTTCGCGGACACGCTCTCGCCTGGCACAGCCAAGTAGCAAACTGGGTGAACGACTATAAGGGCCAAAAAGAAAAGTTGCTCGCCGTCCTCAAGAACCACATCACCAAAGTTGTCAGCCACTGGAAAGGTCAAATCGCCGAATGGGACGTGGTGAACGAAGCCGTCAATGACGATTACAATGCCGACTGGCGTTCGACTAACTCCGTTTGGTACGAAGGCATCGGCGCAGAATTTTTGGATTCTGCATTTGTCTGGGCGCACGAAGCCGACCCGGATGCAGAGCTCTGCTACAACGATTATTCCATCGAATGGGGCCTCCGCGAAGGTTCCAAGGCAAGCTTTGTCGTGGAACTGGTCAAGCGCTGGAAAGCAAACAACATTCCTATCACCTGCGTAGGCACGCAAACCCACATTGAAATTGCACACGAAACGACTCCGCAAAATGTGCGTGCTCTCGCCAAGGCTCTTGCAGAACTCGGCGTGACTTTGAACATCACCGAACTCGACATCGGATTCCCGAAGGGTTCGGCAGGCAAGCTCACCGAAGCGGACTACGCCAAACAAGGACACTTGTACCGCCAATTCATGGATGTGTTCCTCGAAGAACCGAACATGGGTGAATTCGTAATTTGGGGATTGACCGATGCTCACAGCTGGCTAGACGAACAGCAAGGGAAGACCGAAGGGCTTCTTTACGACAAGCAATACAACCCGAAGCCCGCATACGATAGCGTCATGGCAAGTCTCAAGGCGCACCCCGCTTCCGAAGTCAAAACTCCGTACCCGAAGTCCGTTCTCAACCCGCCCAAAGATTGCGGGACCGGCAACTGCGACGATCCCATCGCCATCAAGACGCTCGCCAAGTTGAACAACATATCTATACACCTCGCCGGACGCACACTGTTCGTAACAGGTTTGGCTTTGAAGACGGCAGCAAAGGTTGACATATTCGACATGCAAGGTCACCTTGTATTCAGCGCAAAGAACGTCAAAGGCAACATTGAGCTTTCTTCAACTCCTGAAGGATTATACGTTATTCAAATCCGTCAGGGCGTAACAAGACTTACCAAACGAATCGCCATTAAATAACGGAAATTCCCGTCAAACGAGGACTGGCGACGGGGATGACAACTCTGATAAAAGTCGCAAATTAACATCGCGGCTTTTTTCGTACCAAAAAAAGATTTTTCGTTAATGTGACCTAGTCACAGTCTAAAGCCTTGTGATTATCTAAAATATAAGTATAAAGAAGGGAAACAACCCCCAAAAGAGTTTAAACAAAACAAAAAAAGGAAAGGTAAAACAATGGCTGAATTAAACATCACTAGAGAAAACTTTGAACAAGAAGTCCTCAAATCCGACAAGCCCGTTCTGATTGATTTCTGGGCAAGCTGGTGCGGCCCGTGCCGTATGCTCTCGCCCATCATCTCGGAAATTGCCGAAGAACAAAAGGGCAAAGTCAAGGTCTGCAAGGTCAACGTTGATGAAGAAGGTGATCTCGCCGCCATGTTCCGCGTGTCTAGCATCCCGCTGCTCGTGGTCATGAAAGACGGCAAAGTCACAAACTCCGCCGTCGGCGTCCGCCCGAAAGACCAAATCGTCAAAATGATATAGTTCAATCCAACCAAGCCCGCCACCGTCTGTATGGAGCAGAGTCCGAGTGCGTGGGCATTTTTTACATAAGCATTCCAATCACAGCACACTTCCTACTGTCTACCGTCTACTTCCTACTTCTTTTTATATATTCCCTCTAAAGGGAGCGCTTTATGGTTGAACCGATTAGTCAAATTGTCAAGAAAATTCCGTTTTGGGGAAATCTTTCGCTTGAAGAAAAAGCGTTAGTTTCGCAACGCGCGATGATCAAGCACTTTAATAAAGACCAGATTGTTAGCAGCAACAGTTCCGCTTGTCTTGGGATCATCCTCATTTTGAGCGGAGGCATCCGCGTGAGCCTCATCTCGGATGAAGGTCGCGAAGTCACGCTTTACCGTGCGCACGCGAACGAATTTTGCGTTTCAACCGCCTCTTGCGTGATCCACCAGTTAACATTTGAAACAATCGTCACCGCCGAAGAAGACACTTCCGTACTCGTCATCCCCTCCTCAATTTGCGCCAAGCTCATGGATTCGAACATTCATGTGCGTTCATTCGTTTTTGAACGCGAGACGGAACGCTATTCGCAGACGATTTGGGCCATTCAGCAGATGCTATTCAAGCGTTTTGACCAGCGCCTCGCCTCCTATTTGATTGCGGCCTATGAACAGAGCGGCAAACCCGAAGTCAAAAAGACACAAGAAGAAATTGCACGAGACGTGAATTCCGCCCGAGAAGTGGTCGCCCGCATGCTCAAGGAATTCGCCGCCAAGGGGCTTGTTGAAATCAAGCGCGGCGCAATCGTGCTCCGCAATATCGAGGGATTAAAAAGGCTGCTATAAAACCGCAAAATTTCATAGTAAAAAGGCTGCGATTTCTCGCAGCCACTGTTCATCAAACCGATATAGTTAATTGATTAATCACACAATATAGCCTTTTTTACAATAGTTGAATCTATAGAAAAACGATAATAATACATTATGGCACCGACATAACTATATTCACCTATTTTTTCGTATGACTTTATAGATCTTATATCTGTGCTTTCATCCAATATATCACCCTTAAACGCAACACATTGGGGAATATCGTAGAGGAACTTTAAATAAACATCTATAGGCTTAGAATTGCAACCATCAAGAAACAAGCCACAATCGCATCTAGGAATCAACGCACTAAACGCAGTATCATTAAAGAAAAAAGTAGTATTTCCCTTAACATTTACACTTAAGGAATCTTCTCCAACAAAAGAAACTACGACGTCTATATCAGTAGCATTTTTTATTTCAGATGGTTCCAATATCACACTTTGTTCACAATCTTCACAATTAAAAGAACATGCATAAAAAAGACACACAACAAGAGAAAAAATAATAACTTTCATATTCATTTTCCTAAATATTAAGCCAATAATCAAACAACTTATCCAAATCGGTGTGTGTATAGCTACGACCACTTTTTCCTGATGGATAATTATTTTTTATGTAGTTTTTCATTTCATTTAAGGATTTTGTTGCAAAAATAGCCTTTTCTATATCAACCATAGAGAATCCTTTAACTCTATCAATATTTTTCTTTCCATCGGCAGTTCGGGAATCATCATCCATTAAATCCGGTATAATTCCCGTATAATCTTTAATATAACTCAAATTAACAGAACCATATCTATTTTTTTGAAAAATATATTCAAGTCCACGAGTATAGGTATTGCGAAAACCATAAGGTAAATCAAAAAAATCAGAAAGAGATTCCGAGGTATTCCAATAATGAGACGTATGTCCAATCTCATGAATCGTTGTTGAGTAAATTTGTCTTGAAGAATTACCATATGTAGAAATACATATTTCTTCTAAGCCCGCAAAAGACTTGTACTGTCCGCTTGATTCTCCTGCACCGCATCCGATAAAAGGACCGCTCGTTGGGAGCAGGTTCTTATAATCTTTTTTATTTTTATAATACACCTCAATATCCAAGCTCCAATTATACCACGTATTCCGTCTAGGTCTCTTTAGTCCAAAATTATCTCCATACCAATATTGGTAAGCGGCAGTCCACACAACACACCATTTGGCTTTATCTCCCGTAAAAGTTTCATTCCAATCAGATTTAAAATTATTGTGTTCAATTTCCAGATCTTCACCATACCAAGAATGTCCATCTTCCAATAAGAAATCGTCAGAATCAAAGTTCGCTTCAAAGTCAATTTTGAAAGTCCATTTTTCAGGAATTCTAAATTTTCCATCCTTATCAGTATGAGCTTCACGCCAATAATAAGAATAACCACCGGTGACCCGCACTCCAACAAGAGGTTGTACACCAAGTTCATCATCCACAAACTTTAATTGACCACCTAGCTTTTTACCACTGCCAAATAAGGACCATCCCAAAACAGGACTTTCTCCAGGCTTAAGAGTTTGTGAAACAAAACGATCATCCAAATTTCCTGTCATGGAAAGAGATTCCCATTCAACATCACGAAGAGACACCCCCATATCACTTAATTTTTTTATAACAGTTTCACTTGACTTTTCTGCAGCACTTTTAGCAAGATAGTTTACCGCTGTTGTAGAATCAGCCTCGTCAGGGCAATCATCTTCATCATCGCAATTTCCATCCAAAGGTTCAACAAGGAATAATTCCTTTAAGACTTCATACTTCGTAGGACCAAACTTGTAGTCTACAGGCACAGTAGCAAATAAAGGAATAATTGAATCTGGAAGCAAAGGGTCTATATAAACGGCTGGTTTACGAATAGGCCTGTAATCTAACGGGTGTTTGAATAAAACAAGCGAGGTATCATAAGCTTTCAATTCAGACAAGCCCTGTTTTCCGTTAGCAAGGAAGCGGATATAAAGATAATTCGGTTTCAACGTCAACTGTTCTACTTCCTGCGAATCAACTCCCGATTTTGCAAGAATTTGTTTACGCATTGCCTTACTCATATTATCAACAGAGTAAGGATCATTCGCCGGATCACTTATAATCGTACTTGTAATGACGTTTACACCACCTTTTTCCTCAATCTCGGTAGCTTCATACGAATGCGTTAAGCCTTCATTAGGCGATGAATTATCACCACATCCAAAGATCGCCACAGCAGACAACACTAATAAAAGATTTTTTTTCATTTTCCCCTTCTTTTTGTTCAAAATCGCACTGCAATATAAATTCACACACAAATAAAAGAAAAATGTACATTTCTTTTTACAAACAAAAAAAGCCACGACAAATCGCGACCTTTTTCTTCAAGCTTTAAAGTACCACCAGAGCAGTTTCAGCCTGCATTATTTGCTATTTCTAACAAATTGAGGTTTACTTGTACATGTAAATCTTGCCATTAGGGAACTTGAATTCCTTCATCCCGGCGGTATTTACCTGACTTACAGACTTCACATCGCCACCGTAGAAAATCGTGCTACCATGGTATTCCGGCTTGAACGCCGCACTTTCTGTACCGTAGTAATTATCGCTTGTGAAGCTGACAGAAGCGCAGTTCGGCGTGTCAGTCGAGTAGTCACCGAATGCGAGGAGCACGCCGCCCGTAATTTCAAAGCCCGTGTCCGTATCGATGAGGCCGCCCGCCATATTGGAGGGGCATCCATTGCCACCGCCCTGTTGGCCACCCATACCCGGGAAGCCGCCACCCATGTTCCAGTTGCCGCCACCTGGGAAGCCACCGCCCATACCGCCATTTTCATAGCTTTGGCCGGTAATTTCGAGAATCAGCACGCCACCCGTCATCTTTGCAGAACCATTGGCGTCAAGCACGTCAATCATGTTGCCCTTCGATGCGATGTAGTGGTGACCGCCGCTAATCACAGTATGACCACTAGATTCGCTGAACATGGAATAGCCACCCGCATTTTCCTTAGCACCACCCGCAGCGTTCCAGCCATCATTTGTGGCAAATGTAGCCGTGACACCACCTTCTGCAAAAATCTTGTAGGCTTCCAAGCCTTCGTAAGCTGTAACGACGTTAACCGTAGAACCGCTCAAATGCAAGGCGGAGTCTGCATGGATTCCATCGTCCTTCGTGGAAATGGTCACATCGCCTGCGTTCATGAAGACTTTGTATTTTGTATGCAGAGCATCATCATCGGCAGTCACATTGATATTACCACCGTTCACATAGATGAACTTTTCAGCCACCAAGCCCTTGCCTGTAGAAGTCACCTTAACCGTTGACGGCTCCGTAGAATCGCTCACCATGACATAATGAGCAGCCTGAATGCCATCATCACCCGCTTTAATGGTGATGTTACCGCCACGAATATCAACAATACCCTTACCGTCGATAAAAGACTTGCACTTGCCATCGTTACCTTCTTCGCATTCGTCACTTTCAAGGGCATCGCCCTTCTTGGCCGTGAGATTCAGCGTACCGCCAGAAATCTGGAGGCTGCCCTTGCCCTTGATGGCGTTTTCTTCGGCTTCAACAGTAATGTTGCCGTTCTTGATTTTAAGATCGTTACTGCACTGGATGCCGTTTTTGAATTTGCCCTTGACGGTCAAAGTACCGGCTCCCTTGATATTCAAATCGTCTCTCGAATAAATAGCAGCCTTTGCTGTATCCTGAGAGCCGTTGACTTTCACAAACAAGTGATTTCCGTTACCATCTTCAACAACGTTGGTCGTACCCTTGACCAAATGGAGAACCGTCTTGTCAGCATTTTTCACAAGAATCGGAGCATTGGAGCTCTTGATAGTTGCATTGTGAAGATAAATGCCCGTATTGCCTTCGTTTTCGGCACCCGGAGTATTCACCACCACTTGGAAATCGGACGATTCGCCGGTGACGTAGTAAGCGCCCGGGCAGGTAATCGTTGCACTTTTGTCTGCAATTTCAACGCAACCGTTATTATTTTCGACAGTTGCCGAAGTTCCAGCAAGCTTCAGGAGAATCTGCGTACCATCCAAAGTCCTTGCATCTTCGTTATCATTCTCGTTGTCGCCGGATTCCGAGCTGCCGGGGACTGCATTGTTAGAACTCGACGACACGACAGGAATAACATTGCTAGAGCTAGAGGCGCCGATGTTCAGCACAACGCTAGAACTCGAAACAACATTGCCCGGAGTAACACTTGAACTAGAAACTACGTTGCCAGGCAAAGCACCGTTGCTAGAGCTCCAAATTTCAACATCAATATCTAAAATGCCAGAGCTAGATTCAATTCCAAAAGCATCACTGCTAGAAGAGGTTCCTGCGGGAGCATACGCCCCGCCATAGGGATTCATAATTGAACTGTCTTCGCCACATGCCCAAAAGCTCAAAGCTGCAGATGCAGCAATCACAGGCAACTTTTTTAACATCATTGAACACTCCATTTTTTCTTAATATAAATTCCATGCTCCAAAACGGACCATTCCGCCGCCCAATTTCCGTTGAAGTCAAGACAACAGGGTTTAACGATTATGATAGCCGCGACATTGACGGAATTAGCCAAATCCTATAGCCAGTTATTGGCTCTGCACAATTGCCGTCCCTTGTAAAAATTTCTAAATTGCCTCGCGCATTAGCATGTTTGGCGCATGTTGCGCCGCATTAACCGGAGGCTTTATGGCACTTCAATTCTACAACACCGCATCACGCAAGAAAGAACTGTTCACTCTTCCCGAAGGCGTTCCCGCCGTGCGTATGTACTGTTGTGGTCCGACGGTGTACCACTTTGCCCACATCGGCAACCTCCGCACTTACATTTTTGAAGATTTCCTCGTCCGCACGCTCAACTACTACGGCTACAAGGTCAACCACATCGTGAACATCACCGACGTGGGCCACCTCACAAGCGATGGCGACACTGGCGACGACAAAATGGAAAAGGGCGCAGCCCGCGAAGGCAAGTCCGTCTGGGACATCGCAAAGTTCTACACCGACGCTTTCATGGCTGACTGGCACCGCCTCAACATCCAGGAACCGACCCGCTGGACTCGCGCCACGGACCACATCCAGGAACAAATTGACTTGGTGAAGACGCTCGAAGAAAAGGGCTTCACCTACCGCACCTCTGACGGCATCTACTTCGACAGCCTCAAGTTCCCGCGCTATGCCGACTTTGCCCGTCTTGACGTGGAAAATCTCCGCAAGGGTAGCCGCATTGACATGGGCGAAAAGCACAATGCCACGGACTTCGCTCTTTGGAAGTTCAGCCCGACCGACAAGAAGCGCGCTATGGAATGGGACAGCCCGTGGGGCGTTGGATTCCCAGGTTGGCACATCGAATGCTCCGCCATGGCCATGAAGTACAACGGCCCGACGCTTGACATCCACTGCGGTGGCACGGACCACATCCGCGTTCACCACACGAACGAAATTGCCCAGAGCGAATGCGCCAACGGCGTTCAGTTCAGCCGCTTCTGGATGCACGGTGAATTCCTCCGCACTGCAAGCGAAGAAAAGCTTGAAGACGGCACGACCGAACAGAAGTTCGGCAAGATGAGCAAGTCCAGTGGCGAATTCCTGACAGTCACGCTCCTCATGGAACGTGGCTTCAACCCGCTCGACTACCGCTATTTTGCAATCGGCAGCCACTACCGCAACTACCTGAACTTCACTT
>JAEEGJ010020116.1_pt1 | contig 14582 bp, 16 predicted proteins | sample 8958761 | NCBI WGS metagenome assembly JAEEGJ01 (sample SAMN16246546, study PRJNA631951) | gut metagenome | biome: gut microbiome; feature: rumen; material: RS-attached | host: Bos | place: Iran: Karaj | collected 2018-10 | reverse complement strand
GGGCCACGTTGTTGATGGAGAAGCTGCTCTGCAGCGCCGTGTATTTGAAGAGGGTGTTCAGGACGACGTTCGCGTTGGCTTCCTTCTTCACCTGGAACTCGATGCGGAGTCCCTCGCGGTTGGACAGCTCACGGATGTCGGAGATCCCTTCAATCTTCTTTTCGTGCACCATTTCGCTGATGCGGGCGAGCATGTCGGCCTTGTTGACCATGTACGGGACTTCCGTCACCACGATGGTCTCGCGGCCGTTGTCCCCCTCCTCGATCTCGGCCTTGGCGCGGATCACCACGCGGCCGCGGCCGGTGTTGTACGCGTCGATGATGCCCTGGCGGCCCATGATGATGCCGCCGGTCGGGAAGTCGGGGCCCTGGATGTGCTCCATCAGGCCCTCGGTGGTGATGTCCGGATTGTCAATATAGGCGCAGATGGCGTCGCAGACCTCGCCCAGGTTGTGCGGGGCCATGTTCGTGGCCATACCGACGGCGATACCCGCCGAGCCGTTGAGCAGCAGGAGCGGGAGTTTGGTCGGCAGCACCGTCGGCTCCTGGAGGGAGTCGTCGAAGTTGAGCGTCATGTCGACGGTGTCCTTCTCCAGATCGGCCAGGACGTCCTCCGCCATCTTTTCGAGTTTGGCTTCCGTATATCGCATGGCGGCCACAGGGTCGCCGTCCATCGAACCGAAGTTACCCTGGCCGAAGACCAGCGGGTAGCGCTGGTTCCAGGGCTGCGCCAGACGCGCCATGGCGTCATACACGCTGGAGTCGCCGTGCGGGTGGAACTTACCGAGCACCTCACCCACGATACGGGCCGACTTCTTGGTCTGTCCGCCATAGTTCAAGCCCAGGCCGTCCATGCCGAAGAGCACGCGGCGCTGCACCGGCTTCAGACCGTCCCGGGCATCCGGGAGGGCACGGGACACGATCACGGACATCGAATAGTCGATGTACGCGGTACGCATCTCGTGGTCGATTTCGACCGGTTCGATGATACCTTTCACTTCTTCTTGAATCTCTTCAGGATTCTTTACCTCGTCCATAAAAATACACTATAGATCTAAACATGCAAAAATAACAAAATTTTCCGATTAAATTGCTATTTTTGTACATAAATTACCCCGATGGAAATCAAGTTTTCGACAGATTTGCAGACCATCCTCCGCTATGCCCGCGACGAGGCCGCGCGCACCGGCAGCTACGGCGTCGGCGCGGACCATGTCGTGCTCGGCCTGCTGCGCCATCGGGACAACGACGCGTGCCGCATCCTGAGCGCCTGCGGCGTGGATCTGGACCGCCTCAAGCAGGATATCGACGCGCAGGTGCTCGGCGAGCGGCCGGTCCCCTGGGCGGACCAGGCGCAGATCCGCCCGACGCGCGGGGCAGCGGCCCTGGTGGGCGGCGCGGCTTACGAGGCCCTCAAGCAGGGCGGCCACGAGATCTTCCCGGCCCACCTGCTGCTGGCCCTGATCCGCCACGAGAAGAGCACCGCCGCGGAGCTGCTCCGCGGGCGCGACTTCGACTACGACCGCCTGTTCGCGCTGATGCGCGAGCAGAACTACATCTTCCCCCACGAAGAGATCGTCCTGCCCCGCCTGGAGGATCTGCTGGGACCGCTCGGCGAACAACTTACCCATCTGTATACTAACGCAAATTCTGAAACAAACCTCTACAGCTGATGAAACGCCTGATCCCCATCGCATTGCTACTCTGCAGCTGCCTGACGTACGCGCAAACGCGTCCCGTCATTGAAAGTCCCGGCATCCCCCAGCCGGACCAGACCCTGCTCTACGCGCAGCGCGACACCTGCGACCTGCTGCTGGACTTCTACTCCGCCGGGCCGGGCAGCCACCCGCTCATCATCCACGTGTTCGGCGGCGGATTCGTGATGGGCGTGCGCAACCACCCGGACGACCGCCCCTGGTACCGCCAGATGGCCGATGCGGGCTACCACGTGGCCGCCATCGACTACCGGCTCGGGATGAAAAACAAGGCCGTCAAAGGCAAGCTTTCCCTGCCGCCCGTCCTGAACGAAGCGATCCAGGCCGCCGTGGACGACCTGTTCGCCGCCACGAACTACCTCCTGGAGCATGCGGCGGAGCTGGGCATCGACCCCGACCACATCGTCATCAGCGGTTCTTCCGCGGGTGCGATGACGGTCCTGCAGGCCGAGTGGGAGATCTGCAACGGCAAGCCGGAGGCGCAGGCGCTCCCCGACTGGTTCAACTACGCCGGCGTGATGGCCTTTGCCGGCGCCATCCTTTCCTTCGACGGTCCGATCCTCTTCCCGCAGAAACCCTGCCCGATCATGCTGCTGTACGGCACCGCCGACAAGATGGTGCCCCCGGGATCGATCACCCTCTTCAAGAATCATTTCGCGGGCAGCGAGACGCTGGCCAAGAAGCTCGCGGACATCGACGCCAATTTCCAGGTGTTCCGCTACAAGGGCGCCGGCCACGAAATCTCCGTCTCCATGCGGCGCAACGTCCCGGAGGAGCTCCGCTTCATCGAGGAGAATGTCCTCAAGGGCGTCTACCGTCCGCTCGACGCCACCCTCACCGACGCGGGCATGGAAAAACCCGGATGGGGATCACTCACCACCCGGGATCTGTACGAAGACACGGAATAGATAAGCCCGCCTACGCGGTCAGGCGGTCCAGCACCAGCTGGACCAGCTCCTCGACGCGCGCCTTGTAGTCGGGGTTGGCACCCTTGAGGTAGCGGTGCGCGACGACACAGCAGACCGTGCCGGCGTCATGGCCGAGCATGGCGGACATGCCGGCAAGGGCGGAGCCTTCCATCTCGAAATTCGTGATCTTGTAGCCCCCGTACTCGAAGCTCTCGAAGTCTTCGAGCATGTCCGGCAGCGCGAGGCCCTCGCGGACGACGCGTCCCTGCGGGCCGTAGAAGCCGCCGGCGCAGACGGTCATGCCCTTCACGGTGCAGTCCGCGAAGCGGTCGATCAGCTTCTGGCTGGAGCGGACGAAATACGGATCCGGGAGGTGCTTGACCCAGTGGGAGTGCTTCTTGAAGGCTTCCTCGAAGTCGAGCAGGCAGACCTTGTCGCGGTCGGCGTACCAGTTCAGCAAGCCGTCGCAGCCGATGGAGATGTGCGAGAAGATGAAGCCGCCGAGGGGAATTTCCGGCTGGATGGCGCCGCAGGTGCCGATGCGCAGGATCGTCAGCGTGCGATGCTCCGGCTTGACCTCGCGGGTCGTGAAGTCGACATTGGCGAGGGCGTCCAGCTCCGTCATCACGATGTCGATGTTGTCCGCGCCGATGCCGGTGGACAGGACCGTGAGACGCTTGCCTTTATAGAGGCCGGTGGCCCAGACGAACTCGCGCGAGGCGCCTTCCGCCTCGATGGAATCGAGACGGGACGCCACCATGGACACGCGGCCGGGGTCGCCGACGAGGATGACGTTGTCGGCCAGCTGCTCCGGACGGATGTGGAGGTGGAACGCGGAGCCGTCGCTATTGATAATCAATTCAGATTCAGGGATTCTCATAACTATGTGATGACTATCTGGTTATTATTTCTTTTTGCGCTTGGCGGCGCGCAGGCGGTCGGCGCTGCGCACCAGGAGCTCGTCGGCGAGGATGCCGCGGGCGGCGAGGAAGTCGAGGATCGTGGCGACGATCGGGAAGACCGCGGTCACGTGGAAGACGGGATCGTTGTGCGTCTTGAGGAAGTCGACGACCAGCCAGCCCTGCAGGCCGACCAGGATGATGGCGGCGAGCACCGCCGTGCGCATCTGGAAGATGCGGTGCTTGTAGGTCGTCAGCGCCATCACCTGCAGGAAGGTCGTCAGGATGATGAGCACGGCGTAGGGCCAGTATTCCATGTACGGGACGTCACCCGCCTTGGTGCAGAACAACAGGGAGGCGACGAGGCCCGTCGCCAGGAGAAGATACAGGGTTTGAACTCTTTGCCACATAATCTATCGCGAATTGAAGCGGGCCAGGACGGCCTGCTCGTAGGTTTTTGAAATCGGAATGGGTTCGATGGAATCGATGTCGAAGTCGACCTTGTAGCCCTCTTTCTCGGACTTCAGGATCGAGATCTTGCGGATGTTGACGATGTACTTGCGGTGGCAGCGGACCAGTTCGCTGTCCGCGAAGCTGTCCTCCACCGTCTTGAGCCGGCAACGCAACATGTACTGCTTCATTTCCCCGGCGCTGTCCATGTACCAGGCCTTGATGTAGTTGTCGTCGGACTCGATGAAGTAGAGGTTGTCCGAGCTGATGGAGAACTTGAGCACGCCGTTGTTGTCGAACAGGGTGATGCGCTGGTCGGTGTAGGGCTTGGCGGGCTTGTCGGAGACCACGTTGCCGTAGTTCATCAGGCGGATGGTGTTGTCCCGGTCCTGGAGGGCGAAGTGCAGGGCGCAGAAGGCGAACGGCACGCACAGGCACACGGCCGTGTAGACCAGGGCGCTGAGGAAGATCTCGCCGCTCTCGCGCCCGCCGCCGGCGATGCCCACTTCCATGCCCTTGCGGGTGAAGACCGTGTACACCAGCGCCACGACGACCACCTCCGCCACGTTCCAGGCGATGTAGCCCAGCAGGGTGAAGCCCTTGAGGTCGCGGCAGCGGTGCATCAGCGAGCGGCTCAGGATGATGAGCAGGGCGGAGAGCAGCACGAAAGCGAGCGTGTAGACGAACGCCTCGCTCTCGCCGAGGGCGAACCAGGCAGTGGCGGAAAAGGGGATGCTGACCAGGATGAAGACCAGGGAAAACAGGGCCGTATAGACCACGGTCGTCCAAATCTGCTCCTTTTCGAGCAGATAACGGGGCAGCCTGTCATTCAGTGCAATCATCGTCTTCCTCGATCCTATGAACCGCAAATATAAGAATAATTTACTACCTTTGCGCCGGATAAATACTGATTCTTTTATGGAGAAAAGAGTAGCAGTGACCGGACTCGGTGTCCTCTCCTGCATCGGAAACGATGTCAAGACTTTCTGGGACAACCTGGTCAACGGCGTATGCGGAATTGACTATATCACGGAGTACCCGACCGAGAACCTGGCCGTCAAGATCGGCGGCATGGTCCGGAATTTCAATCCTGAAGATTACGGGATGGACAAGCCGTTCATCCGCAAGCAGGATCCTTTCACCATCTACGCGATGGCGTCCGCCTTCCAGGCGATGCGCGACTCCGGCCTGGTGAGCGGCGAGAACATCGACCCGAACCGCCTGGCCACCTACGTCGGCTCAGGCATCGGCGGCTTCACGACCATCCAGCGCGAGCTGGAGAAGTTCTTCGAGGACCAGTCCGGCCAGTGGGTCTCCCCCAACTTCGTCCCGACGATGATCTCCGACATGGCCGGCGGCCAGATCGCGATCAAGTTCGGCGCGCAGGGCTCCTGCATTGACATCGTCACGGCCTGCGCCACCTCCACGCACTCCATCGGCGAGGCGTTCCGCGCCATCAAGCACGGCTACGCCGACGCCGTCATCGCGGGCGGCACCGACCGCTGCACCATTCCGATCGGCATCGCCGGCTTCGCGAACGCCAAGGCGCTGACCCGCGCCACGGATCCGCAGTACGCCTCCCTGCCGTTCAACGCCAACCGCAGCGGCTTCGTGATGGCCGACGGTTCCGCCGTCCTCATCCTCGAGGAGCTGGAGCACGCCAAGGCCCGCGGCGCCCACATCTACGCCGAGGTCACGGGCTACGGCAGCACCTGCGACGCCCACCACGCCACGGCCCCGCGCCCGGACGGCACCACCCAGGCCGAGTGCATCCGCCTCGCGCTGGAGGAGTCCGGATTTGATTCCAAGAAGGACAACGTCTACATCAACGCCCACGGCACGGGCACGCTCCTCAACGACGTGGCCGAGACCAAGGCCTACAAGATCGCGATGGGCGACTTCGCCTACAAGTGCCACATCAGCAGCACCAAGTCGATGCACGGCCACATGTTCGGCGCCACGGGTGCCGTCGAGGCCATCGCCACGGTGCTGGCCCTGCAGGAGGGTATCGTCCCCCCGACCGTCCACCTGGACGCGCCGGATCCCGAGTGCGACCTGGACTACACGCCCAATAAGGCCGTCAAGGCCGACGTAAACCTGGGTCTGTCCGACTCGTTCGGCTTCGGCGGGCACAACGCCTGCCTCGCGTTCCGCAAATACGAATGACGATAAACAAAAAAACCAGCCAACCGGCTGGTTTTTTTTTAATCTCCCGCTTCTTTGAGGCGCTCGGCGTTCTCGGCGATCTGCAGCTGGTCGATGCACTCCTGGATGTCACCGTCCATGAAGACGGGCAGGTTGTACATGCTCCAGTTGATGCGGTGGTCGGTGACGCGGCCCTGCGGGTAGTTGTAGGTGCGGATCTTGGCGGAGCGGTCGCCCGTGGAGACCATGGTCTTGCGCTTGGCGGCGATGCCGTCGAGGTATTTCTGGTGCTCCAGGTTGTAGAGACGGGTGCGGAGCTCTTCGAAGGCGCGGTCCTTGTTCTTCAGCTGGGAGCGCTCCTCCTGGCACTGGACGACCAGGCCGGTGGGGATGTGGGTGAGGCGCACGGCGGAGTAGGTCGTGTTGACGCCCTGGCCGCCCGGGCCGGACGCGCAGAAGAGGTCGAGGCGGATGTCGTCCCAGTTCAGGTCCACGTCGAACTCACCCGCTTCCGGGAAGACCGCCACGGAGGCGGCAGACGTCTGGATGCGGCCCTGGGTCTCGGTCTGCGGCACGCGCTGGACGCGGTGCACGCCGGATTCGTATTTCATCACGCCGTACACGCCGTCGTTGCCGGAGAGCTTGAAGACGATCTGCTTGAAGCCGCCGGAGGTGCCGGGCGCCTGGTCGGTGACCTCGAGCTTCCAGCCGCGGTTCTCCGCGAAGTGCTGGTACATGCGGAAGAGGTCGCCGGCGAAGATCGCCGCCTCGTCACCGCCGGTGCCGCCGCGGATTTCGACCATGGCGTTCTTGCCGTCGTCCGGGTCGGCCGGGATGAGCAGGAGCTTGATCTGCTGCTCCATCTCGGGAATCTTCGGCTCGATCTCAGCGATCTCCATGCGCGCCATTTCGCGCAGCTCTTCGTCTTTCTCGTTGACGAGGATATCCTTGGCGGAGGCGAGGTCCTCCACCATCTTTTCGTATTGCTTGCCGGTCTTGATGATCGGCTCCAGTTCTTTGTAGTCCTTGTTCAGCTGGACGTATTTCTTCATGTCCGCCATCGCTTCGGGGCTCGAAAGCTGCTCCTGGAGCGACTTGAATTTCCCTTCGAGGGAAAGGACTTTGTCGAGTAAGGTATTGTTGTCTGCCATGGGATCAAATCTTCTTGAGGTAGCAGCGGCGGCGCATGAACGGCTCGCGTTCGTAGCTGTTCCAGATGTTCACCGCGCTGTTGGTTTCAATCTGCGGGTTGGAGATGGCCCAGCGGTTGCCCACCTTGAGGGCCTTGTCCGCCATCTCTTCGTAGTAGACGGACGAAACGCCCTTGTTCTGCCATTCGGGGGCGGCGCCGTTGACCATCAGGTCCGTCACTTCGAAGTCGTGCATCGCCCGCCAGAGGTGCCACCAGCCGAAGGGGAAGAGTTTGCCTTTCGCCTTCTGGAGGGCCGGGGAGATGTTCGGGAAGGAGATGCCGAAGGCCACGATCTCGTCGTGTTCGTCCAGCAGGATGCAACTGACCTTGTCCGAGACGTAGGGCAGCACGTTGGCGGCTTCTTCGTCGATTTCTTCGTCCGTCAGGGGGATGTAGTTCATCACCGAGGAGGCGAAGCTGTCGTTGTAGACCTGGAAGAATTTGCGCACCAGCGCTTTGTCGCGCTTGAGTTTTTCGATGCTGCCGAAGTGGAGGTTGTAGCGCTCTTTGACCAGCTTGGACACGCGGCGGGCCTTTTCGGGGACGCCGTGGTTCGCCACGACTTTGTACTGGATCCAGTCGCATTCTTTTTCGTAGCCGAGCTCCTGGACGAAGTCGTTGTAGTACGGGAAGTTGTAGAGGCAGTTGAAGGGCGGGACGTGGTCGTAGCCCTCCACCAGCATGCCCTGCTTGCCGAAGGTGTTGTAGTAGAGCGGGCCGTGGATTTCGTCCATGCCCTGCTCTTTGGCCCAGGCTTCGGCGGTGCCGATCAGCAGGCGGGCCACTTCGAAGTCTTTGATGCAGTCGAACCAGCCGAAGCGGGCGCGCTTCTTGCCGTAGCGCTCGTTGTAGCGGGGGTTGATCATGCCGGAGATGCGGCCGACGACGCGGTCGCCGTCGAGGGCCAGCCAGAGTTTGTGGCTGCAGTATTTGAGGGGCGCAACACAAGTCAAGGAGCGTACCTGGTCGTTGTGCAGGGCCGGGACGTACTGCGGGCAGCCCCGGTACAGTTCGTCCGGAAACCGGACAAACCGCATCAGGTCTTTGCGGGACTGCACTTCACGTATCTGATAGCTGGACATCTTCGTTACAAATAACTTGCAAAGATAATCAAATTTTCACAACCCTTTCGCTTTACCCTCATCCCAGATGGCATCCATTTCGGCGAGGGTGAGGTCGGTGAGTTTGCGGCCTTTTTTGAGGGTTTGTTCTTCGAGGTAGGTGAAGCGGCGGCGGAATTTGGAGCAGGTGCCGCTGAGGGCGGCCTCGGGGTCGACTTCGTAGAGGCGCGCGGCGTTGATGACGGCGAAGAGCAGGTCGCCGAATTCCTCCTCCATGTGGCGGGGATCCTGCTCGTCGCAGGCCTCGCGCGCCTCGCCGAGCTCCTCGCGGACCTTGTCCCAGACATCCTCCCGCTGCTCCCAGTCGAAGCCGCAGCCGCGGGCCTTCTCCTGCATCGAAAGGGCCTTCAGGATGGCCGGCATCGCGTCGGGGATGCCGGAGAGGACCGTCTTGTTGCCGTCCTTCTCCTTGGCCTTGACGAGCTCCCAAGTGTCGGCGATCTCCTTGGCGGAGGTGGGCTTGCCAGCCTCCGGGCCGAAGACGTGCGGGTGGCGGAAGACCATCTTGTCCACGACCTTGTCGAGCGAGTCGGCGATGTCGAAACTCCCCTCCTCCTGCGCGATGCGCGCGTAGAATACAAGGTGGTAGAGCAGGTCGCCGATCTCCTTGGCCGTGCCGGGGCGGTCCCCCTTCAGGATGGCGTCGCTGAGCTCGTAGACCTCCTCCTCCGTCATCGGGCGGATGGTCTCCATGGTCTGCGCGGCGTTCCAGGGGCACTTCTCCCGCAGGGCGTCCATCGTATCGAGCAGCCGCCCGAAGGCGGCGAGTTTTTCTTCTTTGGTATGCATGGAAATATTTGCTACATTTGCGCTTGCAAAAATAACAATAATCTTCGACATGAAGCCGATCCGATACGTTTCCGCCGACGAGGCGGTCAGCCACATCCCCTCCCATTGCCACGTCCACCTGAGCAGCGTCGCCAGCGTGCCGCACTGCCTCATCCAGGCCCTCTGCCGACGCGCCGACGCGGGTGATGTGTGCGACCTGCACTTCCACCATTTCCACACGGAAGGCCCCGCCCCGTACAGCGAGCCGCGCTACGAAGGCATCTTCTTCGAGCAGGGCTTCTTCGTCGGACCGAACGTGCGCGCCAACGTGAACGCCGGCTACGCCGACTACCTGCCCGTGCACCTGGGCGAGAGCCAGAAGCTCTACCGCGAGGGCTACATTCCCCTCGGCGCCGCCCTGGTGAACGTGTCCCTGCCGGACGAGCAGGGCCGCGTGAGCCTCGGCACCTCCGTGGACTGCTCCGTGGCGGCCGTCGAGAGCGCGAAGGTCGTGATCGGCGTGGTGAATCCCAACGTGCCGTTCGCCTATGGCGACCTGCTGTCCGTGGACCAGTTCGACTACCTCGTGCAGGACGACACGCCGCTGGTGACGGCCGCGTTCGCCGAGCCCACGCCCACCGAGGTGCTGATCGGCAAGAACTGCGCGGCGCTCGTGGAGGACGGAGACTGCATCCAGATGGGCATCGGCGCCCTGCCGAACGCGCTCGCGGCGCAGCTCGGCGGCCACAAGCACCTGGGCCTGCACACGGAGATGTTCGCCGACGGCCTGCTCCGCCTGATCAAGGCGGGCGTGATCGACGGCGCCAACAAGAAGATCGACACGGGCAAGGTCGTGGCCTCCTTCCTGCTCGGCTCGCAGGAGGTCTATTCCTTCATCGACCACAACCCGAACGTGCTGATGCGCGACATCAAATACACCAACGATCCCTGGGTCATCGCCCAGAACCCGCACATGAAGGCCATCAACTCCGCCACGGAGGTGGACTTCACCGGCCAGATCAGCGCCGACTCCATCGGCACGCGCATCTTCAGCGGCACCGGCGGCCAGCTCGAGTTCGTCAAAGGCGCCACGATGTCGCAGGGCGGCAAAAGCATCACCGCCTTCGCGTCACGCACGCTGAAGGGCAAGAACAAGATTGTCGCGGAGCTGAATCCGGGCGCCGGCGTGGTCACGCCCCGCGCGGACGCGCACTGGATCGTGACGGAGTACGGCGCCGTGGACCTCTACGGCAAGAGCCTGCAGGAGCGCGCCAAGCTGATGATCGGCATCGCGCACCCCGACGACCGGGAAATGCTGGACCGCGCCGCCTTCGAGCGCTTCGGCCCGCACTACCACAATTTCAGCATCTAGGAGATTCCGGGTCAAGCCCGGAATGACGGAAAGGTGACGACAAAGCGGCCTGCCGGTTGGGCAGGCCGCTTTGTTTATGGGATGTCGCCTAGTAGCTGGAGAGCGTGGAGGCGCGGGAGACCGACTGGCTCTTGATGCGGAGCGAGGGGCCCGGGTGGTAGTTGAGCTTGGAGGCGCCGGAGAGGGTGACGCTCAGCTCGTCGCGCACCTCAATCATGCCGTTGGCGGCGCCGGAGAAGATGATCTTCGCGCGGCGGGCGGGGGCCTGGTTGGCGCTCAGCTTGGCGGCGCCGGAGCACTCGGCGTCGAGGTCTTCGACGGAGCCGACGAGCTCGGTGTTGGCGGCGCCGGAGCCGCGCAGGGTCACGTCGCTGTATTTCCCGCTGAGGGAGAGTTTGGTCGCGCCGGAGAGACGCAGTTCGACCGTCTTGATGTCGGCGGCGATGATGCCGTTCACGCTGCCGGAGCCCTGGACGGACATTTTGTCGAATTTGCCCGCCAGATCGAATTTCGCAGCGCCGGAGGTGTTGATGTCAGCTCCGGAGGCACGCACGGAGAGGCCCTGGGCGTTGGTGGCGCCGCTGAGATTCAGCTCGAAATCCCGACGGCTGGAGAAGTCGCCTTTGGCCGTCAGCTTGGACGCGCCGGACATGCGCAGGACCGTCAGGTCCGGCATGCTCACGTAGACGCGCACCTGGTTGCGGCCGCCGTTCTCCACGCGGCGGCGGATGTCGCGCGGCAGGTCACCGACGCCGAGCACCAGGATGCCGTTGCGGACCTCGACGCTCACAAAGGGCATCAGGAAGTCCGGGGCCTCCACGCGCACGGCGTGGCGCGGCGCCTGGGTGAGCTCGACCTGGTAGATCCAGGAGACGTCCAGGCCGGTGAAGTTGTTGAGTTTGTACTCCTTGGTTTCGCTCTTGGCGCCGAGTTCAGGATCGGCGACCGTCCGGGCGGAGAGGGGCAGGACGGCAAGCAGGGCCGTCGCAAGCAGGGTAAGGAACTTTTTCATCTTATCAGTATTTTTTGAGTTGTCGGGCTGCGGCGAGCAGTTCGCCGTAATGATTCTGCAGGATGCGGGAGCGCTGCCGTTCGGACAGGCCTTCGGGCATCTGCTCGAAGAGGGACTCGGCCTCCTCCGTAATCTCGCGCAGGGCTTCGTCCTGCATCGGAAGCTCGCGGTAGAGGTCGGCCACTTCGTCCATGTAGGCCACGTAGACGGCCTCCGGGCTGCTGAACAGGCCGTGGAGCGGGTCGCCGGGGCGCAGCACCATCAGAGCGGTGGCGCAGGCCACTGCGACAGCGGGGATCCAGGCGTACCGTGCGAAAGCATTGCGGAGGGCGATGCGGAAACCGGTCTTTCGGCCTCTTGCAGGGGTCGGGCTAAGCGGAGTGGCTTCCAGGCGGGCGAGGAAACGCGCCTCGTGGCCGCCGGCGGGCTCCGCCGTGTCGAATTCCGCCGCGTGGGCGCGGATGTATTTCTCCAAATCGTTCATATCTTAGGATTCAGCATGTCAACCAATTTACTCCGTCCGCGGGAGTACAGGGAGCGAAGCGTCGTCTCTTTCCGGCCGGTCAGCTCGGCAATCTCGCCGTAGTCCAGCCCCTCGATGAGCACGAGGTTCAGGATCAGGCCGTAAGGCTCGGGCAGGCGCTCCATCGCGGCCTTGACCTCGCTGACGGACGGGAGGGCGGGAGATCCTTCGCTTTGCTCAGGATGGCAAGGCTCCTCGCGGTCCGCTTCCTCCCGGGCGAATTCCTCCAGGAAAGCCTCGCGGCGTTCGCGGCGGCGCAGCCGGTCGATGGAAGCGCGGATGCAGGTGCGGGCCAGCCAGGCCGAGACCTGCTCGGGCGAGGAGAAGCTTCCCGGCGTGGAGACGAACTTCAAGATCGTGTCCTGCATCACCTCTTCCGCCTCGTCGGAATCCCGGAGGATCCGCAGGCTGATGTTGTACAGCCGCCGGTGGTGCTCCTGGTAGAATTCCGTGATCTCCTGTCGTGTCATTTTTGCTTGCTCTGTCTATATAACGCAAAACGAACCGGATTGTTGCAAAGCGGTTCGTTTATTTTTCAAAAAAGGAGAAATGGACGCGCCCGTAGGTCTTTTCCTTCTTGAAATTCGGGTGGTCGGTGAAGGAATACTCATCGCCGTGCTCCAGGATGAAATAGCAGCCCGGGTGGAGCAGATCCCGGCCCAGCACCTTGTCGGGGAGGGTGTCCAGCCCCTCCAGCGCATAGGGCGGATCGGCGAAGATGAGGTCGAACTTCTCGCGGCAGATGGGCAGGAAGTCGAAGACGTTGTCGTGGACGGCGGTCACGGCCGGCAGGCCGAGCCGGGCGGCTTCGCGGCGGATGAAGGCCGCGTGGTCGCGGTTCATTTCCACACAATACACGCGCCGCGCGCCGCGCGAGGCGAACTCGTACGACACCGCGCCAGTGCCGCCGAAAAGGTCGAGCACCTGCAGGTCTTCGAATTCGTATTCGTTGTTCAGGATATTGAACAGGCCCTCCCGGGCGAAATCCGTGGTGGGCCTGGCGCCATAGCCCATGGGGGGCTGGATGGGTTTGCCTTTCAGGCGGCCGCCGATGATCCTCATAGGTTGATGACGGCCTTGAAGTAGCGGTACAGGGACATCTCGTCCTCGGCGTCCAGCGGGCTCCGCCAGCAGATGGTGGAGATCACGGGATTCACCTGGAGCGACTTCAGCGACAGGAAGATGTAGTATTCGGCCGTAGTGAAGTCCTGGACCGGAAAACTGTTGGCCAGCTTCAGGTTGCCGCCCTGCGCGATGGCCAGGAAAAGATGGTCTTCGGCGAGACTGCAGAGAATCTTGTTGTACTCCGGGCAGTCGGGGAGCTGCATCAGCAGCTTGTAGATTTCGGGCGTGCCATCCACAACGACGCTGTCCTCGCCTAACGTATAGACGAGGACAGCATCATATTGCGGAATGTCGAGGTGCTCGACGACGTCCCCTTCCTTCAAGTCGGCCACTTCGGCCAGCGCCTGACGCGCCGTCGCAGGGTCAAAGAAACGGGCGGGAACGAGCGTAAACACTACTCCCAGTTACCTGCGTTGTTGTTCGGGGCGGTGACGGAACCAACCTGGAGACCTTCGTAGCGGTTGAGGTCGCGGCTCTCGGCGTTCAGGTTGATGATCAGCTGGCGGTCCATACCCTTGAGGAGGGACTTCCAGGGAATGCGGGCCTCGAAGAGGGGCACGGGCACACCGGACACCATCTTGATCGTGGACTCCATCTGGATGGCCTCCTTACCGGAGAACGGGATATATTTGAGGGAGTCGATGCAGAAGTCGGGACGGTTGTTGAAGAGGGTGTCGCGCACCGGGACCTTGGTCACGGTGGAGAACACGACCTTCTGGCCGGCGGCATAAGCCTCCTGGAGCTTCGCGGTCAGCTGCTCGGGCTTGAGCTTCTTGTTGGCCTTCTTGATGGCCTCGGTGTTCATCACGGCGAGGGAGTCGTCCATGGAACCGATCTGCATCACGATCTCCATCTGGCCACCCTCGTAGAACTGCTTGAGGGAGTCAATCGAGGAATTGAACTTGCCGGTGACGGACTTGAAGGCGACCTGCAGGGTACGGATGTCCTTCAGACGCTGCACGGCGACAGCCTGCCGGGTTTCCTTCTCTTTGTTGAAGTTGACCGGCTTCATGATGTTGCTGTACAGCACATAAACAAGGCCGCAGATGAGCGCCAGCAGGGCGATCTCGATGATAATTTTAGTTGCTTTGTTCATTGTATGGGTTAATTTTATTTGATATCCAAAGTCCCACAAAGTTATGAAATTGATTTATCAAATGCAATATTCTTATTAAATTTGCACAGTTTTTTTGGAAGACATGCAAGCACTCGCACCGACCGATATCCAGCAGCTGGAGGCCTTCTTCGCGGCAGCGAAGCGCGTCTCCATCGCCGTACACACGCATCCCGACGGGGATGCGATCGGGAGCGGCGCGGCCCTGCTGGGCTACCTCCGCCAGAGCCGCGGGCTGG
>JAEEGJ010020113.1_pt1 | contig 14583 bp, 11 predicted proteins | sample 8958761 | NCBI WGS metagenome assembly JAEEGJ01 (sample SAMN16246546, study PRJNA631951) | gut metagenome | biome: gut microbiome; feature: rumen; material: RS-attached | host: Bos | place: Iran: Karaj | collected 2018-10 | reverse complement strand
GTGGCAGTCATTCCATTCCCGAAGGGAATCGTTTGTATAGGTCATCACTCTCAGTAACGCAAAACGACATAAGGACCCGGCTTTCAACAAAATTATGTTTTTTCGGTAATTTTTTTTCGGTAATTTGGATGAAATAACTATCTTTGCCCCGAAAAACCAAGGCTATGGTAAAGAATATCAATCCGTTTGTCGTTTCGGGAAAGATTGCCCCTGCCTATTTCTGCGACAGGGTGCAAGAGGCTATGCAATTGGAAAAAGCACTTGATAATCAGCTGAATGTAGTGCTAACCTCGCCCCGCCGTATGGGAAAGACCGCGCTTGTCGACTTTGTTTTCGACAAACCGGGAATCAAGGATGAGTATGTCACCATCTCTGTTGATATTCTCCATACCACGACCTTTCGCGAGTTTATTCTTGTTCTCGGAACAGCGGTTTTCGAGAGTGTGGCCACGAAGAGCGAAAAACTGCGCAAACAGTTTGTTACTTTCCTGAAGTCGCTCAGTGCGAGTTTTGGCTACGATACGGCTCTGAACATGCCCACTTTTGATGTCAAGTTGGGCGATGTGCAGAACCCGGAATACACTTTGGCGGAAATCTTCAGTTATCTTGAGCATGTCGACAAGCGCTGCATCGTTGTCATTGATGAATTTCAGCAAATCACTCGCTATCCTGAAAAGAATGTCGAGGCTTTGCTAAGGACACATATTCAGAAACTTGCCAATGCCAATTTTGTTTTTTCGGGGAGCCAGCGACGCTTGATGGAGGAAATGTTCTTTTCCTCAAAGAGGCCGTTCTATCAGAGTGCTAAATCGCTTCGTTTGGAACCTATCGCCTACGATGTTTACTTGGATTTTGCGACCCGACATTTCGTTGAGGCAGGCAAAAACATGGCATCGGAAGCATTCGCGCATGTTTACGAGGTTTTCCAAGGGGTCACTTTTTATGTGCAACGGATCATGAAGGATGCTTTTGCAGAAACCCAATTGGGCCAGACATGCGACAAGGAGACTGTAAACCAACTGATTGAAGATTTTATCGATGAGAACGATTCGCGGTTGAGGGAGCAATTGGCGTATATCACCGAGACGCAAAAGGAACTGCTGTATGCCATCCATGCCGAAAAGCAGGTGCAAGGCATCACTTCCACTGCGTTCAACAAGAAATACCGTTTACGTTCGCCCAGTTCAAGCCAGTCAGCGGCTATCAAACTGCTTGAATACGACCTTATTACACGCAAAGAGAAATGCTATTCCATCTCTGATCCATTGATGAGCCTTTGGTTAGACAGAAAAATAGTTTAGGTGTCGACAACATATAGACGATATCAGCATTTGTAATGCAAAAGCACGCCAAACCAATAAAAAACCTTACCTTTGCTGCTCAAAATCGGCAACAATGATTTCAATCCAAAACTTGAGCATGCACTTCACCGGTGAGGACCTCTTCACCGACATTTCCTTTTTGATTCGTGAGAAGGACCGCATTGGTTTGGTGGGCAAAAACGGTGCTGGCAAGACCACACTACTAAAGCTCATCTGCGGATTGGAACAACCTTCAAAGGGCGATGTGATTATTCCTCAAGGCGTTACCATCGGCTATCTGCCTCAGGAGAAGAATGTCAACAGCACGAAAACCGTTTTGGATGAAGCCCTTTCCGCTTTCGACGAATACCATCAATTAGAACGCGATGTGGAGCGACTGCAGCAGGAACTGGCCGGCCGCACCGACTACGAGAGCCCTCAATACGAGAAACTTATTGTCAAGCTGAACAACTTGAACGACCGCTTGGCCTTACTCGGTGGCAACAGCATCGAAGGCGAGGCGGAACGGATTTTGGTCGGTTTGGGCTTCGGTCACGACGACTTGATGCGCCCCATGCGCGAGTTCAGCAACGGCTGGCAGATGCGTGTAGAACTGGCGAAAATCTTGTTGAAAAAGCCCAATCTCCTCCTTCTCGACGAGCCTACCAACCACCTCGACATCGAGTCCATCCAATGGCTCGAAGGCTTCCTGAAAGCCTATTACGGCGCCATTCTGATGGTGTCGCACGACCGTGCCTTCCTCGATAATATCACTATCCGCACGGTGGAAATCTCGAACGGCAAAATCTATGACTACAAGGTACCGTATTCTGATTATGTCAGCCTGCGTGAGGAGCGTGTCGATATGCAGCGTGCGGCCTACGAGAACCAGCAGCGCGAAATCAAGAACATCGAAGCGTTCATCGAGCGTTTCCGCTACAAGGCGACTAAGGCCAAGCAGGTGCAGAGCCGTGTGAAATTGCTCGAAAAGATGGATGAAATCGTTATCGACGACATCGACAGCACGGCCATCCACTTCAAGTTCCCGCCTGCACCACATTCCGGCAAGGTTACACTGGAGCTTAATCATGTTGGCAAGTCTTACGGCGACCAAGTTATCCTCAAGGACATCAACCTGCTGATTCCGAGAGGTGAGAAAATAGCCTTTGTGGGACGCAACGGCGAGGGCAAATCCACACTGTCCAAAATCATTTGCGGCGTGCTCGACCATGAGGGCGAGGTGAAACTGGGTCACGAGGTCAAAATCGGATATTATGCCCAAAACCAGCAGGACATGCTCGACATGAACAAGACCGTCTTCGAGACTTTAGATGATGTGGCTGTCGGTGACATGCGCCTGAAAGTGAAGGCCTTGCTGGGTTCGTTCCTTTTCCGTGGTGACGACATCGACAAAAAGGTGAAGGTGCTCTCTGGTGGCGAGAAAGCGCGTCTTTCTTTAGCCAAGATGCTGCTCTTCCCGACCAACCTCTTGGTCCTCGACGAGCCGACCAATCACTTGGACATGCTCTCGAAGGACATCTTGAAAAACGCCTTAATCCAATACGACGGCACCTTAATCATCGTCTCCCACGACCGCGATTTCCTTCAAGGCCTGACCAACAAGGTGTATGAGTTCCGCAAGCCGAACATCAAGGAATACATTGGTGATATCTATGACTTCTTGGAGCAGAAAAACCTCAATCATTTGAAGGAGTTGGAGATTGCAGCCAAACAAACCAAAGTCCAAGAAGTCGTACCACAGTCGCAGAATAAGATCAACTACGAGCGCAAGAAGCAGATTGATGCCAAACTCCGTAAGGTGGACAAGGAAATCCAACGTCTCGAAGAAACCATCGGCAAATTAGAATCCGAACTGGCCGAGCAAGATGCTATCATGGCGCATCCTGACGAGCATCCCGATATCAAGATCGACAACGACTGGTATTGGGCTTACGGCCAAAAGAAGGAGCAACTCCAAAGGTTAATGGACGATTGGGGCGAGAAACAGATGGAACGTGACGAGGTTTTGGCGGAATATGATAAATAAAAAACGGGGTTTAACCCCGTTTTTTATCATTCAATAATCATATCGAACGGCAACCGCGCTTGGATGCCCGTGTTCTTTTGCAGGTTGTCCAAACCTTTGAAGTAATCGTAGTATGCTCCAAGTCTATGCTTCATGGCAGCATCAAGTTGGTCGGAACCATTGCTGTTCATCGATTCCATGATGCGGGTGAAGAAGTCCTTCTGCTTGGGCCATTCGGTCACCTTGTAGTCATTGCCGAGGTTGGCTTTCTGGGCGGCATAGGCAATGGCATCTTCCATGTCGCCCAATTGGTCGACAAGACCCAAACCAATGGCATCGGCACCAGCCCACACACGGCCTTGACCGATGCTGTCGACATAACTTTGGGTCAAGCCGCGACCTTCGGCCACACGTTTGGTGAAGTGGTCATAGGTGTTAACTACACTTTCTTGCAATTTGTTGTATTGGAATTCGGTTAGCGGCTCGGTGAAGTTGGGGAACTCGGCGTTTTCGTTGGTTTTGGCCACATCGAAAGTCAGGCCGACCTTTTCGTTCAAAAAGCCTTTTGCATTCGGGAAGGTACCGAAAACACCGATGGAACCTGTGAGGGTGGTGGGGTCGGCGAAGATGTAGTCACCCTTGGCGGAAATCCAGTAACCACCCGAAGCAGCGTAATTGCCCATAGAGACGATGACGGGCTTTACCTCCTTGGTGAGGTCGAGCTCACGACCGATGATGGCCGATGCCACGGCACTGCCACCAGGCGAGTTGACGCGCAGCACAACGGCTTTCACGTTTTCGTCTTCGCGGGCCTTACGGATGGTCTTGGAGAGATTTTCGGAGTAGATGGCCGTGGTTTCATCTCCCTTACCGTCGAAGATTTGTCCCGAGGCATAGATGATGGCAACCTCGTTCTTACTCACGTTCTTGTCTTTATAGGATTTGGCATAATTGGCATTGCTGATGGCGTTGATGTTCTTGTTGCTGCCCGTCAGGCCTTTCAGTTCGTCCAACACTTGATCTTTGTAATACAGGTTGTCAACCAGGCCGTATTCGAGGGCTTTGTCTGCATCGAAAGAGGTCTCTAAATTGTCGGCAATCATATTGAGTTGCTCAACACTGATGTTGCGGCTTTGGCTGATGCCTTGGAGGATTTGTCCCCAGACCGTGCCCAACAGTTTGTCCATCTGCTCGCGGTTGGCTTCGCTCATCTTGTCCAAGAAATAGGGCTCCACGGCGCTCTTGAAGCGGTTGTTGGGACCGCGGACAATCTGCATCTCAACGTCGAGCTTGTCTAACAGATGTTTATAGAACGTGATTTGTGAGGCCATGCCGTGTAGGTCGAGAGCACCTTCGGGATTGAGGAGAATCTTGTCGGCGATGGAGGCCATATAATAAGCACTTTGCGAATAGCTTTCACCGTATGTGACAATGAATTTTCCCGATTCCTTGAACTCGATGAGCTTGTCGCGGATTTCTTGCAAAGTAGCGGTGGAAGTGGGGATGCTGCTCAGTTCCATGTAGATACCTTTGATGTTCGGGTCGGTCTTGGCATGTTCGATGTTGCGCAAGATGTCGTTCATACCCGTGGCATCTATCGATTCCATCGACTGGAAGTCAATGGCGCCGAAGGGATTGTCAATCGTGCGGTCCGGAATGTCATAGTTGAGTTTCATGTAAAGCACAGAATTGGGCTTCACAGTAGTGGAAGTCTCCGTGTCTTTTGACATGCTGGAAATCATGGAAGAAACCACGCCAACCTTAATGAAGAAGTTGATTACTAACGCAATAAGTGTGCCGATGAATGCGGCAAGAACAACTTTTCCGAATTTCATGATGCTATGTTTTTGTTTGTTTATAAATCGAAATAGACCACAAAAGTAGCATTTTATTTGTTTATGTTTGCTACAAAACGCTATATTTGCAAAAAATCTCGACGATTGCTCGAAGTATGGAAACGGGTATTGTACTCTTTGGGTCGAATATGGGCGATAAGGAAGCTGTTTTTTCACAGGCTTGCCTTCTTATTAATAATAGGTGTGGACGTATTGTGAAAGTTTCATCTTCCTTTGAGTCGGAGCCGTGGGGCTTTGAGGCAGAGGAATGGTTCCTGAATCGGGTCATTGTTGTGGAAACGGAATTGGCTCCTGAAGCATTGTTGCGTGAGTTGCTTGACATCGAACGGGAATTGGGGCGCGTAAGGCATCCTGAGATTCTGGGGTATTCCTCCCGTACCGTCGATTTGGATTTGCTGTACTATGGCAATCGCGTCATCAATACTGATGTGTTGACAGTGCCGCATCCACGGTTGCATTTGCGCAGGTTCGCCTTGGTGCCACTTTGTGAGGTGGCTCCGGATTTCGTGCATCCAATCTTTGGAAAGACACAGGAAGAATTGCTGCAACTATGTGCTGACGAGGGCGTGGTTAGAGAGATTCTGTATGACGAAAATAGGTAAAGGAATGAATTACAATTATATAGCCATAGAAGGAACGTTGGGTGCTGGCAAGACTACGCTGGCTACACGTATTGCCAATGATTTCAACGGTAAACTGATTTTGGAGGAATTCGAAGGCGATAAGAATCCTTTTTTGCCAAAGTTTTACAAGGAACCTGACAAATATGCTTTCCAGTTGGAAATGACCTTTTTGGCTTTGCGTTACCAACAGCTTAAGGACAAATTGGGTGTACTCGACTTGTTTCACGACTTCATCATTTCGGATTATTATGTCGCGAAGTCGTTGATTTTCTCACACAACAATCTACAGGAGGACGAGTATCAGTTGTTTTCGCGCTTCTTCAATATCATTTTTTCAGACATGCCCAAGCCTGAGTTGCTGGTGTATCTTTATTCTGATGTGTCGCGTTTGCAGCGCAATATTCACAAGCGTGGTCGCAGCTACGAGCAAGAAATCAGCGATGCGTATTTGGAAAACATCCAGCAGGGCTATTTTGATTTCTTACGGCTGCAACAAAACAATATGCGCATACTATTGTTGGACACCAACCGTCTCGACTTTGTAGCGAATGAGGGTGACTACCAGCGCATCATTGATGCTATTGATCAGCCATACGAAATTGGGTTGCATAGGATTTCCTTGTGACTTATTATCTGCAATGTACAAAAAAAAAGCCGCTCGGTCAGAGCGGCTTTTTTTGATGCTTGATGAAAGCGATTATTTCTTCACTTTCACTTTGATGGTTCTGGTGACGACTTCCTTGTAAGGCTCGTTCACATAGACTTCAGCGCGACGGAGTTGCGGCAGAATATCCTTTTCGAGTTGAGGATAGATGGCGCACATTTCCTTGATGGTTCTTTCTCTGTTGCTGGAGCTGTTGACGTTGTTGATGATGGCGTCCTTGTCCTTCAGGTCAGAAGCCTGAACCAGTTCAACGAAGGTGTTCCAGTCAGGACCGTAGCCCTTGCCATTGAATTCGATGCCTTCAGCCTTAGCCTTCTTGACGAGGTCTTTCATTTGCTTGTCGGCGGCGCCGCAACGGTTGTTGGACAGTTCGTTGTTGTGACCTTCTTCACCTTCAGGTGATGCCCAAGCTCTGATTTCGAATTCCTTCTCACCAGCCTTCAGCAGTTCGTTGAAAGCAGCGTCGGCTTCCTTGTTGAGTTTCTTTCTGTCTTTGATGTTGTACTTGTCCTTGTTGAAGAAGTAGGTGAGCTTCTTGACAGCCTTAACCTTGTCGAGGGTGTCGTAAACGGTTTCGTCAACGTACTCGTCTTTCACGATGACGCCGTCAGCCAGCTTCACAGTGCTACCTTGAGTGAAATAGGTGTTCTTCACGATTTCATCCTGAGTAGGATAAATCTTGCCGTCGTAAATGTAGAACATCGGGTCGGCCTTCAGCTCGCAGTTTTCCATCTCGGGCTGGTAAGGCATGCAGTAGTGCTTGGTGAACTCGCCACCTTCCTTGTAGTTGACGCGGAAGTCGCCTTCACCCTTCACTTTTTCACCAACGAAGGTGATAGGATCGATGTCGATTTGGCCACCATTGTAGGCAAGGTAAGGCTTCAGGTTCATGACAGCTTGCTTTTCGAAGTATTCACCAGGAATGGTGACGATAACATCGAAGCAAACATTGCCGTCTTCGCCTTCAACCAGCGGGTCAGGATTCACACGGTAGGTGATCTTCTTTGACTCGCGGGCCATCTTCTCGATGTCGCAAGGATTGTTGAACTTAACACGCATACCCAGGTTGAACTGGCTGTACATGTCCATGTCGTTGATGACATGCTTGGCTTCGTCGGAAGCAATCTTAGCCACTTGGTCAAGTTTGTCGGTGCCAGTGAAGTTGTAGGTGTAATCCAAGAAGAGGTCGAACTTGGGAGCAATGTTGAAGGTGATTTCCATACCAGCGGGAACTGTGAAGGAGAGGTCGCGCTTGTCCTTAGCAGGAGCAACTTCGCTTAACACAGTGCCTTCACCCTTGTCAACACCGTCGAGTTGATTGACAACACCAGCTTTGTAGTAGATGCCACCAATACCGACATGAGGCACGAAGTTGATGACTCTTCTCGGGTTGTAGTTGAACATGTTGAAGAGATTGAAGGTCAGGTTCAAGCTACCTTCAATGTAGTTGGTCTTGTCGAAGCCAAGGTTCCACATGGTGTGTTCAGCATCGGTGTTCAAAACGAGTGCTTGTCCATGTTTGTGACCGGAAAGGAGACCATAACCGCCTTTGATGTTCATGCCAACGACTTTGCCGAACTGATAACCAATACCGAAATGAGCATTCCAGTTGAGGTTCTTGATCGGGAGAACAGTGGCCTTGAAATGGTCGAAATCACCCCAAATGCCGCCATTGTAATTGGCCAAGTCGCCATGGTTGATGGAGAGACCTCCGTCAGCTTGGATGTACCAATACTTTTCAGCGGGTTTTGAATGTTTTTTGCCTTCTTGAGCCATCATGCTCAAAGGAAGCACTGCAACGATGACGAGCATCAGCAGTTTTGAAAAAGTCAAGTTTTTCTTCATAACGTAATTTTGTTAGGTTTGTAATGATTTTTATTTAGTTGTATTATTACTTTTCTCTTTTTATACTATTCCAATTAGCCAACAAAAATAGGAAATATTTCAATTGCTACCACAAAAACCCGTAAAAATTTTCTCTTTTTTCGTGATTTTCAACAAAAAAGGGTGAAAAAGAGCCTTATTTTGGCTTCAAGTGCAACTGTTCGAAGAGTTTCCACATGACAATTCCGGCACAAACCGATACGTTTATGGAGTGCTTTGTGCCTTCTTGAGGCAACTCGATGGCGCCTTCACAATAGGTCAAAGCCTCCTCGCTGACGCCTTCAACCTCGTTCCCCAAGAGGTAAGCAGTGTGTGGCTCAAAATTGAAATCTTGCAAAGGCACACTGTCTTCAACCTGTTCAATGGCAAAAATCCTATAGCCTTCGGCTTTCAATTGTTGGCAGGCGGCTTCTGTGGTATCGAAGTAGCGCCATTTCACCGTTTCGTCGGCCCCCAAGGCGGTCTTATGGATTTCGCGATGAGGTGGACAGGCCGTGATGCCGCAGAGCATCAGCTCGCCGATGCGAAAAGCATCAGCTGTACGGAAAAAGGCACCCACGTTGCTCAACGAACGGATGTTGTCGAGTACTATAATAATAGGTAGTTTTTCCGCTTGCTCAAAGTCTTCCTTGCTGAGACGGTTCAGCTCATCCATACTGAGTTTGCGCATGTTTTTTTCTTTTGTCGGCAAAATAAATGAAAAAAGGCATTGCCCTGCCAATAATGCGGTTTTTTTTTTGGACGAACTGGCCGATTGTTTCAAACAAATTGGTAATTTTGTACCCCTTAATCCAAGTTTTTATGGCAGAAAAAGCAACAGAGACCCCGTTGATGAAGCAGTATTATTCGTTCAAGGCGAAATATCCTGATGCCATGTTGCTGTTTCGTGTAGGTGACTTCTATGAAACATACGGTGAGGATGCGGTGAAATCATCGAAGATTTTGGGCATCGTACTCACCAAGCGCTCGAGTGCCATTGCTGACTCGGTGGAGTTGGCTGGCTTTCCGCATCATGCTTTGGATACTTATCTGCCGAAATTGGTGCGTGCTGGCCTGAAAGTGGCTGTGTGCGAGCAGCTTGAAGACCCGAAGCTGACCAAAAAACTGGTGAAACGTGGCGTGGTGGAGCTCGTCACACCTGGGGTTACTTACAATGACAATGTGCTGGAACAGAAGGAGAACAATTTCTTGGCTTCGGTGCATCTCGAAAAAGAGGTTTCAGGTGTGTCGTTCCTCGATGTTTCCACGGGCGAGTTTTTCCTTACCCAAGGTTCCAACGAATACATTGACAAGCTGTTGCAGAGCTTCAATCCATCGGAGGTGTTGGTGCAACGCAATAAGAGGAAGGACTTCATCGACTTGTTCAGCGCAAAATATTACCTCACTGTTTTCGACGACTGGGTTTTCACCGACGACTATGCCAACGAGATTCTCAACAAGCACTTCCATACGGTCTCGCTGAAAGGCTTCGGTGTCGACGATTTTCCGAAAGGCATCGTGGCAGCAGGTGCGGCAATACATTATTTGATTGAGACACAACATGATAAGTTGAATCATATCACCTCGCTCTCACGTATTGACCAAGGACAGTATGTGTGGTTGGATAAGTTTACTATCCGAAATTTGGAGTTGCTACATACCACCAATCTCAACGCCAAAACTTTGATTGACGTCATCGACAAAACCGTTTCGCCCATGGGTGGCCGCTTGATGCGCCGTTGGCTGAGCCTGCCGTTGAAAAACAAGGAACAAATCGAGGCACGTTACGAGGTGGTGCGTTATTTTGTGGAGCACCGCGAACAGATTCAGAAGTTTCAAGATGCTGTCCGTCAGGTGGGTGATTTGGAACGTCTGATTTCCAAAGTGTCGTTGTCGAGAGTCAATCCGAGGGAAATGTTGCAAGTGGGGCGTGCCCTCGACCAAATCGAGGTGCTAAAGACTGCTTGCGAGGAGAGTCAATACCCTGCTTTGCAGCGTTTTGCGGAACAATTCAACCCTTGTGTCTCCATCCGCGAACGCATCAAGAAAGACTTGAATCCTGATGCGCCCGCTTTGCTTTCTAAAGGTAACTACATTGCAGAAGGTGTCGACCCAGAATTGGATGACCTGCGCAACCTGTCACGTTCGGGCAAAGAGTATTTGATGGGCATACAACGTCGCGAGATGGAAGCCACGGGCATAACCTCGTTGAAGGTAGGCTACAATAATGTGTTCGGCTATTATCTCGAAGTCACCAATTCTCACAAAGACAAGGTGCCGCAAGAGTGGATTCGCAAGCAAACCCTTACCAACGCTGAGCGATACATCACCGAGGAACTGAAGGAATATGAGCAAAAAATCCTTGGAGCGGAGGAGAAAATCAGCATCATCGAGCAAAGGGTATATAATGAATTGGTCACCGCTGTGACCGAGTATGTAGAGCCCATCCAAGTCGATGCCTCCATCGTGGCCCGCATTGACTGCTTAGTGAGTTTCGCCGATATCTCGTTGAAAAACAACTATGTGCAGCCTGTCATTGATGATTCTTATGCTTTGGATATTAAGGAGGGCCGCCATCCAGTCATCGAGCAGATGATGCCTGTGGGCGAGAGCTACATCGCTAACGATGTTTATCTTGACCGCGACAAGCAGCAAATCATCATCATTACAGGTCCTAATATGTCGGGTAAGTCGGCTTTGTTGCGACAGACGGCTTTGATTGTGTTGATGGCGCAGATGGGTTGTTTTGTGCCGGCGGCTTCGGCTCGTATTGGTCTGGTTGACAAGATTTTCACCCGTGTGGGTGCATCTGATAACATTTCTTCAGGCGAATCGACTTTCATGGTGGAGATGAACGAGACGGCAAGCATATTGAATAATGTGTCATCGCGGAGCCTTGTGTTGCTCGACGAAATCGGGCGTGGCACCAGCACATACGACGGCATCAGCATTGCTTGGGCCATCACGGAGTTTTTGCACGACCATCCCGTTAGTCGCGCCAAGGTGATGTTTGCCACGCATTACCACGAACTGAACGAGATGGAGGACTCTTTTGCCCGCATCAAGAACTACCATGTGTCGGTGAAGGAAGTAGGCAATAAGGTGGTGTTTTTGCGTAAGTTGAAGCGTGGCGGCAGCGCCCACAGCTTCGGTATCCATGTGGCCGAGATGGCTGGAATGCCCCGAAAGGTCATCGAACGAGCTACAGCTTTGCTCAGTGTGTTAGAGAAATCGCATACCAGCGAAGATGTGGAGAAGGCAGCCACCAAGAAAACCGATGACGGTATGCAGTTGAGTTTCATTCAGTTGGATGATCCATTGCTTTTGCAAATTAAGGAAGACATCCTCAATACCAATATTGACACCTTGACTCCTGTTGAAGCCTTGATGAAATTGAATGAGATTAAGAAGTTGTTGAATCGTTGATGGATAATAAAATGATATTGATAAAAAAGATAAAAGAGCAACTGAAAAAGTTCAATTGGCTTTATGCTGTCTTTCGTGAGACATTGGCTTTGAAAGAACAACGAAATAGCATGTGGAAAAATGCGGTTGAGCTATCTCAGAAAAAGAACATGGTACAAGGTAGCTTGTTAGATTACAAGCGATTGATGTGTAGACAAAGAATGTCTTATAACGAGTATGAGGCCTATCAGCTATGGAACTTGAAAGATGAGGATAGGAAAAAGTATCTCTCTGAGAGGGAGTTTCAGTGTGTTTATCGGAAAACTGTGACAGTAGGAGTTGCCAAATGCTTTGACAACAAATTGATGACACATTTGAGATATGGGAATTTTATGCGGAGGGCATGGATTTGTCCAAGTCTTTCTTCATTTGATACTTTTTGTCGTTTTGTTTCATCTTATGACTGTGTTTTTAAACCATTGAAAGGATCATTAGGTAGTGGTGTGTTTTTGGTGAAGAAAGATGAAGTTGCTGATGAGAAGGTTTTATATGAGAAGTGCATCAAATATGGATTAATTGTTGAAGAATGTGTGAAAAGCTGTAAAGAGTTGGAAGAGTTCCATCCACAATCACTTAATACAATTAGAGTGATTACTATGTCAAAAGGTGGGAAATTTAGCGTTGTTAGTTCGTTGCTTCGAATAGGTGTAGGGAATAGTATTGTAGATAATGGTGCAGTTGGTGGAATCTTGGCTCCTATAGATTCTGATACAGGCATCATCATGGATCATGGAAGGGATAAGGTAGGGAATGTGTTTATACAACATCCTGACTCGGGCAAAACCATCAAAGGCTTTGTCATACCTCATTGGCACAAAGTGATCGATGCTTGTAAAGAGATGGTTTCTGTTATACCAGAGACGGTGTTTGCGGGATGGGATTTATGTGTGCTTGATGATGGTGAGATAGAAATGATAGAGGTCAACTCATGTCCGAATATTATGGGGTCTCAGATAACACATGGTTGTGGATTCAAACCAAGGATACAGGCGATTGGTAAAGAGGTATTGGGTTGCGACCCGCTGCATTTGATTTCAATTTGGAGTAAGCCTTACACGAATTATTCTGAGTATACACATTATAGAAAACATGCAGGGAATCTCAATCTCCTATTAAAAGAGTATGTTGATTGTCTGGCAAAGAGTAAAGGATGAGACTATGAAAACACTAATGAAATATCTAAAGGAGAGGCTGAAGAAGTGTGATAGGTAATATGTTTGTTATCGTGAAATAGAACTGATTGAAGCCAATGTTGCACCCTTGGTCAGTGGAGGATTGCAGTCACCAATGAAAGTGGGTTTGAAACCCAGGCTTAGTACATTAGGAAAAGAGGTTCTCGGTTATGATCCTGTGAAGCTGATTTCGATTTGGAGCAAATCCCATGTTAAATATGAAGGTGTTTATGGCAGGTACTAAACCTATCATGAATCTTCGTCCTTCTCTAAAGCCTCCAAAACCTGCTCTAACATCAGTTCGACTTCGGGCGAGACGTACACGTTGCTGATAAAATAGGCCACCAACAAAACAAGGCCAATTATGAAACATATAAAGAAAGCGCCGAGAGCACCTTCTATTCCTCTTGATGTCCAACCGTTGATAGTCAAGGAGGTCGCGACGAGGATTGCAAACAGCAGTATGAACGAGATGGAGAAAATCCACATGAATTTGTTGGCTTTTTTGTAGGTTTTCAATGCCTTACGGATTTGTTGCGCATATTCCGTCACCGAAACCAAAACGGTCTCTTCTTTGCGGACTACTCGAAGTACATATATGTTTAGGATGATAACTCCCAAGCACCACAATCCGAAAAATATTCCAACATATATTGAAATAAAAGGTAACAACACACTGAATATGACGATTCTGAGAATCAGTTTCCGTTGCAATTCTGAAAGGTGTTTTTTTGTGGCTTCACTGACAAGCCTTTCGTCAACGATGCTTTCGTTTTCCAACTTTTCGTTCAAGGTGGCTAATTGCGTCCGCATTTCTTCCAATTCGTTGTTTTCCATTGTTTTGCGTTTTAGTCGTTTGACATTTTCTTCAGTTGTTCCTTGATTCTGACCAATTTGACGGAGACGTTCTTGGTGGAGATGCCGATGATTTGCCCGATTTCCTCGTAACTCATGTTTTCGAGCCAAAGTAGGATGATGGCCCTATCGACTACGCCGAGTTTGTTGATGCGGCGGTAGAGTTGCTGGATTTGTCGGGTGTCGTCGTCAGTGTCGGTGAAGAGGTTGATGTCCATCGAGAGCGGTACGGTCTCCACGCTGCGTTTCTTCTTGCGCTCGGCGGTGAGGCAGGTGTTGAGGCTAACGCGCCAAATCCAAGTTTTCACGTCGCATTGCCACTTGAACGAGTCGAAGCCCCGCCAAAGGTTGATGAGCGTCTCTTGGAACAGGTCGTTCACCTCGTCCTGGTCCTTCGAGAAGAGGTAGCACACCGTGTAAATGGTGTTTTTGTGCCTTTTCACGAGGTCAGAAAATGCAGTTTCTTTCTCTTTCATCGTTCAGAATCGTTTGTCTATTTGACGCAAAAACAGCGAAAAAACTACAAAGAAAGAAAATTTTTCTCTAAAATGCTTGCGGTATTGAAAAAAGTTGTACTTTTGCACCGCAATTCGCAAGCGGAAACCTTGAGCGAAAGTGATAAGGTTCCCGATTTGCAAGCAAAGCGGAAATAGCTCAGTTGGTAGAGCACGACCTTGCCAAGGTCGGGGTCGCGAGTTCGAGTCTCGTTTTCCGCTCCGCTTTTGCGGAAATAGCTCAGTTGGTTGTGCACGACCTTG
>JAEEGJ010020111.1_pt1 | contig 14584 bp, 11 predicted proteins | sample 8958761 | NCBI WGS metagenome assembly JAEEGJ01 (sample SAMN16246546, study PRJNA631951) | gut metagenome | biome: gut microbiome; feature: rumen; material: RS-attached | host: Bos | place: Iran: Karaj | collected 2018-10 | reverse complement strand
TCTTGATTATTCTCGGCATTTCTGTGCCGTGGAAGATGGATTCCGACTTGTATTCGATTCTGCCGGATTCCAATGAAATCAAGAATGTGAGCGCTGCCGAAAAAACGCTTAGCTCACGTTCTATGCGTAACATAACGGTACTAGTTGGGCATGAAAATTTTGAAGTGGCTCGCAAAGTTGCCGCCTCTCTCGATAGCATTTTCAAGGGCGACACCTCCATTGAGGAATCCCGACTTTATGTTGATGAAAAGACGCTGAATGAAACTCGCGAATTTCTATTCGAACATCGTTATACGATTCAAGGGGAAGATGTTCGTGAGGCGTTCTTTAATTTGAATCATAAATTTTTGGAACTTGCTGCATTGCAAAAAATCTATGGTTCGTTTTCTATGGCGAATTTAAATCGCCTGGATGAAGACCCGTATTTGCTTGGCGAAGCCTCCTTTGATAATTTCATGAAAAAAACGCTAACATCGTCTACGCATTTTAGCTTGCGCGATGGTGTCCTTGCGGCGCAAGATTCTGGCATGACGTACGTGATGTGGAATGCGGTGCTTTCTGAAAATGTATCATCTCTTGCAACAGATGATCATGTAATCGGCCGTTTGAATCATGTGCTCGATTCTTTAGAAAATGCGAATTTAGGATTGCGTATTTCTGCTTCGGGCGTGCCGTTTCACAGCTATGAAAGCTCGAGTGAGGCTAAGCGCGAAGTGGCTTTGATCTCGGGTGTGTCTATTGTTTTGATTTTGCTGTTGTTGCTCTATGTATTCCGTTCGGCGGTTCCGATTTTGGCAACACTTTCGACGATTGCTGTTGCCATTTTTACGGCACTTACATTTACATGGTTCGTGTTTGGCAATGTTCATGTATTTACGTTTGTCTTTGGCACGAGCGTCATAGGCGTGAGTATCGATTATGCGGTACATTTCTTTACGAATTGGAAGTCGGGTGTGAACAATGTCCGTTCCAAAATTTTCAAGGGATTGTTGCTTGGGTTCTTGACAACAGAAGTAAGCTATGTGGCGCTCACCTTTGCTGATTTTACATTGCTGCGCCAGATGGCTGTGTTCTCAATCGTCGGGCTTTTGAGCTCGTTTTTGACGATAACACTTTTGTTCCACGCTTTGTTTGAAAAAAAGAGAAATGTTAGAACGAAAAATGAAGCTATTGCTGTAAAGAATCTTCCTTTATCTGTTCCTAAAAAATTCATAAAGTGTTATTCGAATTTACCCACATGGGTTGTCGTTCTTTTCTTTGTCTTTTTTGCAATTGCTTTGGTACCTGGGCTTCGTGCACTCAACATCCATACGGATTTGGGTAGCCTTTATTCGATGAGTGATAAGCTTAAGGCGGGGGAGGCTCTGAATAGAAAATTGAATGATATTGGTATTTCGTCAAACTATTTTATTGTAGATGGTGAGACTGAACAGGATGTTTTAGAACAGGAAGAACTGCTCACGGAACGCCTCTTGCAAGCCGAAAAGAAAAATTTGTTAAAGTCTCATTTAGCGGTATCGAGCTTTATACCATCGCAAACGACGCAGAGAAAAACTTTTGAAAATGCCCAAAAGTTGCTCAATGATGATTTGACGAAAGAATATCTGACGAGCGTTGGCGTGCAGAAAGATTCTTTGCTTGATGCAAGTTTAAAAGAAGCGCCGAAATATGTAGGACTCGAGGACTTGAATCAATTCCCATCTTCAATTCGTTCAATGGTTGAAATGCTTTGGGTTGGTGCTGTTGAAAATTCGCAGGGAAAAAAGTTTTATAGCGCTGTTTTCCCGCTGCATGCAACGGATGCTTTTGATGCTAAACAAATGGCCAAAAATATGCCTCACGTTTACGTCGTGAACAAAATGCAGAATATCAATGAATCATTTACGAAAATATCCCGAGTATCACTGACTCTTGTCGGTTTGGCTTATATTGTGATGTTCATTATTCTTGTATTTGTGTACAAATTTACAGGTGCTTTGAAAATTTTGCGAGCCCCGATTTTGGCGAGCCTCTTTGCGGCTTCAGTCTTTGGTTACGCTGGAATTGAATTCAATTTCTTTGCTATTGTCGGTGTCATTTTAACGCTCGGCATAGGTATTGACTACGCTCTGTTCTTTAGGGAAGGCGGTCGACAAAAATCGGTTACCGCTCTTGCGGTGATGCTTTCTGCGGCAACAACGCTCATCTCGTTCGGGGGTCTTGTGTACAGTGGCTTTACTCCGGTTTGGACGTTTGGCTTAGCTGTATTGCTTGGCATTTCTTGCTGTTTCGTGCTATCTCCGCTCTGCGCCAAACGTTAAATTTCTAGATTTGGTTTCATTGACCGATGAAACGACCTGTGTACATTAATGATTTTAGCCTTCGTTGCATTTTAGGTAGCGACGAGGCTCAAGTTCTTGATTCGCTCACGAATGGCAAACGTGGGACTTTTACCACGTACGATGTTGCCGGTGTCATGCGCCCAGCGGCGACGATTGACCCAGCTACGCTTGCTCCTGTCCCTGAACAAAAGTTTGATAACCGCGTGAACCGCTTGTCGCAAGCAGCGTTCTCTGGGATTGAAAATACGATTCGCAAAGCGGTTGAAAAGTTCGGTGCTGACCGCGTGGGCATTTTCTTGGGTTCATGCGATAATGGTTCCGAAGCTTCAATGGCGGCGCTCAAATGCTTTAAAGAAACTGGAGCATTCCCTGAAGGTTACGTTCTTGATTACCAGCGTGCTGATTTCCCGGCGCAGTTTATTGCGCAACGCTTTGGAATCACGGGGATGCTTTCGGTACATTCGACCGCTTGTGCGTCTAGCGCAAGTGCGTTTGTCTCGGCGCGCAATAATCTTTATGCCGGCAATTGCGATGTCGCGATTGTGGGCGGTGTCGATATTGCTTCGCTTTCGGTGATTCTTGGTTTTGCTTCGCTCGAAGCTATGAGCGATAAACCGACAAATCCTTTTAGTGCAAATCGCTCGGGCCTTACGCTTGGCGATGCCGCTGTTTTCTTTGTCGTTACAAAAGAACCTTGTGCTGAACTTTGCACTGCAAAATGCGAAGGCCTAAAGGTTGTAGGTTTTGGCGAAAGTGCCGATGCCGACCACATTACGGCTCCGCGTGCCGATGGGGAAGGTGCTTATCAGGCGATGAAGGCTGCCCTTAATGACGCCGGACTTGATGCTTCTCAAATCGGTTACGTGAATTTGCATGGAACAGGAACGGAACTGAACGATGCCATGGAATCGCGTGCCATCAACCGTCTTTTCGGTGAAGCAAGTCACGCTGACGTTCCCGTTAGCTCAACGAAGGCTTTGACGGGGCATACGCTTGGTGCAGCTGGCGCATTGGAACTTGCTTTCTGTTGCATAGCTCTAAAAAATGATGTCCTCCCGGCACATCTTTTTGATGGCGTCATCGATCCGAAACTCCCGCCGGTTCATTTGGTAAAGCCTGGCGAGACAGCAAAAGACCTCAAATATTGCATGAGCAATTCCTTTGCATTCGGTGGTTGTAATGTGTCTTTGATTGTTGAAAATGGTTAGGCATGACAGAAGTTTTTGATACAAAAGATTTAGTCAGTGAACTTGTGCCGCACAAGGGCAAAATGCTTTTGCTCGACCGCGTACGCGATTACGATTTAAAAGAAAATTCTATCACGACTGAAATTGATATCGCTCGCGATAATATGTTTTATGAAGACGAACTTGGTGGCGTACCCGTGTGGGTTGCTTTTGAATATATGGCTCAAAGCGTTTCTGCGTTGTCTGGAATTTGTGGCCGTGCCAAAGGCGAAAAACCAAAGACCGGTTTTATCATGAGCGTGAGTGGCTTCAAGGCCGACGTCCCTGTTTTTAAGGAGGGCGAAACCGTTGTGGTCAACGTTCTTGAAAATATCCGCATGGACAAGGCGGTGACTTTTGAAGGTTCAGCAACGGTCAACGGAACGCTTGCGGTAACGGCGAAACTCAATACGGTCGAAGTCGATGACCCTAAAAGTTCGTTAAATTTAAATTGATGCAGAGGTATGGAATGGAAAATGAAAAGTCAGTTTTGATTACGGGTGCAAGTGGCGGAATTGGTCTTGCCATTGCCGAAGCTGTAGCGAAAGAAGGCTACACAGTTGTTGCTCATTACAATAGAAATTCTGCTTCGATTGATGAACTTGCCGAACGCATCCGAGCCAATGGCGGTAAAATTCGTACATTGCAGTTCAATATTTGCGACCGTGAACAGTGCAAAGAAGTTCTAGAAAAAGACATTGCCGAGAATGGCGTGTACTATGGCGTTGTGACAAATGCTGGTGTCTGTGCCGACGCCGCATTCCCGGCTATGACTGACGAATTTTGGGACAAAGTCCTGAATACAAACTTGAACGGTTTTTATAACGTTGTCCATCCAATTGTGTTGCCGATGTGCCGTAAGCGCAAAGGCCGCATTATTACGATTTCGTCTGTTTCTGGCGTGATTGGAAACCGCGGTCAGGTCAACTATAGCGCATCCAAGGCTGGCCTTATTGGCGCGACGAAAGCGCTTGCTACAGAACTTGCGAGCCGCAATATCACTGTGAATAGTGTAGCTCCGGGCGTCATTGAAACCGAAATGATCAAGGATGCTCCGCTCGATATGATTCTCCCGACCATCCCGATGAAGCGCGTGGGCAAACCCGAAGAAGTCGCAGCGACCGTCGTATTTCTGCTTTCTGAAGGCGCTGCGTATATTACGCGTCAGGTTATCTCGGTCAATGGAGGCTTGGCGTGAGTCGTCGAGTTGTCGTTACCGGAGGCAGTTGCGTTACATCTTTAGGGATGGAACTGGATGAAATTTTTTCGGAGCTCAAGTCTCTGAAAAATCACATTGTCCGTATGGATGATTGGGATAAGTATGCGCAAATGAATACGCGCTTGGCGGGCCCGATTCTCTATGATTTGCCGGAATACCCACGCAAAAAAGTTCGCGGTGCAGGCCGTGTGGGCGTGCTGGCGATTACATCTGCGGATAAGGCTATGCAAATGGCTGGCCTTGCGGGTGAAAAGGAGCTTCTCAAGTCTGGTCGTGTGGGCGTTGCTTACGGTTCTTCGATGGGGAGCGTGCGTCCGCTTTTGGATTTTGTCTCCATGCAGAATCCGCCGTACAACTGCGCAAATGTTTCTGTGACGACGTATATCCAGTCCATGCCGCAGACTTGCGCTGTGAACGTAAGCCTTTTCTTTGGCCTTACGGGGCGACTCATCACGACGAATACCGCTTGCACGAGTGGTAGCCTTTCCATCGGTTACGCTTATGAAGCCATCAAGTACGGTATGCAAGATGTGATGATTGCAGGCGGTGCCGAAGAGCTTGCCGCTACAGAAACGGCTGTATTTGACACGCTTTTTGCAACGAGCGTTAAAAATTCGACACCAGAACTCACTCCTGCGCCGTACGATCGCGACCGAGACGGCCTTGTTATCGGCGAGGGCGCGGGAACGCTTGTGCTCGAAGAATATGAGCATGCCAAAGCTCGTGGCGCACACATTTATGCAGAACTCGTCGGCTTTGGGCATAATACGGATGGCGAACACATCACGCAACCCAAGAAAGATACGATGCAACGTGCGTTGGAATTGGCTTTAAAAGATGCCGAAATCTCGACGGATGCGATTGGCTATGTGAATGGCCATGGAACCGCAACGCATCATGGCGATATTGCCGAAAGCTGGGCGACATACAACGCTTTTAAGCAACGTGCTGTGGCAATTTCTAGCCTCAAGAGCTATATGGGCCATACGCTTGGCGCATGCGGCGGTATCGAGGCCTGGCTTGGCATCAACATGATGAATCGCGGATGGTTTAGCCCGAATTTGAACTTGAAAAATGTGGACCCGGAATGCGCTCCGCTGGATTACATCACTGGTTCCGGGCGTGAAATTGATACGGAATATTTTATGTCGAACAACTTTGCGTTCGGCGGCATAAATACTTCGCTTATCTTCAAGCGTGTTTAATATTTCGTCAGCGATTCCACGCGGTAGCCATCAAGAAATTCGCGACCTTTAAGGTCCGCAAGCTCAATGACAAATGCAAAGCATTCTACTTTACCGCCCATTTTCTCTACGAGATGGGCGGCTGCTTTTGCAGTGCCACCGGTAGCGAGCAAGTCATCGACGATAACAACGCGTTGCCCCGGCTTTATCGCATCCTTATGGACTTCCATACAGGCGGTTCCGTATTCGAGATTGTAAGTGATTTCTACAGTCTCGCGGGGGAGTTTCCCTTTTTTGCGCTCAGGGACAAATGGCTTGTGGAAATGCTCTGCAATCGGAACACCAAATAGGAATCCGCGTGCTTCTAGCCCGACAACGACATCAAAGTCAACATTTTCAAGAGCCTTGTAGAACGCATTAAGCGTAAGCTTTAGTCCATCGGGATCACTCAAAATTCCCGTGATGTCACGAAACAAAACACCCGGCTTAGGAAAATCCGGAACAGCAATAATGTAGTCTTCAATACGTTTCATTTTCCCCTCTCTTTTTTACGTCTTCGTCATTCTGAGCGATGAAATCGCGAAGAATCCAGTTATTTCTTGTCTAATGACTATCCAACAATTTTTCGACTGTAGCAATGATCTTGTCGCGTTCCCCGCACCAGTTCGGTGCAATCAAGAGTTCGCTTGGGCTTTCGCCGCTGAATCGTTCAATCGCGATATCCTTGCCGATAATTTTAATCATCTCGGCAACCGCTTCGCAGTATTCCTCGAACGAAAGCAATTTGACTTCGCCGTTGGCAAAATCTTGCGCCATGACCGTGCCCACGACAATGTGCAGCGGGTGGATCTTGACCGCCGCAAGTTTTAAATCGTGAACGACTTGTGCCGTGTGCTTAAAGTCTTCCATCTTTTCGCCGGGGAGACCAACAATCACATGCGTCGTGACGGTGAGGCCTGCTGCCTGGCAACGCTTTACGGCATCTTCAAATTCCGCAAGCGTATGCCTGCGGTTGATGCCTGCAAGCGTCAAATCGTTTGCGGTTTGGAGCCCGATTTCAACGATAATCGGCTTTTTGCGGTTGAGTTCCGCAAGGTATTCAATCTTTTCGTCTTCTAGGCAATCTGGGCGTGTACCAATCGCAAGCCCTGCAATTTCTTTATGCTTAATAATCGGATCGATGATTTCGCGCAGATGTTCAAGCGGCGCGTGCGTATTCGTGTACGGCTGCAAGTAGGCGAGGATGCCCGCATTCGGATACTTGTCACGGAGCTTTGGAACAAACTTTTCGAGCTGTTCCTGAATCGAGACTTTAGCTTCGTCAAAGACAGGGCTGAAGCTGCGGTTGTTGCAGTAGCTGCATCCCGAAAATCCCTTGGTTCCATCGAGGTTCGGGCAGCTCATGCCGCCATTGAGCGGGAGCTTCCTAACTTTGAGATAGTTCGGGAATAATTCCAAAAGTAAATCGCGATAAGGTTTGTAATGCATGACCATAAAATAGTTAATAGTGGTTACGGTTCACCACCGTACATGATAAATTTGCCATCGGCATGGGTGAATTTTACGCTATAATCTTTATGGTCGAAGCGAAATTCGGGCTTTTGAATCGGAAATTTTCCTTTTTCAATTTTGTAGAAATAGTTGTTGATTTTTAAATAGCTGCCAACAAACTTTGGTGATTCTGCAGAATTTTCTTTGGGGCAATAGTCAATTTCCAAGGTGTCCAGATTTTTCTTTTTCTTGTCCTGTAAAATAATTGCGCATGTCCAAGAATAGTCTACAATCTTTTCAGCTTTTATGCGGTATTCTTCTGTTGAATCTTGCTCCGGCAGCATTTTTCTGTCTCCGTTCAGTCGTTCACTTATCTTATAAGAATTGATATTGACGGAGTAGTATTTTAAGTCTGTAGTATTGTGAAAGTCATCGTCCCATCCCATAAGATGATGGTCGTGTGAGGTTCCCCATTGCTCCAGAACCACTTTGACAACTGCGGTGGAGTCGTTATCAAGCCCGACAAAGCTCCAATGATGAACTTCCTTTTCAATTTCATAATCGGTTGTGCAACCGCTCCAAAATAGCGCAGTCAAAACAACTAAAAAAGTAAATATGTTTTTTAAATACTTCATCATTTTTCGCTCCGGTCGCTAATGCAGATAGCTTGTGCCATGGGGTAGAGGTCTTTCGGGCATTCTACAATGCCGCTTGCAACAACTTGATTGCTATTGGATTTCACATATTCAAGGCAGTATTGTGTCTTTGAATCTTTTTCTGTGCTTGTCCATACAAGAGCGTAGTTTGCTGAAAAACTCCCTTTTTTACCATTGTTCATTTTCTGCTGCACTGCGGTAAAGCGCTCGTTATTGAATGAAGCTGCATAATTGCTAATGGACAATTCTTCGGCACTTGGAATATGTGTACCTTCTGGGCAAAAGCTTTTTGTTTGATTCCAAGTTGCGTATGAATTTTGGTTGTAATTGGTGAAATTGATTTCGATGTCGGATTCATCCCAATTTGAAACGCATTTTAATTCAGGTAATGTCGGGGTGGGGCATTGTGTGGATTCAATGATTTTATTTTTCCAATCGGTAAAGTATTTGTCAAAGGAATCGCTTTTGTTTGTAATGCTGTCTAAAGAAACAGTTTTATTTCCTGCAGCGGCACGAATGACGGTTACATTATTCCCCTCTAGAACGTCGTATTCATCACCTTTGGGTGATATAGCTTTTTTCAGATAGAGTGTTATGTACTCTATACTACCACTTAATGAAGAGCCACCATACGAAAATGTTAATGTCCATCCGTTTACTTTATAGTTTTTCAAGCTATCATAAGTGCCACCTGCGAAATCTTCAGGGCTCTTAAATTTGGTAAGAGGGTTGTTGTAATTGTTCCAAATTACTTTACCCCATCCGTAGTTGGCTTCTGTATAGCTATCAACACACCCGTAGAATGTTGAATCTATTTTATCCCAGAATATAGATGAATTGGCGGGGCCGTTTTTGCACATGTCTTTGGAATATTTGTTACGCTCCATTGCTTTACTGACTTTAACTTCAAAATCTTGGGCATATTGCCATATTGGGTAAACGCATTTATAGCCTACACCATCAAGCTCAAAAACTTCACCATTGTTTTCTTCTTCGCAAAAATAATCGTTCTGTATAGGGATAGAAAGTTCTTCTTTTAACGCTACAGACCAATAGTAATTTGGTTGGTCTTTACAAATGTAATAGGTATCGCCGTATTTTTTTGCGTAATGAACAAATCCTTTTGTGCATATATCGCCGTAATATTGTGGTATTGGAATTTCAGTCCATTTGTCATTGCAAATGAAATACCCGACAGAATCGTGCATGGCTTTGTCGTTGGTTCTAGATTTGTTGCAGTATCCCAAGTAATACGAAATCTTGTCTACTTCGGTCCAAATACCGTCGCGGCATTGATAATACTTGTTATCCATAATGGTTGATCTTCCAAGCGAGTTGTCTTCATCGCACAAGCCGACTTTATTTTTGAGGTAGACGTCCAATGAATTGCGCCATTTGTAGTTCTCGGAAACACTGTCTTTCCAAATGAATTTGTTGTTTTCGTAGACGCATGCAAAATTCTTTGAATTATAGTTGATGTATGTGCCTTCTAAAATTTTATCACAGCTGATGTTCTGATAGGGGAGTGCTTGTTCCCCTGACATTACGTTCCATTTTGTCTTAGCTGAATCACAAGTCCATACGAGACTATCTTGAATGACGGTATCTTTTCTGTCGTACGTGCATAAGCCATTTACTGCTTCTACATCGTTAAATGTGCGCCAATAATATGTCTTGTTTTTGTAATCGCACAAGAATTTCTTTTTATGGTAAACGCTTTCTTTGTTTGAAATTATCGTTGTGTCTTGAAAATGAGTGCTGTCACAACTTCCGAGTCCAAAAGCTTTCGTCCAATAATCGGCGTAAATGATGTCGGGATCGTGTGCAAAAGCCATGTCCGCAATTTCTGTTTCCGAAAGAATATCTTGCCATGTTTTTTCGCTGCCGACTGCAGAACGTAATGATTTGTAGTTCTTGTAAAAAGCGCTATCGCTCTTTTCAACCGTGCTTATCATATTGACATGTTGATTCAGTTCTGCAAGATGCTTGCTGCTTGAATCTTGCTCAAAATCTATAATCTGCTTGTTGTTGTAATCCAGAAGTTCAAAAATTTCTCGGAGTACTTTTTCTTTAGCACGGGCGAGATAAAATCCGTCTTCTTGCACGAGTTCTTTGATACGTTCGCTTGCCAACGCCATGGGCAGATTTAATGTTGGTCTTGGATTCTTATCAATATTGATGTATTCAACAAAATCCATTTTAAGCTTGCTAGAAGAATCGTTATAAGCGCAAGTATACTTGATGCGTACGATTGACGATGCAAAATCGTCGTAATCCGATGAAAATGTAATGGTGCCGTTTCGCTCTTTTTTCAATGACGCTTTTATCGTCGCTATGGAATCAAGATTTTCATCAACAACATCAATGTCTATTTTAACAGGAATAAGCTTGTTGTTTAGGCTGAATTTGCCTTGAAGCGCCAAGGTCCGACTTTCAACATTTTCATTGCCTTCAACATAATGAATGCTAGAACCTGCTGAATTGTCGTCGCTACAAGAGATGAGGAAAATTCCTAAGCAAAGAATCAAGAAATATCTAATCATTTGACTCACCATCCTTAATGCATAATGTTTGTACGCCTGGATACAAGTCTTTGGGGCATTCAATTATTCGGCTTGATGTGTTTTGGTTGTTTTCAGAATGATTTTCGATACAGTATTGGGTCGTTGAATTTACGGGAGTCTTTGTCCAGTAAATATCGTAGAGGTATGTTTTCCCGTTGTAACGTACGTATAATGGGCTGTCGTGGTAAATACTTGCGTTTATCGGAAGTGCATTTAACGAATCCGTCCTCCATTCGGTTGTATCGGGGATGTGGTAGCCTTTAGGGCAGAATTTATCGGCTGTAGCAAAATCCATATAGGATTCTTCGCCTACGTTTGTCAATTGAGCGATATAGGCAGGGTAGGCGCTTTCGGGGTGCGTGTACTGTTCCATGAATTTGTCAAAGCTTTCGCTTTGGTCAGACAGATTTTTAAAGTCTATAGTCTTGTCTCCTCGTAATCCTGAAAGGTAAGGGCGAGTCTTTTTGAAAAATGCTCCGTAGGGGTGCGAATTAATATTTGCCGTAACATTTATGACGTCGAATAACCCTGCAATCCATCCAGGTCTTTGCGAAGCTTTAATCGTAAAATCGTCTATTTCCTTTTCAAGGGTGTCGTTACTTATGAATACGCCTCCATCAAATATTCCTAATCCATAGTGCTCTTGATTTTGAATGCCCATGGATTTCCAACTGCGCGTATCGTTATTGCAGTAGAAGTAGTTTGAGTTGTTCCAATATATCGCAGTTCCTTTGGTGCCGTTCTTGCATTCATCTTTGTGGGCTAATTCGTGTTCGTACAGTTTTTTCTCATAGTCCAAAAGTTTTGTCCACGAATAATGATTGCAGGTAAAGTATGAACCATTTTCTTCCTCGGTAATTCCTTGTGTGGAATCTGTGCAGAATTTGCCATTCTTTTGGTACTGCGCAACACTGTCCTCTGGAATTTCAAGCCAAGCGTCTTGAATTACGAGCGAAACGTATTCGAATCTGCAACGGTAATATTTGTTGTCGTATTCAACAACTTGATGGTCATTGCATTTTAATAAGTCTTTGACAGGCGGGAGAATTTCATCCTCATTTAAAAGGCGCCACGAATACTCGTAATTGCACATGAAGTAAGAGCCATCGTAGGTGACTATTTCACCTCTTTTGCCGAAATCTTCATGGTATTCTGGGGCGCTTACAGAAATCCATTTGGTTCCGTTGCAGCTGTAATATTCACCGTCTCCAAGTTTTGCTTTGGTGTGCTTTCTGTTGACTGTGCAGTTCCCAAATTTTTCGATAATAGGGTCTTTTGAAGTTGTATCTTTTTTTGTTGTATCAATTGCCGGTTTTTGTGGGATGGCTTTGCAGTCAATGTCATTTTTCCCTTGTGCAATCCATATGGCCATATTATAACGGAGCTGAGAAAAATCACGGTCTTGAGCGATGTTTTCGAGAACGTTCTTGTCGCAGCGAGATTCTTCAAGTCTATAATGGTCAATAAGCCGTTCCGAAATATCAGAAACAGATAAAATTTCATCCCAAGTCTTGTCGCTTCCTACAGCCTGCGAAAGTTTCTTGAAATTCTTGTAGAATGTGGAATCCCATGTGAAAAAAAGACTGTAGTTATAAGCAAGAGCTTCAAGTGTGTCCTTGCCGTATGGGGCATTACTAATGCCGTATTCGTGTTCAAGTTCTGGATCTAAAAGATTGTGTATTGCTTCACGAGTGTGTTGCCTTGCTATGTCAAAGTTTTCCTTCTGTTGTAAGAGCTTTTTCAAGTATCCGCTTTCTAGAGTTCTATAAAAATCAATATTGTAGTACTCTTTTTCGTTCATGTCAGCGATGATGGTGAACTGCATTTCGGTATTGTCTTTTGTGTCGCGGAATCGGCAAGTGAAATCCAGTTGAGCAAAAGGTCTATAAAAGTGAATTTCTGGAGCTTTGTATGTAAACTCTAGCCTGTTCCTTACAATGCGTGCTTCGATGGTTTGTGTTTTTTCGAAGTTTTCGTCCAGTGCGGATATTTCAAGTTTAATAGGCTCAAAAACGGATACTAGGTTGAATCGGCCTTCAAAAGCAATGTTTTCGTTGAATATTTGGCTTGTGCTACTTGTGATTTTAGAAGAGGACTTGCCGAAATTATCATCTAAATCTTCAAAATGGCCGGAGTAATAAGTGTCCGAACCACACGCCGCCAGTATGGCGATGAACATTGAGATCAAAACACCAAATAATATCTTAGATTTCATTTCCACACCCATTATCTTTTAATCTCGTTGAGGTCGGCTGAGTACCCAGTGCTGCCATTTGGCATAGTAGGAATACATTTGTTCTGTGCAAACGAAAACGCTATCGTAGAGTGAGCTTCTTCGGTTGGCGTTGATAAGCGTATCTCCAATATTCTTGTCGTTGCAGACTTCCATGCCGAAGGCACTTTCCCAAAAGTTGGGAATATATTCATTTTGGTTGTAAAAAGTCATTCCAGGAACATCGACCCAGTTTTGGTTTTGATAAGTGCGTGCTAAATCGTCGGCGGCTCGGATGCGGAATAACGTATCTGCCCATTCTCCGTCGCGGATGGCCTTTTGCAATTCGAGAAAGTCGCTGTAAAATACGGAATCAGAGAGAAAATAGCGGCAATAAATGTAGGGGAGTTGTATGGGGTTCATTGAAGAAACATTCGGAAAATATTGGTCTTTTTCGTATTCTCGGTCTGAAATCCCGAAATTTTTCATATTGTCGTATGCATTTTGCGTCGCATCACCGTATGACATGTTCTTTTCGAGCAAGTTGTATTCAATCGCTTTTGATGCGGCTGCTGTGTAAATATTTAAAACTGGAGTTCCGTAATAAACGTTTATTGTTGACGTTGATGTGTTCATTGGAGCGTATCGCTCAAATTCCATTTGGATTGTTTTGTTTTCGGTTGTGGCATGGGCGAATAAAGTGATTTTTGCATATTCCTCATATTTAAGCGGCGCAGTTTCAAACATGCATTTTGCTCCCGCAAAGCATTTTTTTCGCGTCTTGACCGTTTTTTCAAGACGGTTGCTGCTATTGTACATTGAAACGATTGCGGAATCGGGGATGATGCGGCTTTCTAAATAAACTTCGAATGAAAATTGCTTGTTTTCTTCGACGCTTGTGATGTCTATACTATCGCCATTATCGCAGGCGGTCATAAATGCAAAAAACAAAGCAATAATAAAGAGTTTTGAGAATTTCATTTGCTTATAATATACAATTTGTATTAAAAATCTCAAATCTCTTCATCTTTTGAAAAATACGCTTCATCAGGAAAACTTGTAAAATTAGAGAATCGCAATTGTATAGGATTGATACACTTGTTACACTTTTTCGCTCGTTTGTGTTTTAGTCTGCCTAAAATATGCCCTAAATCGCCCGAAAAACGCACTTCGAGTATATATTTAAACTTGAAAATAAAAGCCCTGGATCCTTCACATTCGTTCAGGATGACGATGATGCGCATTCTCAACGGCATTTGAATGATCTGACTATAATTAAACCGAGGTGTCCTCATGAATTTTAAAAAGAATAAAGCTCTTGCGATTGCGGCGACCATCGCCATGGCGCTTTCTGTGCCGTCTTTTGCACAGTTGAATAATGGTGATATGGAGTATGGTGACGGCGGCTGGTATCTGTGGAACAATCCTGATGGTCCAGCTGTAGCCGAATCGCAGATTGCCGTGCAGGGGCTCGGTGTCGATGGTTCCCAGGGCGCAAAGGTTGTCGTGAAGGAACTCCCGAATCCGTGGTGGGGCTTGCAGCTCCAGCCGCCTAAATTCTTAGCTGACTCCGGTTTTTACAAACTCTCGTTCAAGGCTAAGGGCAACATGCCCATCAATTCCGTGGTGCAGGGCGGCCCTCCGGACTACCGCCAAAAAGAAAGCGCTTCGTTTGACTTGACGGACAAGTGGCAGACTTATGAAATGATTT
>JAEEGJ010020110.1_pt1 | contig 14585 bp, 11 predicted proteins | sample 8958761 | NCBI WGS metagenome assembly JAEEGJ01 (sample SAMN16246546, study PRJNA631951) | gut metagenome | biome: gut microbiome; feature: rumen; material: RS-attached | host: Bos | place: Iran: Karaj | collected 2018-10 | reverse complement strand
CCCACTCTGTGAATGGGAATGCGTACTCGATATCTGACGTATGATCTGAGTAGAATGAAAGCTCCTCAGGATCATGGTCACGAAGACGAAGGTTCTCTTTCTTGATTCCGAGAGAAAGGAGCCACTCATAGCAGAACTTTCTCCAGTACTCAAACCACTCTGTCTGTGTTCCGGGCTTGCAGAAGAACTCAAGCTCCATCTGTTCGAACTCTCTTGTACGGAAAGTGAAGTTACCGGGAGTGATCTCGTTACGGAAGCTCTTACCTACCTGGCAGATTCCGAAAGGTACCTTCTTACGAGATGAACGCTGTACATTCTTGAAGTTTACAAAAATTCCCTGGGCTGTCTCGGGACGAAGATATACTGTATCCTTGGCATCCTCTGTTACACCCTGGAATGTCTTGAACATAAGGTTGAACTCTCTGATGCTGGTGAAGTCATGCTTGCCACATGATGGGCAGGGAACGTTGTGATCGTTTATGAACTTCTCCATCTCCTCGTGAGACCATCCGTCTACTGATGTCTCAAGAGTAATATTATTCTCTGCAGCAAAGTCCTCAATGATCTTATCTGCTCTGAATCTCTCGTGGCACTCCTTACAATCCATAAGAGGATCTGAGAAACCGCCAAGATGTCCTGAAGCAACCCATGTCTGAGGGTTCATAAGGATCGCACAGTCTACACCTACGTTGTAGGGGCTCTCCTGTACGAACTTCTGCCACCATGCCTTCTTAACGTTGTTCTTGAACTCTACGCCGAGATTACCGTAGTCCCAAGTGTTCGCCAGTCCGCCATAGATCTCAGATCCGGGATAAATAAAGCCTCTTCCCTTTGCCAGAGCAACAATCTTGTCCATTGTCTTTGCTGATTTTTCCATGTTTAAATATTCCTCTCTGTAAATGTTTCTTATTTTGAAAGAAGGAGCTGTGCGTACTCTGCAGTTACCGCATGAAGCTCTGCTTCCTTTTTACCAAGGCTGTTGACGCCCTTTGACATGTATTCAATGTTATAAGGGGTCTTAATGTTTGTCTTGTCACTGGTTATTATTATGTGTCTGTCAGGATTCTGATCGATTATAGAAGGATCTATCTTGTCACCCTTATCATCCACAAGGTTTAAATTAAGCTCATACCCTGCGCTTCTGGCATCTTCCACGGTGCCGTAGAACATATCCACCTGATTATAATAGGAATAGTCCTGAGCGCTCTCAAACTGCATTGTAAGCTTAACAACGCCTTCCTCTTCAAGCACCTGGGCATCTGAAAGCGTGATCCTTGGGTTCTCATACTCTGAATTGTAGTCTGAAATTTCTTCTTCTGCCATATTTTTAAGTTCGTCAAGACTGTAGTAATCCTTGTCGAAGGCATCGTATAAAACGCTCTCAACCTTGCCTTCCTTGTCCACCGATACAGTGGAAACCCCCGCAGTCTCTTTTCCGCAGGCGCACAGTCCCAATATGGTAAAAGATATTACGGCAGCTGCCGTAAGTTTTTTCTTTATAATAACCACCTTTTCACCTCACAAACAAAGTAATTATATCCAAATCATTTTTCTTTTTCAATAGCGCCTTCATTACAGGGCATCGTCAAAGGTGGCGAGCATTTCCATGCTTTTTAGTGTCCTGTCGATAAACTTACTTCTGTAAAGGGATGTTACCCTGCAAAGTTCATAGAGTACTTCGTCGCTTACATTAAAGGTATAGAGTTTCTCAAGCTGCGAAGACTCTATATGTGAAAGAGCATATCTCGTGGATTCCTGTATCTCCATATTTGCCGGAACTCCGGGATACTCACCTTCTATCTGAAGGCTCTTTAGCTCATAAATGCACCTTACCAGCTTATTGGGAATTGAGTCCTTTTGCAGAGCTTTCAGGGAAATGTACAAAAGATTTAGCAGTTCCCTGTCCTCAATATTCTCTTTTGAATAGTACGAAGCCAGTTCAAGGAAAAAGGTGCCGTAACAGGCACCTTCAAGATCCCCCCTAAATCCTTCGAAGTAGTTCTCTATATCCGCCTCTACTATATTGTAGGAACTTCTGCCCACAAAGAGCTTGAAAGTTCCGAAACAAAATGGCTCAACTGTGCCTGAGAGCCGCCCGTTTGGCTTTCTTGCGCTTCTTGCAAAGGCTGTGATCTTGCCCCTCTCGGCGGTGAATATAGTTGCTACCCAGTCATAATCCCCACTGGGACTATGCTTTAGTACTATTCCTCTGACGGTAATGATATCTTCCATCAAAAGCTCCTATTTAAAATCCTTTGGATTGTAACCAAAATTCTTCATCTGCTGCGTATCATCACGCCAGTCTCTTCTGACCTTTACAAAGAGCTGAAGATTAACCTGACATCCAACCAGTTCCTCGATATCTTTTCTTGCTGCGCTGCCGATCCTCTTTAGCATAGCGCCGCCCTTTCCGATGACGATTCCCTTGTGGGAGTCTCTCTCGCAGATGACCGTTGCCTCAATGTCCATGATACCCTCAGGATCATAAACCTCTTCCTCGGCATTCATATCATCCAGGGAAAAGACAACCGGGCCATCCGGAAGGTCTTCATCCATAGCTGCCTGCATCTGTTTCTCAAGAGCGCTCTTTTTTGGCGGATGCTGATGTCTCTTTTTCTTAGGTTTCTCTGCCTTTTTCTCCCTCATCCTCATGGTCTCTATTGTTACAGCAATTCCGTGAGGTACCTCGTCCTGAAGAAGACGAAGAGCCTTTTCTCTTATGATCTCCGCTACGATCTGCCTCTCGGGCTGGTCGGTTATTGTGTCTTCATCATAAAGAGCAGGTCCGTAGGGAAGGAATTCCTTGATGGTAGCAAGCACGCCGTCAACGTTCTGCCCCTTAAGGGCTGCAACCTTCACCACTCTGGCAAAGTCCATTTCCTTGGTGTAAGCATCTTCAAACTTCTGAAGGTTCTCCGCCGATACGGTATCAATCTTGTTGATGACCAGTATTATGGGCTTTTTGGACTTCTTAAGCTCCTCGATAATGGACTTCTCCACTTCACCTATATAGGTGCTGGGCTCAACGAGCCAGAGAATAAGGTCCACCTCTTCCAGCGTACTCTTTGCCACCTTGGTCATGTACTCGCCAAGTTTATTCTTGGTGTCGTGGATTCCCGGGGTGTCAAGGAATATCATCTGAGCCTCATCATCTGTAAAAACAGTCATAATCCTGTTTCTGGTGGTCTGAGGCTTGTTGGAGGTTATGGCGATCTTCTGCCCGATGAGGTGGTTCATCAGTGTCGACTTACCTACATTGGGACGCCCTATTAAAGTTACAAAACCTGTTTTAAAATTACTTATTTCCATCGTTTCCTTTTTCAGGCTCTTTAGCCTGCTGAGGTGCCTGGTTACTTGGTACCGGAGCTGCGTTCTGCGCAGCTGCCTGATACATCATCTGCATCTTCTTAGCCTTTTTCTTCTTGCTTCCCACAACAATTGCTCTGATAATGAGCACAATAATTACTACAACTATGACAAATACTATAAGTCCGGGGATGTGTGATACAAACCATACAAGGAAATCAACAATGGCTTCGCCCACATCAGAGAGATTCTCCATAAAGCCCTTGCCCATTCTGCTGAAGGCACTCTCTTTCTCCACAGGAGTGAACTTAACAACCTCTTCAATGTTAAGGTATACCGTGCTGTAATCAACAAGGTTGTCGTAGCTTCTGATCTGAGACTCTATGCTCTCAAGTTCGTATCTTACATCAGCAAGCTTATCCTCTACTGTTATGAGGTCTTCAACTGTCTCAGCAGATTCCAGAATTTCTAAAAGTCTCTTCTCCTCTGTTCTTAAGGAGTTTCTCTTACTCTCGATATCAACATATGTAAGAGTAATGTCATCTACATTGACAGACTTCCTTGTGATATTGGTGTTGCCCTCTACCGAATCAACAAAGGAGTCAAGGTTTACAGCAGGAACTCTTGCAGTAATGCTGGCGCTTCTGGATGAACGTCCGGAATAGGTGGTTCCGTTGTAGATATTGCTGGACTCAATGTATCCACCAAGTCCTGTTACTTTCTGCTCTATAAGGGATACTGTCTGATCAAGGTCCTCTGTCTCGGTATCGAGATTAACAGTCTTAATAAGCTTTCTGCTGGTGTCATTGACCTGCGTCTGGCCATCTGTTCCTGCAGAAGTATCTGCCATCTCCATAGCCGCAGCAGGCTCTTCATATACGCCATAGTCAGCAGCCGTTTCAGTCGCTGCATACTTGGCATATCCCGATGAATCGTTTGAGGATCCGCAGGCTGTGAGCACAGCGCCCATGAAAAGAGCCATGGCCATTCCACTAATTCGAAAAATCTTTTTTTTCATAATATCCCCTCCGCGTATGAATATGCTCTACTTACTATTACCTTGGTTTACACAAGTCTTGAAACTGTTCAGTATAAAGACAGCCTTCTTTTTTTAATAAACATATTTCATCATGAACATCAGACGTCACAAGAATCTCACTTTCTATCTTTTTTTGTAAATATATAAAAAATGAAACCAAGTCTTCATATGTTGTTTTGCAAACTTCTTCTTTGTCCAAATCAAAAACAACCAATTGAGAGAAAACGAATTCTCCACCAACTAAATCCGAATCATATACATTGTAAGGCGGTTTCTTTTTTTCAACATAGTAAACAACAAATCTTCCATAGTCTGAATTCAATTCATAAGAAACCTCTTCCCCATCATCTTTACTAAGTTTTCTGATTACTCCATAATACTCTCTTAGGTGCTTTTCTAGAGTATTACTATCAACTACGCTATCTTTGATCCGACCACATAATGATATTGACACGTCCCTATCCTCCTATGGATAGCTTCACCTCTCAATCAGCTGCTGAACTGAGTTAAACAGCTCTTTACTCTCCTCGATCTTCTCAGCTGATCCGATAACACACAGGCACTCGTCGGACATGAATGCATCAACATAATCCGCAAGGCCTCTGATGCTCTCCTTGGTAGTTCCAAGAAGCTCATCCCTGTTCTTCTGGATGTTCTCCATCTTGGCATTGCAAAGGAAAGCTGTAAGTCCGTATGCACCCTTGGCTGACGGTGTCTTCGGTGTATCAAGGTCTGATATTGCACCGATTATGTACTGAAGTATTGTTCTATCGTCTGAGTCAAAGCTTCTTAAATACTCTGAAGCTCCCTCAAATACATCTATACTGTTTTGAAGGTTAGGATCTCTGTAGGTAACAAAAGCACAATCACCGTTCTTGGCAAAACTGCTCATGCATCCGTAAGCTCCGCCCAGAATTCTTATATTCTTCCAGAGGTAATCATAGCCCATCATTACCTTGAGAACACGAAGGGAGCCGTTGTACTTAAGGCCGCTCTTTGCAAAGTTACCGGCTCTGCAAACGTACTGAACCTGTCCGGCTGTCTTAAAGCCCTCGTTCTTCTTCTCGGGTACAAGCTTGAGTTCACCCTTTGTAACGTCATCTGTATAAAGAGCTTTCGCAAACTCTTTTGCCTGCTCCTCGATTCCGTCGTATTCCTTCTCAGTACCTGTTATATCCACCAGAAGATTCTCGGGTCTGAATATCAGGCGGCAGAGATGCTGGAATTTCTCAATGATCTCTTTTGCCCCATCCTCGGTCTCAAGAGCCTTGTTTACTTTCTCAAGATGTCTGAAATACCCGATTCCACTGACATTGTCAGAAACCATTGCAGCAGGCGATACATAGCTCATAGCTCTGAGCGCTGCACTCTGGTGGCCTGCAGAGGCAAGGTCGGTCTGGAGTCTTGCATACTGCTCTCCATAGATCTCGCGAAGTCTCTTTACGTCATCAAATTTGGTGGCTGTCATGATCTCTTTTACCAGATCAAAGGCATAACTAAGATTATCGTGAAGAACCTTGACGCTGATCTCAAACTCTGTCCTGAACTTCTTAACATCATCAGAATCCGTGTAAGTGCTGATGGATCCGCTGATTCCGCCGGTCCTTATGTTGATCTCATTGTAAAGATCTCCGTATGCATAGTGCTCGGTATTCAACATTCCAAGCGCCTTCTTAAGAGATGAAGCGTAAGGAAGGAGCTCTTTATCAACAGTGCTCATGTCGAACACAAAGTTTATGTATGCAATGCCACTTGTGAACACGTTATGGAAAAGAACCTTTGTATCCCCTGCACTTCTGAGCTCATATATGAACTTGTCGGCTTCCTTCTTCATGTCAGCCAGAGTAAGAAGCGGGATCTTAGCGAGGTCCTCAGGATCATCGGGTGTATCCTGATATTCCTTAAGCTCTTTGGTCTCCTGAACGATCTTCTTTATCTCATCCTCGGAGAGAGAATCCTTGTACTTCTGAAGCTTGTTCTTAAGCTCCTCGTCTTTTTTCTCGGTAAGACCTTTTTCGGGGCGCAGAACTACTACGCTCTTGTGATTGTTATTAAGGAAATACTTCTCAACAAGCTCCTCAAAGTATCTGCCATCCACTTCCTTCTTAAGCTCAGCGAAGGTCTCTCCGGCCTCTACATTTATCCAGGGTTTCTCATCGTCGTAGAGCCAGCTGTCCATGACCTGAAGTCCGTACAAAAGCCCCTTTGGAAATCTTCCGAAATCTGCCTCGCGGTACTTAAACTCATCGTAGGAAAGACCTGCAAGAAGAGACTTCTTGTCAATTCCCTTCTCTACCTGCTCCTTAAGCAGTGACTGAATGGTGTCAACAAACTCATCAAGCTGTTCCTCATCTGCATTCTTGGCAACGATAGAGAAAACAGGCTGTCTGATTCCGTTGTCGTACTCGCTGTAGACATCCTGTCCGATGCCCTTTTCAATAAGAGCTTTCTTGATTGGAGCTCCGGGAGCTGAACAAAGCGCATAGTCAAGAATGTCAAAAGCAATGTAGAGCTTTTTATCAAGTGGCGATCCAACGCTGAAGTTATAGGACAGATATGTGTTCCTCGCAATTTCATCTTCAGGAAGGATCGGATAAGGCTTAACCACCTTAACCGGCTTATCAAACGCCTTCTGAACGCCAACCTCAGAGTCGACCTCTATGCGGTCAAACTTGGAGAGGTAGTTCTTGTCGATATAATCAAGCTTCTCAGCCATATCCATGTTTCCAAACATATAAATATAGCTGTTTGAAGGATGATAGTATTTCCTGTGGAAGTCCAGATACTCCTCGTAGGTAAGCTCGGGAATAACATCCGGATCTCCGCCTGACTCTATACCATAGGTAGTATCAGGATAAAGAGAGTTCTGGATCTCTCTTGAGAGCATGTCATCAGCAGATGAGAACGCTCCCTTCATCTCGTTGTAAACAACACCGTTGATGGTAAGGTCTGATGTCTCATCCTCCATCTCGTAGTGCCAGCCTTCCTGCTTAAATATCTTGTCAGTGCTGTATATATTCGGATAAAAAACTGCATCCAGATAAACGTGCATCAGGTTCTGGAAGTCAGCATCATTGCAGCTGGCTATCGGATACACGGTCTTATCGGGATAAGTCATTGCATTCAAAAATGTATTAAGCGAGCCCTTAACCAGCTCTACAAAAGGATCCTTAACCGGGAACTCCTTAGAACCGCAGAGCACGGTATGCTCAATAATGTGAGCCACACCTGTTGAGTTCTTGGGTGGTGTCCTAAAGCCGATTGAAAACACCTTGTTCTCATCGTCATTGGACAAAAGAGCTACTCTCGCACCTGATTTCTTGTGCCTTAACAAATAGCTTTCGGAATTCAGGTCATCAATCCTTCTCTTTTCAATAATTTCATACGAAGATAAATCTTCAATTCTCATTTATGTACCTTTCTATCTTTAAATATCGAAGTCATCACCGGGCTTAAGCTCGATGTCAAAGTCATCTTTTCTTGGCTTTTTGTCTGTAACAGGCGCTGATTTCCGCTCAGTTTCTCTCTTCTCTGCTGCTTTTCTTTCTTTTTCCTTGAGCTTCTCATTAACCTGTCTTGCTGTCTCTGCAAGGCTGATGGTTCCTGTGAATTCAGGCATCTTCATGCGAGGTGTGAGGTCGACGTCCTCATCATCCTCAGGAAGCACCATTCCCTCGGGAACAAAGTGTCCGTGAGGCTCTTCCTCTTCGGGTTCATCTTCGAACTCGTAGTCAGGTTCTGTAACTTCCTGAGCACCCTGAGCAGCTTCAGGTGACTCTGATGCAGTCTCATCTGCAACTTCTTCAGTTGCATCTTCTGCAAGCTCCCTGATTTCCTCCGCCTCTTTTTCTTCTACAGTTTCTTTTACAGGTTCATCAATGTATTCCGCCTCTTCCTCGTCAGCAGGAAGTGCGATAAGTGAAGCAACACATCCTAGGATGAATGCGTAGTAAACGGTAACGAAGACCTGTGTATTCATCCTTGTTGCTCCCATAAAAGGAACAGAAACAAAGATAAAGAGAATTGACCACAGCCAGGGTGAAATCTTCTCAACAGTCCTGTTCTTCCAAAAGCCCACAATTACTCCGCTCATAACGATAAGAGTTACGAGATAGATGATCTTGTAATCAGTGTAAGCCCAGAACATATCAAAAGTGTTGAGGTTGTGGAAGTAATATGATGCCCAGTTTGCAAAGCGCACATCAGCCATCATAAATCCTTGCTCCTGGATAAACATGCCGATAAATGTCAGCACGGCTGCTGCAACCACAATGATAAGCCTTACGACTTCCTCTTTTACCTTAGTGCCATAGATAAACAGTACTGCAAATAAAAACGGTATGATCATGATTATGGTTCCGGCATCCATATAGGACATAAAGCCCACAACGATACCAACCAGAATGTACCAGAGTATCCATGCCTTGGAAGTATATTTTTTCTTAAAAGAGCCTTCCAAAAACAGAGCCACAAACAAAAGCTCTATGCCAAACATAGCCATGAACAATGGGCCTGTAGAAAGCTCTGCGCCTGTAAATGCAGGTGTGAACACCGGCATAAAGCCGACATAAGCAGTAAAGACAAGAGCCGCTGCATAGCCAAGAAGCTTCTGCACTGTGAAAAAGCCGCAGATCATGAATATTGTGAAACATACAATCTGGAAAAAGAACGGAACCGTTATGATGTTACCGGTAAAGAACAGTATTCCTTTTAGTATCGTTGAATATACGATGGATAACAGATCGTACTCTGCTACAGGTGTTCCGCCAACCATGGCGTTCTCATACAGGCTCATCTTGCCCGTGATCTCTTTTGACGTATTTGCCAGCAGCTCAATCCTGTACCAGACAGCTCCTATGAGTATAAGCGCAATGGTTATCTGATACCCAATCTTAAAGGGCAACTTGGATGGCCATAGATTGGCCTTCATGCTGTCACTGCATCTGCCTGCAAATATCACGATCACTGACATGAGCAGAATACTAAGTACTGCAAAGACTATGGAATAGATCAGTTTATTCTCATTGGGAAAAAGACCTAAAAAGAAACCGCTACTTGCCACCATTGCAAATTCAAATATAAGAAATATAACCCAGATGCCTACCGCCGGCCATGCACGTCTCAGTTTCATTTTAAGTCCCCCAATATTAAAGTTTTGTTTTATTCTTCAGGCTCATCCCAGTTGTGATATACTGCCTGAACATCGTCATCCTCGTCAAGAAGATCAAGGATTCTCTGAAGATACTTAACGTTCTCAGGATCTGTTACAGCAACATAGTTCTGAGGGATCATTGTAACCTCAGCAGATGCTGTCTCGATGTTCTCCTTGTTAAGTGCCTCAACTACAGCCTGGAAATTATCAGGAGTTGTAAGGATCTCGTAGCTGTCCTCTTCCTCGTTGAAATCATCAGCGCCTGCATCAAGAACGAGCATCATAAGATCATCTGATGATACCTTGCACTCTTCCTTGTCGATGAGGATCTGTCCCTTGTTATCAAACATGTAAGATACACATCCGGGTGTTCCAACATTTCCGTTCCCCTTTGAAAATGCTGCCTTAACGTTGGATGCAGTTCTGTTCTGGTTGTCTGTAAGTGCCTCTACGATGATAGCTGTTCCGCCGGGGCCGTATCCTTCGTAAGTGATGTTCTTATAATCAACGTTGCCTTCAGCGCCGGATGCCTTCTTGATTCCACGATCGATTGTGTCGTTAGGCATGTTGTTGGCCTTAGCCTTGGCGATAACCTGAGCAAGCTTAAAGTTGTTGGCAGGATCAGGGCCGCCTTCCTTAACTGCTACAGCAATTTCTCTTCCGATAATGGTAAAGATCTTACCCTTTGCTGCATCATTCTTTTCTTTTTTGTGCTTGATGTTTGCAAATTTTGAATGTCCTGACATAAAAACTTCCTTTCGTATTACTTGTTAATCTATTTTGCTATTTCTGATTCTTTTTCTTCTTCAGCAGGCGCTTCTTCCGGCAATTTGGTCAGAAGAACGCTTGTAACCATGTGATTCTGAACTGAAAGAATCTTGAAATTATAGCCATCTACTGTTACATCAAAGTCCTCATCGCTCTCAGGTATCCTGTCGAGCTTGGATATGATGTATCCGTTGAGGGTTTCAAACTCACTCTCTCCAAAAGAGATCTTGAATTTCTTCTCAAGTACCTCAAGAGGGGTCTTGCCATCTACCGTAAACTCTCCTGCGTTCTTGGTAGGTCTTACGTAGTTCTCCTCTTCATCGTACTCATCCATGATATTTCCTACAATTTCCTCAAGGATATCCTCCATGGAAACAAGACCTGCTGTCTGTCCGTACTCATCGATGACAATTACCATCTGAGTCTTGGAAGACTGCATGCTGTGGAACAAAGAATCAATGTTCCTGGTCTCGGGAACAAACTTGGGCTGTCTTAGGAGTCCTTTTATCTTCCTGATGGGAAGATCTGAGTCCGTGCTGTCAGCAAGCTTTTTCATGGCATCTCTTATGTGCATGATTCCTATTATGTGGTCAATATCATCAAGGTAGACAGGGAATCTTGAGTTGTTGGTGTCCATCATGAAGTCTACAGCTTCCTTAAGGGAGCTGTTGGCATCAATGGCCACCATGGCATTTCTGTTGGTCATGATATCCTGAGCTTCCTTGTCGGAGAACTCGAAGATATTGGAGATCATGTCTGCCTCAGATTCCTGAATAACGCCCTGCTCCTGACCTTCTGTTACCATGGACTTGATCTCTTCCTCGGTAACATCTACGAGCTTGTCATCTCCTCTTATACCAAACAGGTAGAGTACTCCGCTTGATATGATATCTGATAACACAACCAGCGGATAGAGGATCACTCTGAAAACGCTTGTTGGATAATAACAGCCGTAAGCCCATTTCTCAGGGTTTCTCGCAGCGAGCCTTCTTGGGATTATTACTCCAAAGCTCATGATCAGAACCGCCACCAGAATACCTGTAAGGATGGTGACAAGTGCGCATGTTACCATGCTCTGAGAAAATGCAAAGGTCCTGGCAAAAAAGCTGCTGAGATTAAGGACACATAAAACTCCCAAAACCATATTTAAGATAATGGTAAGAAGCTGCATCGCTTCTATATGACGAGTCTCGTTCTCAAGGAGCTTAAGGAGCTTGCTGCTAACACCGTCCTTGTTCTCAAGGCTCTTTTTCTCAATCTCGTCCTTGCTGACATGGTCAAGAGCCATACCAAAGCCCTGTATCAGAAAATCAATTATGAGAATGACAAAAAAGGCGATAATACTGTCTGAAGAGGGGCCACCCTCCATAATAATTCCTCCTGCTAAATAGGTTTGCAAAATAAGTCAAATTACACTATACCACATTTTTGCATATTATGCCTTATTCTTTTTATAGTTTTCTATAGTTTCTTTGATTCTTTCCGCCGGTTTAACGATGGCACGCAGGCTGTCGCCCTTATTCATGGTATCTATTATTGCTGCTATATATCTTCCCATCTTGACGTTGCAGTAATATGGTTTCTGCAATAACTCAGGCTTCTGATGGATAAGGTCCGTGGTAAACATGCGGTCAAAAACGCCTTCCTCGTATGCTTTGTCAAACTTATCAAAGCCCCTCGAGAACAGGCCAAAGGTTGAGAAAATGAATACTCTTTTTGCGCCTTTGTCCTTGAGCTGCCTGGAAACATCCATCATGCTTCCGCCGGAATCTATCATGTCATCTACAATTACCACGTCCATACCTGATACATCTCCGCCACAGAAATCATGCGCAACGATCGGGTTCTGACCGTTAACGATCGTAGAATAGTCTCTTCTTTTGTAGAACATTCCGATATTCACGCCAAAGATGGAAGCCAAAAATACTACTCTCTCGGTTGCTCCCTCGTCCGGTGCAACAAACATCAGATGTTCTTTGTCGATTTTAATATCATCATATTCAGTCAGCAGAGCCTGTGAGAACTGCAGTGCAGGTGAAATGTTCTCAATTCCTTTAAGTGGTACTACATTCTGCATCCTGGGATCATGTGCATCAAAAGTTACTACGTCATGTACTCCCATCGTCTCAAGTTCCTTGAGCATAACAGCGCAGTCCAGCGACTCGCGCATGGTCTTTCTGTGCTGGCGGCTCTCATAGAGAAAAGGCATGATAACGGTTATCCTTGAAGCCTTACCGTTACACGCAGCTATTATTCTCTTAAGATCCTGATAGTGATCATCCGGAGACATCCTGTTCGGCTCTCCGTCCATGTTATACGTAAGGGAATTATTGCAGACATCAACAATTATGTAGATATCCTTATCCCTGACAGATTCTCTTATTATTCCCTTTGCCTCTCCGCTGTTAAATCTCGGGCACTCACAACCGATCAGAAAGTCCTCTCCGCGCCATTTCTTTAATGTTTCATTGACCTTCTTTCCTATGTCTGCTGCTGATTCAAGGGCTATTATTCCAAGCTTTTGTGTCATTGTTATCCTCCGCTGTTTTCATTTGCTTCTGTAGTCTTAATTATATGAAAATCTTGTGAAGGTGTCACATTTTTCTTATAATTGAGAAAGTATTGATTGGAGGCAAAATGGTTTCATTTCTTACAATGATCATAAACGCAGTTACCACTGCGCTTTTATATGCTTTAAAGGCGTTTTTTTCGCTTATCTCATGGTTTCTTAAGAGCATGCTTAAAGTTGTTAAGCTCTTTTTCGCAGCCCTTCCCGTCACCTGCATTGTCTTTTTCCTGCTATTTATTGTGAATATATTCATGCTCTTTGGTGGCTTTAACAGTATTGTGGGCAATATTCCCGAGGGCGGCGAGATTGCTCAGCAGGCTACACCTATGCTGGACAGAGGCAGGCACGTCACTACCGCAATCTTCGCAGAGCTCTTCCGCTGGTGGATGTTCAATGTCCACTCCTTTAAGGGAAAAGCTGCTTATATTGCACTGCTGCTTTTGACCATTCTCATGTTCCTTCCTGTAGTATGCGTGCTTCTACTCATCTCGGTCTTTGCTTCTTACGGAAATGTCCTGTTTATCGGAATGGTAGTTGATGCTGTACTCTATGTTCTTATGGCATTATTTGGAAAGAACTTCCTTGCTCAGTTCATGGGCAGGTACTACCGTCTCTTCCCTGAGGCCGGACGAAAGCATGAAGAGCGCAAGTACGACAAGATGATGAAGCGCAGAAACAAAGAGCTTGAAGAGGAAGAACGCAGTCGAAGACGCGATAAGCGCGCTGAGTTCTATGAAGATGAGGATTACGAAGACGATTATTATGATGATCGCCGCGGCAGATACGATGATGATGAAGACTTCTACGGTGATGAAGATTATGAAGACGAAGAAGACTTCTATGAAGATGAGGATGAGGATGAAGACTTTTACGAAGACGAAGATTACGAAGATGATGACTATGACGACGAGGACTTTGAGGACGACTACGACGATCCTGGGCATGATCGCTATCGCGAGCCTGTAGCCTCTTCCACCTTCGATTTCTTTGCCGGCTGCACCAGCCGTGAAAGCGTAGATAAGAAGTACAAATCACTTGTTAAACTCTATCACCCGGACAACATGGACGGCGATACAGCTGCCCTCCAGGAGATTAACGCTCAATATGCCGAAGCAAAAAAAAGATTCCAGTAAGTTCATTACCGGAATCTTTTATTTTATTCATATATCCTTGGTACTCTCTTGTTGATATCGCAGGTAAGCTCATAGTTAAAGCGTCCGCTCATATCACCAAGGAGCTCTGCTGAAATGGTCTCACCGGACTTCTTGTCCGTTCCAAGAAGAACAACTTCATCTCCCTCTTTTACATCAGGAATATCCGTCACATCAACCATGAACTGATCCATGCATACTCTTCCGAGGATCGGAGCGCGATGTCCGTCAATCAGCACGTATCCCTTGTTTGAAAGACTTCTTGGATATCCGTCGCCGTATCCCACAGGGATCGTTGCGATCCTGGTGTTATCTTTATCCGTCACAAAGGTTCCGCCGTAGCTGACAGGAGTTCCCTTTGGAACGTCCTTGACCATTACAACATGGCTGATAAGCTCCATTGCGGGCTTAAGATCAATGATATCCTTGGGCACCTCGTCAGAAGGCCACATTCCGTACATTGTAACCCCGGCTCTTACCATATCCATTGAAGACTCGGGAATAGCAATTATGCTGGCTGAGTTTGCACAGTGCTTGATAGGGATACGATATCCGCACTCCTCTTCGAAGGCCGCAAGGAAGCTCTTAAATACCTCTTCC
>JAEEGJ010020109.1_pt1 | contig 14585 bp, 15 predicted proteins | sample 8958761 | NCBI WGS metagenome assembly JAEEGJ01 (sample SAMN16246546, study PRJNA631951) | gut metagenome | biome: gut microbiome; feature: rumen; material: RS-attached | host: Bos | place: Iran: Karaj | collected 2018-10 | reverse complement strand
TTAAACTTGGTAAGCCACGCCTCTGATCCATTATAATTTAGTGATCCTTCTAAAACCTCGGGGATGTCAAGATCCTGTCCGTTGATATTTATTTTGTAGGAACTTCTTCTACCCTCTCTGTATTTGGGGATTGTGGCATACGTCTTAGCCAGTCTAACCGTGATTTTCTTGTCTTTCTCACTCCATTCCATCGCATAGGCATAGCGGAATTTCTTCTCAGGATCATCTTTGTCGAGGAAGCAGGCATAAAGATACTGCGAGCCTTTGATATTACCCAATCCAACACTTGAGGAGTTGCCGTTTCCTACAGCCAGTAAGGCTGGATGGCCATAGGTGCCTGAATTAAGACTATAGGCGTTCTCCTTGTCTATTTCAAAAGCCTGTTCAATATCCTTGATAAGTTGATGATGCCTGCTTGTAGGAGAAGGTATTGTGAAATCATAGAGATCCATCTCTCCCTCCCTCTTGCCCGTATCTGGGTCTTTCTCCAACGTGTGCTGGGTCTTTTTCTCAATACCCTTCTCATTCAGCAAAGCGTCAAAAGCCTGCTGTATGTGCTGCTGTGCTTGTACAGCTGTGGCTGATAGCATTAGTATCATAGCCACCATTAAGTTTTTACTCTTCATATGCAATGTCATTTGTTTGTTCGTTAATATATATGATAGTACCATCTTCTTGCATCACGGGAATGAAGCCATAAGCAGCCAACTGGGCCTCGATGATTTCCTGCTGGGCCTGTTCTAACTGTCGCTCTACCTCTTTTTGCTCCTGTTCAGCCTGAGCCATTAAAGCGTAAGCCTTATCGTAGTCGTGGATGGTAGGCTCTTGCTTGCGGATGCTCCGTTTCTTCGTCTGAACAGGCTGAACCTGTTCTTTCTGCTTAGGCATCGTGTCTGGTGTCAATTCTACAGGTTTCTTTTCTGATGACTGCACAATGGTGTCTGACTGCGCCATCAGGGGATCCGATTGCTGCTGTATGGTTTGCTGACGGGAAACTGCTACGTATAAGATACCAGCTACGATGGCAGCAGCCACACTCCAACCTATCCATCGCTTGTTGATCTTTGGCTGAGGCTTCATCGCCTCGATCTCCTGGAACAGCAGGCGATAGTCTTCCCACTCCTGAGGTATATCCTTTCCTCGGAAGTAGTTGGCGAGGATATCCTCTTCTTCCAACGTCGATGTGCCCTCCATATATTTGTCAAGCAGATCTTTGATGTATGCCTTTGTGTAACGTATCATATCTGATTCCTCCGTTTTATTTCTTCTAATAATGTTCGTCGTGCCCTTGCCAATAGTGTGCTGACTGATGTGGTCTCGATACCTAATAGGGTGGCAATCTCTTCGTGACTTTTCCTTTCCACCTGCCTCATATATAATAAGGTGCGCTGTGTGGTGGGTAGTTGTTGGAGTTTTGCTGAGAGCCATTTATCGTCTTCCTTCATCTCCAGTATTTCCTGTGGACTGGTTGTCAGACTGACAATCATGGCTTCATCCAGCACCTCAGAGGGTTTTCGTCGCTGGTGGTTCCTAAGCAGGTGTCTTGCCATCAGTGCAACAATAGCCTCTACAGACCTAAAACGCTCCAGTTCATCATGCATCTGCCAAAGGCGGAGCATCACATCCTGAGCGATGTCCTCTGCCTCGTCCTTGCCCGCTCCGTAGTGCATACTCACCTTCAGAGCTTTCTCTCGCCACGTGCGGGCTTTCTGTTCAAATGCACTTTTCTCCATTTATTCTTGCAATACACCTATTAGACACACAAAACTTACAAAGTCAAACTTTGTTTATAACTGTTTAACATTTCACCAAACTTTCCACTTGTCAATCTCTTCTTTTAACCGTTTGACTGCTCTTTCACATTCCTCTGGATAAGCCAGTGTCTGCACAAACCAGAGCTTGCGATGCTGAACAAACTTTGCATAAAAGCGACGACCCGTCATCTGCCCCGTTTCAGTATAAAGATGTCCTGAAAGGATGAAGCATCCGTCGCCTTTTTGTTGCTGAGTGGCATGGAGATCGGAGGCATACTTTGCCATCGCCTGTTCTAATGTCAGGCTATCGGCATTCTGCTCCACAAAAGCGGTCTGCACAATCTCTGTACTATCTTGCCAGAAACAGAAACGGCTACAGCCCTTTTCCATTAGCGAATCGGCAGTCTGCTCAAAGAAAGATGGATAACGCACCACATAATCATAGTCGTCATCGTGGTATTCCTTCATTCGCGTGAGCCTCATCGCCTGCTCCAACTTCTGAGGCAAAGGCGAATGATCCTCTTTTTTATAAACAGACACATATATCATGACTGCTATAAAAATAAGCATTGATAGAAATAGAAATCCCTTCATACGTTTGCGATTTTTACTGCAAAGGTATGAAGAGATTCCTTAATAAGCAAAATTAAAGCCTGACATTTATCTGACAATTAGCCGACAAATAGCTATCTATCTGATTTTCAATTCATAGGCGCGTCCTCTGTCTGACTCTATCATAAGGTCAGAATGTTCCTCAATAATAGGCTTCAGGCGACGAATCAACGTATAGAGTGTATCATTGGCATCAGCCTTCTTAGGCCAAAGAGCATCGCAAATCTCTACTTTTGTCAGCTGATGGGATTCGTTATGGAAGAACATCTCCATCAGCTGTTGTTGCATAGGGGTAAGTCTAACCTGCTTCCCTTTTGCATTATAGAAACGTTTATCGACTTCAGAATAAGCCAAACCGCCAAATGCTATAAGCGGTTCATTTTTCCTATATTTCCAGAAGCAATAAAAACCCCAAAGAAATGCTATTGTCCACAATACAGAGGCAGGTTTCTGATCTGACATAGAGAAGATCGTTGCAGCAGAGCACTTTGCCTCACAGCGAAGACCATCTTGTCTGGTTGTCACAGCCAGTACAGCATTTCCACGCAACTGTTCTATTGTCAGAAAACTATTAAACACACGAATGGTATCAGTACTGATCACGTCACTTTGCTGCTCTGCCAGCGCCTTTGTCAATGCACTTTCCATATCTTCCGTAACAACTCTTTCTGTTGCCTGATAACTACTAAGACTTGTCATGCTTGACGCAACAATCAGAGCAAACAATATAATAACAGCGTATTTTTGTTTCATTGGTTTTGGATTTAACTTTGTTTACATTCCCCTTAATATCCACTCTTTGAAAAATGGATCCTCCAATTCATAATGATCAGAATAGATCACATAGCCATCTTTCTGCAATCGTTTCAACGCACTATAGATGGTGCTTGTAGGATACTCTCCTGTCTGGAGAACACTTTTTGAAGCCAGACGCTGTAGAATCCATTTGTTTGTGCGGCTTAAGTTCATCCAAAGACGTTCATAGTCAAGTCCATGGATGATAACGATATTGTTGATGGCTTCCTTTATGGCATCTTCTTTTTCAGGTTGAAGAGTGCCTATATTCCATACATTAGATGCTAATTGTTGGGAGTAATATGGATGACAGTCTGTGTAATCCAAGATTCTGTCAGCTAACTCATCACATTTTTCTGCAAAGCAACCTTTTAAACGTTCAGAAAGATAACGATGGAAGTCATTACGTGGTAACTTACCAAGTCTTATCAATTGTCCAAAATGATAAAAAGGAGATTTCTTTCGCTCAAATATCTCTGTCATCATGCTTTCCTGACTTCCTAACAAGATATAATTGATGTTTTTTTGTTCCTGCATAATGGATCGAAGCTTCTTATCCAAGCGAGGGGCAAGATCAATAATTTCCTGAAATTCGTCCAACACTACAATTATTCTTTCCTGTTCTGTATGTGCGTTTTCTATTAGTGCCATCACATCTTCAAGGAGTATAGATGAATCTACCCCTGGTTGGAAAGAGACATCCATTGCACCAGTAAGAGGATTACTGGTTATAGTAGGTATAATACGGAAATGGGTTATCAAATGGCGTATCCGTTCTAATGGATGGACTTTGAAAAACTCTCGTAACAACTTGGCAGACAGATCAGCTACTGATGTCACTTGCTGCAGATTAACCGTAATGCTTTTACGACCAATCTCTTTAACAGCCTTTGCTACAACGCTGCTTTTGCCAAATCGACGAGGACTGATAAGAATAAGATGGTTTGGACTATTCAAAAATTGACTGATAGATGCCACCTCTTCTATCCTATCTGTGAAGTATTCTTCCTCCACAATTGTTCCGAATTTAAAGGGATTCTCCATATTACGACTTTTTTCGTTACGACTTTTTTCGTAGTCGCTGCAAAGATACGGATTATTTCTGAAACAAAAAAGAAAAAGGCAGAGAATTTTAGAAGTCCCTGCCATTATTACGACTTTTTTCGTTGCGAAAATTTCCGCAATGGTTGGTTATTCTACTTCGTGCACGACGAAGACGAAGCCGCCGCGGGGTTGGCAGAGGACTTGCGTGGGGAAGCTTTCAATGTTAGTGATGGCCCAAGAGCCGTCAGGGGTATCGGCAAAGAACTGAATCTTGTCGGCAGACTTGATAAAGCTGAGGTCGAGCGAGAACGTCTGAGCCTCATCGAGGCCGTTGATGCCTGCCACATACCACGAATGGCCAAAGCGACGGGCAAGGACAGCACCCTTACCAGGATAGCCAGCGACGAAGCGCGTCTCATCCCATACATTCGGCAACTCCGTGAAGAAATCCTGTACGGCCTGAGGTTGTGCGAGATAGCTCTCAGGCTTGTCGGCCAGATGTTGCAGACCACTCTCGTAGAGAACAGTCAGCGCCAACTCATGGGCCAACGAGGTGATATGCGGATGTTGCGAGTCGCTGAAGGCACAAGGGGTATAGTCCATCGGACCAACGACATTACGGGTGAAAGGCAACGTGGCGTTATGTCTAGCAGCCTGATTCGTAAAGGTAGGTACGTTGTTATACCACTCAGCCCCATAGACGCCCTCTGTGGAAAGGAGGTTTGGATAGGTGCGCTGCCATCCGCGAGGAATCGGAGCCCCATGGAAGTTCACCAGCAGATGATGACGGGCCGCACATTCCAATAGGTCGATGCAATAGTCCATATTCATCTGGTTGTCGCCAGAAAAGAAATCGATCTTCACACCAGCCACACCTATCTTCTCGCACCAAGCAAACTCGCGTTCACGATCCTCAGGTTTGTTCAGACGGAACTTAGGACCGGGCGCACCATCGATCCAACCTACGGAAGAGTTGTACCAGATCAATGGCTTCACACCTTGGGTAGTGGCGTAGGCTACAGCCTCCTCGATGGTTTTGCCATCCTTGACTTTCCCTTCGGCCGTCGACCTTTGGTTCATCTCATCCCATTCGGCATCGATCAGCACATAGGGCAGCTTCAAGGTGACAGCCATATCCACGTACTTCTTGATGATCTCAAAATCGTTGGAGCCATGATTATAGGCCCAGTAGATCCAAGATACCACACCAGGATGAATCCAACTGGTATCGAGCAGCTTGTTGGGAGCGCTGACATCAGTAATCAGCGTGGATTCCACTACGTCAGCCAAACTGCCGATGATGGCTACACGCCAAGGACTGCGCCAGAGACCACTCACACGCAACTCATTCTTATCAGGCACCACACGGAAACGCTCTCCCTCGTTGTAAAGACAGGCAGCACTCTGACGACGCTCGATATTGGCTTCGGAGAGCAGCACAAAAAGACCATCTACTGGTTCATAGAGCGCAGGAAAGCCCCAACGGTTGTTATAACCATCAGCCGATTTGAAAATGCCACTGAAACTGGGAATAGGCTCAACTTTATATGTAGTGGTCAGGGGGAAGAAGCTCTCATAAGCCTCCGTCCACTGTTGCATCCAGCGCTTCGTTCCCTCAGGAATGAGATAGGTAGTCTGCTCCTTGGGCAACACCTGATTACGCAGGCCTGACAACTCATAACGGAAAGCAATGCCGTCATTATAGAGCCTCAGCACCAAGCGCAGATTCTCACTCAGCTTTGCCTCAAACTCACGAGCCTGATTTGTGCAGTGCAGACGTTTGCCTGAGAGCATCCGATAATCATCTGTCACATCGCCTTTATAGGTGAGTTCCACTTTCTTGGATTGTCCCTCATAGCCTATGACAGGAATTGCCAAGACTGGCTGTTGCTGATAGAGGACGCTAAGTCCGTTGCCCTCAGACTTCACAGAGATTTTTCCATTAGGTGACTGTTGTGCTGCTGCAGACAGCGTCAGACTGCATCCAAAGACGAAACACAGTATTCTTTTCATATCCGAAACGATTTATAAATGACGAACCACGTGGGTGCGATAACCATAGACCGTCACCACGAGGAAACAGATGAAAGGCAGAATGAAGGAGGCGTTGGTGGCTGGGAAGGAGCCGAAGACTGTCCCTTTGTCGATGATCATTGCCTGTAATGGTGGCAGCACCGATCCGCCTAAGATGGCCATGATCAGACCAGCAGCACCAAACTTCGCATCATCACCCATACCATCGAGGGCAATGCCATAGATGGTGGGGAACATCAGCGACATACAACCACTGATACATACCAGCGAATAGAGACCCAAGCGATTCTGGAACACGATAACACCCAAAGTGAAGATCATCGCCAACACACCAAAGACAGCCAACAGCATAGCGGGCTTCACATAGCGCATCAGGAAGGTGGCAATGAAGCGCGAGCAGATGAAGAACACCATCGCATAGATATTAAACTGCTGCGACAGCACCTCAGCATCTTGTTCTCCCATACCCTCTGCCATAAATATACGGGTGCCATACTGGATAATGAAGGTCCAGCACATGATCTGAGCACCTACATAGAAGAACTGGGCGATGACACCTTCGCTATAATACCTTAGTTTGAAGATGCGACGGATTGTCACCAAGAAGTGAATATCGTGGTTCTTATCACCATTCTTCGGCATATTCGTGAACAGGATGATGAAGAACATCAGTACGATGACAGCACCAATGGCGAGATAAGGCGAGATAAGCACATCGAGATCGGCATTCTTCAACGTCTCAAACTCTGCATCGCTCAACAGGGCGCGCTCATCACTACTCATCGGATTAAGTTTGGCCTGAATGAAGTTCATAGCCACAAACATACCAATGATAGAGCCACAAGGATTGAAACACTGTGCCAGATTGAGTCTTCGCGTAGCCGTCTCCTCTGGTCCCATCGACAGGATATAAGGGTTACAAGAGGTCTCCAAGAACGACAGACCACAGGTCATGATGAAATAGGCGATCAGGAAACAGCCATAGAGACCGATGCTCTTGGAGGGGAAGAAGAGCAGCGCACCTGTCGCATAGAGGCCAAGTCCCATCAGCACACCAGCCTTATAGCTGTATTTGCGGATGAAGATGGCTGCAGGGAAGGCCATACAGAAGTAGCCTCCATAGAAGGCCACCTGAACCAATGAGCCATCCGTGACGCTCATACGGAAGATTTTTGAGAACGCCTTCACCATCGGGTTGGTGATGTCGTTGGCAAAGCCCCAGAGGGCAAAGCAGAACGTCACGAGGATAAAGGGTATCAGATAGGTCTTTTTCATTGGAAACGCACTAAGATTCTGAAAGTCTTACCAGGATTGTCGGCCCACTGCTGCATAGCCTCAGGCGCTTCTTCAGGAGATACCTCTTTCGAGATGAGACGATCGACAGGACAAGTGCCGCGTTCCAGATAATGGATGACAGCACGGAAATCGCTGGGCTGGGCATTGCGCGAACCTCGGATGTCGAGTTCTTTCTGCACGAAGAACTTCGTCTGGAACGATACCTCGGTCTTGGCATAGCCGATACAGATGACACGACCCGTAAAGGCCACCTCATCGACAGCCATCTGATAAGTCTGTGTGCTGCCTACGGCCTCAATCACCACATCAGGACCAAAGCCGGAGGTCATCTCCAACAAACGGGCATGCACATCTTCCGTCTTGGTGTTGATGGTATAACTGGCACCCATCTGTTTGGCGAGTTCGAGTTTCTCGTCATCGATATCAGCAGCTACCACCGTTGCACCACGCTGGGCAGAACGGACGACAGCACCCATACCCACCATACCACAGCCTATCACCAATACCACATCGATATCTGTCACCTGGGCACGACTGACCGCATGGAAGCCTACACTCATCGGCTCAATCAGCGCACAGGTACGGGGCGTTAACAGTCCTGCTGGAATCACTTTCTCCCAAGGCAGTACGATATACTCTCGCATGGCGCCATTACGCTGTACGCCTAAAGTCTCATTATGCTGACAGGCATTGACACGCGAGTTACGACAAGAGGCGCATTTGCCGCAGTTGGTATAGGGATTGCAGGTAACCGTCATACCAGGCTTTAAGCCTTCAGGTACATTGGCACCCACTTTCTCAATCACTGCACCAATCTCATGGCCTGGGATTACAGGCATCTTTACCATGGGGTTCTTGCCCAGATAAGTGCTGAGGTCAGAACCACAGAAACCGACATACTCAAGACGCAGAAGTACCTCGTCGGCATGTAACTCCTGTTCTGGAACACTCACGATTTGCATCTGACGCAAACCTGAAATCTGTATAGCTTTCATCTTATATTGAACTTTTTACTCACTCATATTCTTAATATACGGCAATTCTGGCAACTCGCCGAAGCCGAAGAAACGCTGGGCATTCTCACCTAAGAAAAGACGCTTCTCTGTTGCTGTCAGCTCATTGGATTTCTCCACGAAGTCGTAAGACATCTTATAGGTGATGGCAGTGATGGTGCGCGGATAATCGCTACCCCACATCAGTTTCTCCATACCAACCTCATCAGCTGCCTGTTTGATGGCGCGGATAGCTGATGGGAAGGGATAGAACTCATCATTGAAGAGCCAGGTGATACCTCCGCTTTCCACAAACACATGCTCATGACGAGCCAGTCGGATCTGACTCATCCATCCCTCGCGTGTCACCATACCGAAATGACCAATAGCCACCTTTAGCTTTGGACACTCCTGGATGATCTCTTCCAGCTGTCCTACCTGGGCATCACCGTCCTTCAGTTCGATACCTAAGATGATACCTTGTTCCTCCATCAGGTGCATCATCTGCATCATTTCATCGTTCAGGAACTGCTGGGGCAATCGGGCTGCTGGCACTTTGATGCCTTTAAAGCTTTTCATCAGGCCCTTGGCATGAGCCAGAAAACCTGGTTCACGATAGTCAGCCATACCAAAGGTAAAGAACCTGTTGGGATAACAACGTTCTACCTGCATCAGATAACTGTTCTGCAGTCCGTCGATAAACTCCTGTGTCACCACAGCTGCAGCTACCTGCGCATAATCCATATTCGAGAGGAAGCGCTCAGCGGTGTTCTGACCATCTGTCATAAAAGGTGGCAACATCTGTCGCTCCTCACCAAAGAACAGGCTGCGACTTCGGTTTGGTTCCAACTGGCAGATCGGCTGTCCGTCAACCAACGTATCCTGGTTCAGCCACAGATGGCTATGGGCATCGATTATGAGTTTTTCCATCTTACAAACATCTGATCACCAATGATGGCCTGTACCTCTTTGACGAGCTGCTCATCGATTGGTTCATTTACATAGTTGATATTCTTCATGACATTCTGCGGATTAGCGCTACTAAACAAGGTTGAGGCTATACGCGGATTCAGATTGGTAGAGAACTGAATGGCAAGTTTATCTATCGGATACCCCTTCTCCTGACAATAAGCAGCAGCCTTGGCACAGGCTTCTTTTAACGCCTCAGAGGCAGGATGCCAGTCTGGAGCACCACGCTGAGACAACAATCCCATGGAGAATGGAGAAGCATTGATCACGCCGATACCATACTGTTCAAAAAAGTCGAGGTAATCAGTGAGTAGCGTATCATTCAACGAGTAATGGCAGAAGTTCAAGATACTCTCCACTACCCCACTCTCTGAATGTTCGATGATCCACTTCAGATTCTCTGGCTGAAGGTCGGTGATGCCCACATGTTTTACAATGCCTTTCTTTCTCAACTCTACCAATGCAGGCAACGTCTCATCCACCACTTTCTGCAGTCCACCAGGAAGGGCAGCCTGAAACTCTACATCATGCACATTGATCAGGTCGATGTAATCGACATTCAGGCGCTCCATACTCTCATAGACACTCTCTGTGGCACGCTGGGCAGAATAATCCCAAGTGTTCACACCATCCTTACCATAGCGTCCGACTTTGGTTGAAAGGTAATATTTCTCACGTGGAATATCCTTCAGCGCCTTACCTAATACGATCTCTGCTTTCAGATGACCATAGTAGGGAGAGACATCTATCAGGTTGATACCATGCTCAACGGCAGTGTGAACAGCCTGGATGCCTTCTTCCTCGCGAATGTTGTGAAACACACCACCCAACGACGAGGCTCCAAAGCCCAGGTTCGACACTTTCATTCCAGTATTTCCTAACTCGTTATATACCATTGTAATGAATAGTTTTATGGTTTACGGCGCAAAGTTACGAAAAAGAAGTGAAAAGTAATAAGTGATCAATGAAAAGTTGCTTGATATTCATATTTTTTTGTATCTTTGCAGCGTCCAACTAAAAACAATGACCCTATGAAGGAATTATATTTTGCGGATCAAAACCGTTACAACAATGGAATGGAATATGAGCGTTGTGGACGCTCTGGCGTATTGTTACCAAAAGTAAGTCTTGGCTTTTGGCATAACTTCGGAAGTGTCGATCCCTATGAGCGCAGTCGTGAGATCACCCATTATGCTTTTGATCATGGTATCACACACTTTGATCTGGCCAACAACTACGGACCTGTGTATGGTTCGGCTGAAGAGACAATGGGCCGACTGATGGATGAGGATTTCCGTCCTTATCGCGATGAGCTCTTCATCTCTTCGAAAGCCGGCTACGATATGTGGCCTGGACCTTATGGGGAATGGGGAAGCAGGAAATACCTGATGGCTTCACTGGATCAGAGTCTGAAACGCATGAAGATCGACTATGTGGATCTGTTCTATAGTCATCGTTATGATCCGGATACGCCTTTAGAGGAGACACTTCAGGCGTTGGTTGACATCGTACGTCAGGGTAAGGCACTCTATGTGGGCATCTCTAACTGGCCCCTGGAACCCTTGAAGTTCGGCTATGAGTATCTGAAAGCCCGCGATGTGCCTTTGCTCATCTACCAAGGTCGTCTGAATATGTTGGATCGTGAACCTCAGGAGACAGGCATTACAGACTTCTGCGCAGAAAAAGGTATCGGCTTTATCGCCTTCTCCCCATTGGCACAGGGATTATTGACAGACCGTTATCTGAAAGGTATTCCTGAAGATAGTCGTATGGCAAAGGAAAAGTTCCTGAAGAGTTCAATGCTGACAACAGAACTCTTAGAGAAACTGAAGCATTATAATCAGATAGCTGCGAATCGTGGTGAAACATTAGCAGAAATGGCGTTGGCTTGGATCCTCAATCAGAAAGCAGTCACATCTGTACTGGTAGGAGCCAGCAGCACTTCACAGTTGGAGAAAAATCTGAAATGTGTCAAAGCAGCTCCGTTTGACGAAGCCTTGTAATCAAGGATTATTCTCTTTCCACTTCTTAAACTCACGGATGGCAGCCAACAACTGGTTGTCATCTTCTTCTGTACGAGCCACGATGCGGAAATAATGATTGTCAAGGCCTCTGAAATCAGAAGCATCGCGAATCAGAATACCATGATTTTCAATAAGCCAATGTTTCAATTCCAGTGCGTCGGCAAAGTCAATGTATACTAACATGAAATTCGTATCTGTCTTCAAGACTTTGATACCTTCGATGTTAGCCAACTCACTGCGCAATCGTTGCGCTTCATCAAGATAACCCTTTAAGTCAGGAATCATCTTGGGATTATTTGTTACCAGATATTTTCCAGCTTCAATAGCCATCGCATTCACTGTCCAAGGCTGACGGATCTGACGCAGACGGTCTATAATAATCGGAGAACTGAAGATATAACCTAACCTCAAACCAGGAATACAGTATTTTTTGGAAAGGGAACCTATCAGCATCATATTAAAACAGTCCACCATCTCTCGAGGCTGTAGCATCGGACGCAGCGTATAATCAGCAAACGACTGGTCAATAACATAAAGATAGCGTGGATTCTGACGGATGATACGATTCACCAAAGGCTTCACCAATACATTACCAGTAGGATTATTAGGATTACAAATCCAATAGATTCTGTCTTCAGGCATCACCTCCAACTGATCTTTCCGATCGTATGAGATGAGATGATCGAATGTCTTACAAGCAGCTTCATAAGCATTAAAGGTGGGTTGCGGAATGATGGAAGCCCAATTCCTATAAAGCTGTGCGATCAGATAGATGGCCTCATTGGCACCACTGGTCACCAACACCGTATTTTCTGGTACACCTAAGTGTTTAGCCAATATTTTCTCTAAAGACAATGGTTCTGCTTCAGGATAATGACTGACCACCTCGAAGTGTTGCATCAGGTGTTCCTTCAATCCTGAGAGATCAGCCCAAGCATAGACGTTGGAACTGAAATTCAGCTTCAATTGATCGCCGTAGCGAAAAGTGTCATCACCATGTCCGTATATCATGGTCTTCTGTCTTTAGTTATCAGTTATTCTTTACTATTCTGATAGAGAGCGTCTCTGGATCGAAAACAATTCCTTCACGCTCGATAAATCTGCCTAAGGCACCCTGTTGTGCCAATTCTTGAGGCGTGCCGATGGTCATCCCTGTTTCATGAGTCATCAACCAGACGGTATCAGCCAGTTGCAAAGCCAGTTCCACATCATGTGTGGAAAGGAAGATGGTCTTTCCAGCCTGACGACTGATGAGACGAAGCAGCTGCAACACTTCTACCTTACTGGGGTAATCCAAGAAGGCTGTGGGCTCGTCGAGATAGATTACTGGTGTCTGCTGGGCCAGAGCCTTCGCTATCATCACCTTCTGACGTTCACCATCACTCAACGTATGTACCATTCGCTTGGCAAGCGACTCGATACCCACAAGGGCTATCGACTCATCGACGATCCGCATGTCTTCTTCCGAATAGGTTCCCCAGAACCCTGTATAAGGAGACCTTCCAAGACTGACCAGTTCGCGCACCGTCATATTCCTGACATCAGGTTTCTCCGTCAGCACCACGCCGATCTTATGACTCAATTCCTTGTCAGACATCTCAGAGATCTCTCTGCTATGCAATCCGTCATTTTCAGCAAACAGAATCTCTCCAGCTATCTTCGGTTGAAAGGCTGAAAGCGTACGCAACAATGTGGATTTACCAACACCATTAGCACCAAGCAGACAGGTAAGCTCACCACTTCGGATTGCTCCGTTGATATGCTCAGCGACTACTCTCACACCGTTTTTCGAAGGGTAACCGATGCCAAGATCCTTGAGTACTATCGTTTCAACATTCATGTTTGTGCTGCAAAGATACAATATTTTTTCATTAATTGTATCATTTTTCCTTAATTTTTTATGTCAAGACTCTTCAATCAAGTGTGTGATCAGTATTTTGAGACCTATAACAATGAGAATCAGACCACCAAAAAGTTCTGGTTTCAGACGATGAGCTATAGCTCGTCCGAATTGGGCACCAAGGCGTGTACCAATGATACTGAAGAGAGAGGATACTACACCTATTATAATAATAGGAAGCAACAGCTGGGAGATTTCATTAAAACCTGTACAGGCAAACGAAATACCTATAGCCATTGCATCGATACTGGTAGCAACAGCTAATAACAGCTGGGTACGAAGTCGAAGCGGGTTGAAGAAATGCTCTTCTTCTGGCGAAAAAGACTCTCGAATCATGTTTCCTCCTATCAATAGCAACAAGGCAAAAGCAATCCAGTGATCAAAAGCCTCAATATCACTACGGAAGAAACTGATACCTATCCATCCAATCAATGGCATCAAAGCCTGGAAGAAACCAAAGAGGAAAGCCATTCGTGGCAACCATTCCTTTCGAGTCAAAACACCACTGACAATAGAGACTGCGAAACAGTCCATTGCCAATGCGATCGCCAGAAGGATAATATCCAGTAGATTCATATATCTTTCTAAAGTTTTGTTTTTGCAAAGTGCCAGATGACAATACCACCAGTCACAGAGACATTCATGGAATGCTTTGTACCAAACTGAGGAATCTCCAGACAACCATCACAGGCATCTACTACCTCTTGATGTACACCTTTTACTTCATTACCAAGTATGACAGCATATTTCTGATCTGTCTCAGGCTTGAAATCCTGTAACGTCGTAGAACCATGTGCCTGTTCGATGGCATAGACTTGATAACCTTCAGCCTTCAAAGATTTTAAAGCCTCCATAGCAGTAGGGAAATATTTCCAGCTTACACTATCCTCTGCACCAAGAGCAGTCTTATGAATCTCTGCCATTGGAGGTGTGGAAGTGATGCCACACAAATAGACAGCTTCAATACGGAAGGCATCACCTGTACGAAACACACTACCCACATTATGCATCGAACGGACATCATCCAATACAACTATCAATGGTAACTTATCCGCCTCTTTGAACTCCTCCACAGAGAGGCGCTGCATTTCTATCGTCCTTAATTTTTTCATCGTGGTTGCAAAGTTACGATTAAGTCGGCAAACTACCAAATTATTATGGTGGA
>JAEEGJ010020105.1_pt1 | contig 14587 bp, 16 predicted proteins | sample 8958761 | NCBI WGS metagenome assembly JAEEGJ01 (sample SAMN16246546, study PRJNA631951) | gut metagenome | biome: gut microbiome; feature: rumen; material: RS-attached | host: Bos | place: Iran: Karaj | collected 2018-10 | reverse complement strand
TCGACCGTCATGATAGATCCTGCGGAATCGTCAGGATACTGCAAAAGGTGGTTTACGTCTTTACGCTGCTCGGGGCTGGCGTTGGCCAGGATCCTCTTTACGACGTTTGCCGGCATTTCTTCGAGGAAGTCCGCAGCATCGTCCGCCATGAGGTTGTCGATGATGTTCGAAGCCTCGTTCGTGGACAGTGACATGATGATGTATTTCTGATCATCGACTTCAAGCTCGGCGAAAACGTCCGCAGCCATAGCCTTAGGGAGGATCCTGAATATCTTCAGTGAATCCTCATTCTCCATAGAGTCCATAATGGAAGCTATATCGACTTCCATCATGTCGGATAATTTTAATCGGAGTTCTTTATATCGCTTCTCTTCAAGAAGAGCTAAGATCTCTTCCTTAACAGATGCCATCTCTTCCATAGCATATCTCCCTAATTGGTGAATTTATGATGCATAATCGCGATCGGGGATTGTCAGAATCGCTTCGTGTCATAAAATCACCTCCCTTGCTATGGAATTCCAAAAGATTATAGCACAGAGGTTTTGGATTTTGTAGGAAAAAAGTCTTTCAGATAACGACTTTGTTGCGGCCGCTCTCTTTGCCCATATAGAGCTTCTTGTCGGCATCCGTGATTGCGTCCATGATACGGTTCTCGATATCGAGATCGGTATCCGAGGCAGATTTCATAACATTGATGTCCGTAACGCCGAAAGTCATGGTCACGGGGATCATCTGGCCTTTCCAGGGGATCTCGAGAGTAGCTATCTTAAGTCTTAATCCGTCAAGAGCGACGAAGGCATCGTCAAGGTTCATGTCGTCGAATATAAACAGGAACTCCTCACCGCCCCATCTGACCGCTATGCCATAATGCTTCATGAACTCTTTAAAGCATCCCGCGAGCTTCTTCAGCACTTCGTCTCCGGCGTCATGACCATAAGTATCGTTGATCTTCTTGAAGTGATCGATATCGGCCATCGCTATGCTCATTCCGTAATTGAAGCTGCCGTTCATTATCTTATCGACAGTCTCAGCCGTGCCGCTGCGCCTGTTGAGAAGTCCGGTCAGATGATCATGTTCCGCGACCGCCTTAAGCTGGCTGTTATATCTGGCGAGCTTGGCCTCGGTAGCCAGCTTGTCGCGTGTGAAGATACTGAGGATGACAATGAGCGAGAAGAATATCGATACGATGTTGATTATCTGAAAGGTAACGGATATGGGCCTGGACAGTTCTTCCACCGGAGGATAGGTAATATGCCATGTGTAAAGGAACATTCTTATCGAAAACACGATGAGGCTCGAGAGCATCTTCTCCCTGAAAGACTTGTACGAGGCAACGAAAACGAGTACCAGAAGGACAAAGACGAAATGCTGGATACCGCATTCCCAGCCCCACTGCACAACGAACCTGAACATCCACACCGTAGTGATGGCGCAGTAAATGAGCAATGCCGCACTGTTCTTGTCGCGGTATGTCAGATAAACGGAAACGGCGTACACGCACATCAGTCCGAAACAGATACCGGCATTGATGTATCTTTCGGTAATACCGAAGACTGTGATCCAGATCAGGAAATAGACGCACATCATCAGGGAGTTTATCCTGACAATAAATGAAACGCGGTTGGATTCATTCGCGTTTGTTACGTCTTTAAATAAAAATTCCGTGATCTTATTGGCCATGAACAGATTTTATCATGTAAATTTTTAACAAAGATTAAATTTTCAAGCGTTTCCGCCCTATTCTTGTCAAAAATCAGTCAGGAAGATCGATATCTCGATCTTGCTGAAATCTCCTTTTTTGTCTATTTTTTTGACTTTCGCCGTAAGGAGCTTTCCCGCATCCATCAACCGGGAGAATACCGCATTGTCCTTCTCAGGTATATATCCAACCTTCTTCTGGTCCTTATTCAGCACCAGTACGGCCTTGTCGTCGAATTTGTTGTCCCCCTCACGGCGCAGTATGAGCTTGTCATCTGAGTTCAGCGCATCGATAAGGTTCTTATCCACATATGAAGTTCCCGCGATAAAAGTGTCAAACAGGAATATTTCTTTAACGAGCGGTTTTATCAGGTCGGTAATCCCGTTCTGCTGTATCGCCGTTACCAGTTCACTTCTCTGCTGCTCGGTCAATGCCAGTTCGTCCATGTGACAGTCTCCCCTACTTTATTCCCATGTCATCCATCTGTGTATGAAGATCATCAAGATATGCCTGATAATTGTCGATCTCAGTCTGAAGCCTTGCTTCGTTCTCCGCGCACATCTCTTCATCTTCCAAAAGGAACTTATACTGATAGGGATCGGTGCTCTTGATGGTCTCTATCTGTTCTTTGACTTTCCTGACCTTATCGTCAATGTCTCCGATCACCACCGCGACAACATCATCGCAGTACTTTGCGATAACCGCCGAGGCCACCGCCTCAAGTTCCTTCATCCTCTCTAAGTTATTGCCTTTATAGGCAAGAGTTATGTCCTCCCACAGCTGCTTGACCTCTTCATGCCCGAAAAGCTGGGGATTGATGTCGGGATGTATCCTTGTTGCGACCTTATGATAGATCTTCTTTATCTGCGCAAGCTCATACGCGGTAACCGTACTCTTAAGCTTTCTAATCGCGGAAATGCTCTTGAGCTGCTCATCGTATTCTTTCATTTCACCGCTGACAAGCTGTTTGAGTTCTTCCAGCGTCACGGATCCGGCCGCCTCTCCGCGGTTCAGCAGCTTTAAGAACTCTGAGATCATCTTCTTGCATCTGATGCATTCGATCTTGAGGAAGAAGCATTTCTCGACAAGCGCACCAAAGCGCTTCACGTAAGAGATGTGATACTGCTCAGCTTCTTTTGCGAGCCTGTCGCGCTCGATTATCAGCTCGGTATAATCCTCAAGAGTATAACCTTCGTCCATCTGTGCCCCCTCACGTAATTACCTGAGATACAGACTTTATCCTGTCAGCAACCCTGAAAAGCTTCATGTCATCAACAGTTCCGCCTGCAATGAAATCGGATATCGACCTGTAGTATTTACCGTCACAGGAGACTATCAGTGCGCCGTCCTCCTCGGCGGAAGTAACGATATATTCTTTTCCGAAAAGCTTAATACTCCACGATGAGGGAGTCTTTAACAGCACGTAAAGATCGTAGAAGCCGATCTCTTCCGGAAAAACTTCGTGAACCCTGTGGATGTTATCTATGAGCATCGCCATTATCGTAAAGTTCCCGAAAAAGTCATCAGTCTTCAGCCTGTGGATAAGGCTTCTTTTCGCGAGCTTATAGAAATCGTATGCCTCTTTGTTCTTTCCGTCGTGCTCCATTATCATGCCCATGCGGGATGCGATCTCAGGCGTCAGATACTGTATATACCCGTCGCTCTGGCGTCTGTTCCAGATCCCTCTCACGATAGAAGCAAACCTGTCGAAATCCTTGGGAACCGCATAGCCGTTGCGGTACATATCGGCGACCTTATATTCGGACTGGGGATTGCCGAGAGAAGCCGATTTGGAGTAGTACTTAAATGCCTTGTCGTAATCCTTCTCTCCGGTACGTCCGTAATAATATATGTACCCCAGTCCTGAAGCTGCCGGCTCGTAGTTGTATTCGTCAGCCATAAGATAATATTTCTCGGCAAGCTCAAAATGCTTCTCACCATAGTAGAAGCCACCGAGTCTCATCATATATTCAGGATTCTTTGTCTCGTTGATCAGGTACCCGAGTGCCTCGGTATACATGAAGACATCGTCTTCCGAAGGCTCGGGATTGCCTTCAAATTCCATAACGATCTGTCTGGCCCGCGTAATATCCATTTGCACTCCTGATCCATAACGGAATAGCATTCATACAGATATTTTACTACCTGCAGGGATACAATGCGAACAAAGAACAAGCAGCCGTAGCCGCATAAGATAAAAGCGGAAAATATGAATGAGGATCAGACCGCTTCTTCGATCCCCATCTGAGCATTCAGGATGCCGAGGCTCTTGTCATACTGGGCCTGGGAGATCGCGTGGCGCTCAAGAAAAGCATCAAGGGTATATTTCTGCTCGAGGTAGAGTTCCCTTTTCTTCTGTTCAGGTGTAAGTTCTTCCCACTGTTGTTGTTCCATAACTATCACCTCCAAAAACTCTATTGTCATAGTAGCACTAACCTTGCGATTTTTTGTGTTAAAATCATTTCAATTTGAAAGATTTTTTGAGTTATGTGTCAGGAGGTCTTTAAAATATGGTTTTCAAGTTTATCCGCCAACGTTCCCTCGGTGCGCTTGCACATGCCGAATATAAAGTCATGACCGGAAACGGCACAGACGTCTATATGTTCTCAAATGATCTGATAAAACCCGATAACTACATCATGAGCACTTTAACAAGACAGTATGTGGCTCTTGCCGAATATACGACAAGGGATGATAAGCCTGCCTGGAAGATCTGGAACGGCAATGACGATCTGGGATTTTTGGATATCGGAAAAAGAGGACCTTACACCTTTGACCTTAACGGTGCCGGTCTTCATGTAAACACATCTGCCACTAATTTCGGATTCGGGGTTACAGCCTTTACAAATAACGAAGGAAAGACCGTTGCAAAGCTGCTTTTCGCAAGAAACATGCTTATGAAGCAGTGGGTCCTTGAGTTAGATGACGAGAAACTCGCGATACCCTGCCTGGTAATGGCTTTCATGCTTATCAAAGCCATTCCCGTTCAAGACTGACAGATCGGATCAGAACTGGTATTTGGGCCATATGCCCGTTTTGTCATGGGTATGCTCGGGGAGCTGATACAGATCGTGACCCGGATAATCGTTGCCCTCTACTATCGCAGGACGATCCGGCGTAAAGCACACATCCCAGCCGATATAGCCGACCTGAGGCACTACGAGTGCAGCCTTTGTACACATCTCGCAGACCTGGTCCCACATCGGGAACTTAAAGCCCTTGATGGCGGCTCCTGTCTCAGGATGATGTGTGAATAGATTCTTGCTCTTGTCTATTGCGTAATCCGTTATCTCACCGGTCTTCTCGTCCATGGGGGCCGTCATGCCTCCGCTGTTGAAGTTATCGACCGTATGTCCGTGGTTGCCGAACCTGACACAGGCGCTGGCAATATGTACCTTGCCTTCTTTCTGGATAGTTACGACCCTCACCGTATTGATCGCATGTGGATAGATAGCGCTGACATCCGGATGCTGGACAAGGACCTCTTCAAGCAGATGAGGACGTTCCTGATGCAGCAGCCTGTCATATAAATGCTCCGGCGTCTCCTTGGTGCAGTCGACCATCTCCACGGTCTTTCCGCAAGATCCCAGGTCAGCCTTGGCAATGAGCTTGTCATGATCCTTGATAAAAGCGATAACAGCTTCTTTGTTGTCTTCCCTGACAGGGATCCATTTACGTGCGAGGAATTCACCGAAATGCTCGTTGAACTCTATTTTGTTATCAATAAGATGAGTGTACTTCGGGTCATTATATTTGTTGACCAGGTCGTTGCTCCTGCCTCTGGTGATATATGTGTCTCTTTGCTCATCCGTGAGGTTATACATCTCATAGAGCCAGTAATCCATATATCCGGCGCCGAACTTCCTGCCGCAGTGCGCCATGTCAAAAAAGATCCACAAGCGGCTCTTACCCGACTTCTCGTGGATATCCTTGATCTTGGCGTTCATCGCCTTCAGATCCATTTTCATAACACGTCTGAACAAATATTTAATACTCGGCATGACGAATATTATAATACAACGGTTCCGTTTTTGTTATAATGTGTGCGTTAAATAGGAGGTAATTTATATGTCTATTAAAATTGGTATTTACGGTTACGGTAATCTCGCAAAAGGTGTTGAGCTCGCAGTAAAGGCAAATCCCGACATGGAACTTGCCGCCGTCTTCACAAGACGCGACCCTTCTACAGTTAAGATCGCTACAGAAGGCGCAGTTGTTGCTTCTGCTTCCGATATCGAATCCTACAAGGATAAGATCGACGTTATGGTCATCTGCGGCGGCTCTGCTACAGACCTGCCCACACAGACACCTGCTATCGCAAAGCTATTCAACTGCGTTGACAGCTTCGATACTCACGCAAAGGTACCAGAGCATTTCGCAAATGTTGATGCAGCTGCGAAGTCAGGCAGCAAGACCGCTCTCATCTCCTGCGGATGGGATCCCGGCATGTTCTCCCTCGCCCGTCTTTACGGCAATTGCATCCTTCCCGACGGTAAGGATTACACTTTCTGGGGCAAGGGCGTATCCCAGGGTCATTCCGATGCCATCAGAAGAATTCCCGGCGTAAAGAACGGCAAGCAGTACACGATTCCCGTTGAAGCAGCACTCGAAGCTGTACGTTCCGGTTCCAACCCCGAGCTCACAACACGCCAGAAGCACACAAGAGAGTGCTTCGTAGTTGCAGAAGACGGTGCTGACAAGGCTCTCATCGAGAAGACCATCAAGGAGATGCCCAACTACTTCGCAGATTACGATACGACCGTACACTTCATCTCCGAGGATGAGTTCAAAGCTAATCATTCCGGCATGAACCACGGCGGCTTCGTTTTCAGAACAGGTACAACCGGTTCAAACAAGCACGTTATCGAGTACTCTCTCAAGCTTGATTCCAACCCTGAGTTCACAGGTTCTGTTCTCACAGCTTACGCAAGAGCCATCTACAGACTCTCCCAGAAAGGTGACTTTGGCTGTAAGAGCGTTTTCGATATCGCTCCGGCTCTCCTCTCACCTCTCTCCGGAGAAGATCTGAGAGCTCACCTGCTGTAATACGAACCGATTAATATGAGCAATACAAGCAAGACCGGATCCCGCAAGACCACTTTCGTTCTGTCGGCCATACTGGTCTTGCTTGTTCTTTTTGCTCTGACCGTATTTGTCATAATCCCCGCGTATAATCATTACTACATAACGCACATTCAGTATCCTGTCTACGGCGGAATGACAGACGAACTCAAGGACAGTGAATTATATAAAGATCTGCAGAGCGGAAAGACCATCTGCTTTTTAGGCGACAGTATAACCTCCGGAGCAGAAACCAACGGAATAGCGTGGTATCATCCGCTCATTCCATATATTAAGGGAGAAAGATATAACATTTCCCGAGGCGGCTGGATGGTATATCATCTCTTAGAACAAAAAGAGCAAATACCTGTTGCTGATGTATATGTTATCGCTATCGGTGTAAACGACATTGTTTTCTCATGGGGATCATATGCGGCCCATACACCTGAAGACTTCGCCGAGAGGATTGGGAAACTGGCAGAGAACATCAGATCAGCTTCCCCGGATGCGAAAATCTATTTCGTATCACCATGGATCTATTTCGACAAGGATGCCGAATGCAACGAACGCGGTGTTCAGTACCGCGCAGCTCTTAATGACTGGTGCGACAAAAACGGTTGCATCTGTATAGACCCGGAACCGGTCCTGGAATCAATTATCAATAGTGAAAACAGAGATAAGTATATGTTCGATTATCTTCACCCGAACGCGCCTGAAGGCATCGGACTATACAGTTATGCCGTGCTGAAATCAAATCACGACCAAACTTCTTCTACTCTCCCTCAGGATAAATAACCTCAAGCGTCGGAAGTTCAGTGGATACTGTCTGTTCCGGCATTTCGGAAACAGGAGTTATCGTTCCGTCGGGTGCAACTGATACAGGGATACCTTTTCTCGAGACTATTGCGTTTGCCAATTCTTCTACCGAATTGATCTTATTATCGAAAAGCATTCCGCCCAATTCATTGTCACGGTAATAATGTATATCCGAGCCTGCCGTCATGGGCAGATCCAGTTTGGTGCAGTATTCATATCCGAGCGCGTTCATGTTCGCACTGTTGGCTGCATTATAGACTTCGATACCGTCCACCGAAGAGGCCGGTGCGAGCTTAATGTCACTCAAGTAATCTCTTTCCCTGAAAGGATGAGCCTGTATCATGATACCGCCTGCCTTATGAACAGCTTCATAAAGCTCATGTCTGGTCATCTGCATGATGCATTCATTATCAAGAAGCCACTTTTTATCAATACCGTAAAGCAGATACTCATCCTTATTGAAATTGAATTCAACGCCGAACATGACGTTAAAGTCTTTGCCTTCGGCTGCCTTTAACGCTCTTTCATATCCGCTGCAGTATATTTCGACTCTTTCTTTCCATGCGAGATCGGCGGGCACGCAGGTATTGCCGTTAAAGAAATGGTCGGTAACGACCATTCCGCTGTACCCTTTTTCCATCATATAGGGAATGTAGTCTTCGCCGTGGATCCTGCCGCACTTGCTGGCTTCACATGTATGAAGATGCGTCTCGTATAAAAAGCCCATTTATTTCTTCCTTGATTGCACGAATTATAGCACCCGAAAATGCTATCATTCGGCCGGAAGTTAATCAAGACATAAAGAGCTTTTTGACCTTCTCCCTGTATGCGTCATCAATATCATACCGGTAGCTCGAATAAGGCTGAATGACAGGTATGACAGACCAGTATTCCTTGTCGATCCCGCATTCATTAAGTATGAGTTTTGCGTCCTGAACGGTAATCGGATTCTTCATAAGATCCCATATCTCTTCTTCAGTCTTCTCGCGGTTGGTACCGCCCATCATTCCGCATTCATAAGACCCTTCAGCCATCTGCCAGACGTAGATCTCAACGCCTTTGAAAGCATTTAATTTAAAATACTCAGGATATTTTTTCTTAAGCATTTCAATATGATTTACGCTTTCCGTTTTGATCAAGGGTTCCTGCGTCAGCTCTGTCTCACCTTTTGCCGCACTGCATGCTGTAACTGACAGCATCAGTGATGCTGCTAAAACGATTGAAATGAATTTCATGGGTTTTCTCCTTTCTTATCCCGCGTTGGTTATAAGCGTAAAGATGATCACCAATACCAGTAACGTAAAACCTGCAGCCGAGAAAACAGTCATCTTCTTGTAGGACAAAACGTTTTCGATCCTCGTCCTGACTTTTGCTCCGCCGAATGCCGATACAAGCAGGCTCTTGCTCTGCGAACACTCAAGCAGCGTTCTTGCGTATTCTTTTCTTTGTTCAGCATCATATACCGACAGCGCCATCTCATCACAGGCAAGTTCAATATCCGTAAGGAATGCTTTCAGGAAAATCCACGACAACGGATTGAACCAATGAACAGATGCGGTAATGAATCCTATGATCCTCCAAAGATTGTCGAGCCGTCTGATATGTGTCTTCTCGTGCCTGATGATGTATTCAAGATCCATATCCTTATAGGATTCCGGGATAATTATCCTTGGTATGAAAATCCCGTAGACCGCAGGGCTGTCGACTTTGCCCGAAAAGAAAACATTTGATTCAAACAGCCTGGAATCTGCGACAGCCTTCTTAGTTGATATATATATGATCGTCAATGCGATAAGAAGAGCAAGCGCTGCCACTATCCAGACAAAACCTGCTACGGCAAACACGGTTGCGAGGAAATCCGCCTTGTAAGTAATTGGTGAATAACTCTCAGCTGCCATGATAGTGTTGGAGTAAGAGAGCGCGATGTCTTCCGTCGGCTGGTAAACGGTTACGGTCTTTGTTGTCAGTTTGGATACAAGTGTCATCAGACTGTACGGACTGTTGATGCCGACCGGCACTGTCATTCTCAGAAAAGGGATTACCCACAGGAATACTGACACTCTTCTCGGAATGAATCTGATCTTTCTTATGAGCATTACGATCAGCCCCATAAACGAGGCCACTATGCTCATATTGATCAACCAGTAACAGATCTCGCCGAACATTGGTATCACCTTTTATCAATGAGGTCCTTAAGTTCCTGTATCTCTTTATCAGAGAGCTTCTCATCTTCAAGAAGCGCAGAGAACAGAGCTTTCCTTGATCCACCGAAAATCTTGTTCAGCAAAGACGATGCTTCACTTTTCTGTATTTCTTCCTTTGATACAAGCGGAGTGCATATGAATCCGGGTTCGTCACGTCTAATGAAGCCCTTTGCTTCAAGCTTCTTGATAACCGTATATGTTGTGTTCTTATTCCATCCGATCGTATCAGATGCTATCAGGCTGATCTCTTTTGCGGAGACGATGCCTTTCTCCCAGATGATCTCCATTACCTTTAATTCGCTGTCGAAAAGCTTTTCCTGCATAATACGCCTCCAGACTATTCTTATAGTCCATACTACCGCGATAGTCTGAAGTTGTCAAGCAGTATTAAGAGAACACTCGGATCACAGCTTCATGGTCCCCATCAGCCTGAGGAGTTATATACACTTGCTTTCCCACATCCATGCTGCGCAGATCAAGAGCGGAGTCTTCGACATCTGCTGTTAATCTCCAGCTGTAGACACCTCCGTTGCCGTTGATCCGGTACATTGTTTTCGCATCACCCGATCTGTCGACCTTCAAGATATTTACGCTATATCCGAATTCATATTTCATTTCAGAATAGAAACCATTACCGGTCTCTTTATCTTTAACGGCAATATCACGCAAGCCTTTGAGAAAAGCATTAACGTCTTCTATCCTGTCATCGCTCAGATCCTTATCCACAAGAAGAGATATCGTCATGATGCCCTGAGGATTATCGCTTCTCTCAACATCCGTGAGATTATATTTCCGGATAAGGTTTTCCACTTCTTCAGAATAAGAACCGTAAACGGCTACATCATGAAGGATGTTGTAATAATATTTTCCTGTATATCCGCCTTCGCTGGCATCGATCTTAACCTTCTCGGGTCTGACTAATACCTCAAACTCGATTCCTCTTGAAACATCTTCGAAAAGATATGTCTCATCATCTATCTGCCTGATGAGTCTGCAATCAATCCCGGACTCTTCCCTCACGTTCTTTTCGATGGTTGATTTCGAAGGCTTGGGCGGCTGGAACGGAAGGCACGCGCACATGAAAATCGCTGATGCCATGCAGAGCGCAAAAACAGCAAGTTTAGCGGAAAAACTGTTTCTCATAATCAATTCCTCAAAGGCTCTTTCTACAGTAGTGGTTTATCCATTACTAAATGCATTATACACAATAACATGTTTTCGAGCCGAGTAGAAAAAGGCTGCCTCAACTGAGACAGCCTCCTGATGATTTTGTTAATCCTTTTCAGATCAGACCTTGATCTCCATGATCCAACCCTCAGGTGCTTCAACAGTACCCATCTGGATGCCTGTGAGTGTCTCTCTGAGCTTGGTCATAACAGGACCCATCTCCTCCATGCCGGAAGCGAACTTGAATTCCTTACCGTGATCGTTGATGGAACCGAGAGGTGAGATAACAGCAGCTGTACCGCAGAGACCGCCCTCTGTGAACTTGCCGCTCATGATCTCATCGAGGTAGACCTCACGCTCCTCGATCTTCATGCCGCAGTAATGCTCTGCAACATAAACGAGGGACCTTCTCGTGATGGAAGGCAGGATGGAATCTGACTTGGGTACAACAAGTGTTCCCTGACCGTCTGTGAGGATGATGTTAGCGCCGCCTGTCTCCTCGATCTTTGTACGTGTAGCCGGATCGAGATAGATGTTCTCAGCGAAACCTTCCTTGTGAGCTGTAACGATGGCATGCAGAGACATTGCATAGTTGAGACCTGCCTTGATGTTGCCTGTTCCTCTCGGAGCAGCACGGTCAAAGTCAGAGATCTTAACTGCGATCGGCTTAGCGCCGCCCTTGAAGTAAGGGCCTACAGGTGTAGCAAAGATCCTGTACTGATAGTCATCAGCGGGCTTAACGCCGATAACGGGGTTAATACCGAAAATGTAAGGTCTCAGATAGAGAGATGCGCCGGAACCGTACGGAGGAACCCAAGCTGCGTTGCCTGCAACAGTCTCCTGAACTGATCTGATGAACATTTCCTTGGAAATCGGGGGGATCTCAAGGCGGACTGCAGAATCATGAAGTCTCTCAGCGTTGAGGTCAGGGCGGAATGTAACGATCCTGCCGTCAACAGTCTCATAAGCCTTAAGGCCTTCAAATACGGTCTGTGCATACTGGAGAACGCCTGCGTCTTCACTCATGACGATCATGTCGTCATCAATGAGAGCGCCTTCGTCCCAAGCACCGTTAGTGTAGTTTGCGACAAATCTCTTATCTGTCTTCTGATAGGAGAATGTCAGGTTCGACCAATCGAGATTCTTCTTTTCCATAGAATCAGTCCTTCTTTCTATAGTTTCTATAATTAACTAAGCATTATACCCCTGTAAGAGGTCTTGTAAAACCCTAAATTAGACGAATCTGTATCCGCAGGCGTGATATACCTTCTCCCCTGCTTTGATGACAGGTGAATCAAATCCTGAAAGGTTAACGGCATTAGGAATCAGCTGTGCCTCAAGGCAAATAGCATCATACTGGCCGTAAGCCTTTGTCGTCTTCTGGTCAAGCGGGCTTCCCAGGTTGTTGCCTGCATAGATCTGGATACCGGGAAGGTCAGTTAAGCACTCCATGGTGATTCCTGACTCGGGAGCCGTAACAGCAGCTGCAAAGGAGAATGTTCCGGCCTTGGTATTGAGACAGAAGTTCTGGTCGATTCCCTTGGAGATGACCATCTGGTGATCGTCACTGTCATTGAGCTCACCGATAAAACGGTATTCCCTGCAATCGAAAACGGTTCCCTCAACGTCCTTAAGCTCTCCCGTAGGAACGTTCATGTCATCCTTGATCGTGATCTTATCGGAGTTGATCATGAGAAGATCGTTATTTACCGTACCCTCGGCATTCTCGCCGCGGAGATTGAAATATGCGTGGTTTGTAGGTGCAAAGATCGTATCCTTGTCCGACTTGCCGCAATAGAGGATCAGAAACGTCTTGTCCTCAAGCCAGCAGTAAAGAACCTTTGTATCAAGGTTTCCGGGGAAACCTGTAGCTCCGTCAGGACTTACATAGCTGAAAAGAACCGCTTCACCGACACAACCGGGTATTCCGGCGATCTTAGAATCAAGGATCATGCCGTCAGCTTCTTCCTCTGAAAGGATCTTGGCATCCCAGAATACGTTCTGGAAACCCGGGTTGCCTGAATGGAGGTTGTTCTCGCCCTCGTTCTTCGGGATCTGATACTTGATGCCGTTGATGATAAAGGACGCATCCTTGATCCTGTTGGCGGAACGTCCGATAACAGCACCGTGGTTGGCTCCGTTGCCCATATACTCGTCAAGGCCCTTGCATCCGAGCATGATATCTGTAGGCTTGCCGTCCTTATCAGGTACGATAAGATCCGTGATCACGGCTCCGTAAGTCATAACGGTCGCCTCATAACCGCCTTCCATGGTCATGGTGAACTTCTGTGCCTTAAGTTCGGGATTGCTTGATGAAATGATCTCGCCGGTTTTGATACTCATACTCTTAACCTCCACAAAGATTTACTGCAGAAAATTATAGCACAAAGCACAGTACATTGAGGGGTTTAAAAAGTTGTAGCCAATTGAAAAGATTCGTGTATAATTGGTTACTGTACGGGGCATTAGCGCAGTGGGAGCGCATCACACTGGCAGTGTGGGGGTCACGGGTTCAAATCCCGTATGCTCCACCAAACAATACGGCGATCGGATCAACTGTCCGGTCGCCGTTTTTTCTTTTTCCAGTAAGTCTTACTTCAAATGTTTGTCCGTCATTTTAAATGTCACTTTGTAAACGTTTCCTTCGTAGTCGAGCAAATCGGCAAAATCAGGATAAAGATTGTTGATTGCCCTCGGGAACCCTAAGATAGCTGTTCTGTAATGATAGGTTCCGTCCCTGCTCATATAAGAGCTCACCGCCAGCATAGGCTCATCATTATGTTCAATAAGCATGAAAAAGTGCGTCTTATCCATGAAGAAAACTTTGTTTGTCTGATACGGGAAATCAAAGCTGTCTCCATTACTGCATTCCACATGAATACTGCGCTTTTTATCCTTTTTAAACGTCAACGCACTTTTGACAAACACAGACCTTTTGATCTTCAGTTTATCAACGGCCTCGAGTGCCTGTTCAACGTATTTTGGGGCGGGGTGTTCGGGACTGGTACGTATCTTCGACTTGTCTTCACTTAATAAGTACCTGTGGTCTTCATCGTTATTAACAATCGATTCCAGTTGCGCAAGATCAGATAAAAAACCTATTCTCTCCAAATGTTCAAGTATCTTTTCCGTGCTGAACCAACCGTCTTCATAACGGCAGTCATCCGTCTCAACATGATGATACAAGTACCATTCAAGATGACTCGCTACAGTCTTATCGCTGCGTCTGACCGGTCTTTTATTCTGTAAGTCATTGATAGGATTGCCTTCTCGGATGTCGATTATCTCGATCTGACGAAGTATCGTAGGTGACGGGATCGAAATCGGGAAACGGTCACCGATCTTAACGTCATTTTGTTTTTTGAAATTATCTTCAACCAGCACGTCAAAAGTGAACGTGTCGGTTGTTCTTAGATCAGGCACAAACAAATAAACCGAAAATGATGCCCCCTGGCTCATCAGGTTCCAGGATTCCAAACTCCCGATTCTGTCCGGGCCAAGATTATTAAGAAGCTCATCATCTGCCGTTATTCTGGCCGTGTAGAGAGTCTTCTTTTTTATTTCTTCTTTGACAGGCTTGCTGACGGATTTCTTAATCCCGCGGATCTGAACTATCGGTCTGATACGTTCATCGATCTCC
>JAEEGJ010020104.1_pt1 | contig 14587 bp, 14 predicted proteins | sample 8958761 | NCBI WGS metagenome assembly JAEEGJ01 (sample SAMN16246546, study PRJNA631951) | gut metagenome | biome: gut microbiome; feature: rumen; material: RS-attached | host: Bos | place: Iran: Karaj | collected 2018-10 | reverse complement strand
ACTATATTGAGCAGGCACTGATTTCAGTTTTCTCAGCCCGACATTGGAATCCTGATGCTTATATTGTTTTGATTGTTGATGACAATACCGATCAGCTGTTTGTCGGGAAACGTGCGCTGATTTTGGATTATGTATCGGAAAAGATTGTCGTTCCTTTTGAGGACGCAACGCTTCCTCCCATGTATCGTTCAAGATGGATAAAAACATCGGTGCGGCATTTGGTCAAAGGCAGGTATTTGTTTATTGATTGTGATACGATTGTAGCGGGTCCGTTGGATGCAGTTGACGGGATGAATATGGAAATTGGTGCAGTCCCGGATGCCTTGATTCCTGTAAAGGAATACAGCAGAAGTATGTTTGCTCCAATTAACAAGAGGGCAAAGCTGGTCGGCTACGACTTGAGCAAAGAGGAGTATCACTTTAATAGTGGCGTGATGCTGGTTGAGGAGAATGAACAAGCCGATAGGCTGTATGATTTGTGGCATACACACTGGTTGGCAAATACGGAGAAAAAACTGTTTGTCGACCAACCGACGCTTGCCTTGGCCAATGTGGAGATGAACCACGTCATCCAACCGATGGATGTCCGCTATAACTGTATCGTGTACACTCAAAACGTTTTCACGAGAGAAGCAAAGATTCTGCATATTTCTTCATACCGGAATCCGTCGTTTATTTTCTCGGATAAGGTTTTGGAATTCATCAAGGAAAACGGGTTGAACAACGAATGGTTGCGCTCTTCCATCTTGAATCCTTGCTCAACATTCCTGCCTTTCAATTACGATGTCCTTCATTCCGATGCAAAACAGCGAAGCGTATGGAAAAAAGAAATCGCTCAGACCACAAGAGGATATGGCAAGTTCATCGATCCTTCCTTTGAGGATTTCCCGATGCCTTCACGCTTGCGTAGTGTCGTCGTGTTTATGTTTAGACACGGCTTGAATGAGATGGCGGCTGAGCTTTGGATGTTATGGAAAATGCGGTATGTGGCTGCACATAAAAAAGCCATCAAAGACAATATATGCAAAAAGTGAGCGTCTGGCAGAAGACTGCCAAAAGAATCATACGATTGCGGTTTGAGCCCATCCGTGTTTTTTGCATTCATCAGGTCAGTGATGAGTTGCATTCATTAACTACATGTAAAGGGGATTGGATACAAACGGAGTCGTTTAAGTCAGCACTCTTGAGATTAAAGAAAGAATACACTTTCATCTCCTTGCAAGAAGCCCACGATAAGCTTAAAAACGACTTTTCCCGTAGGCAAAAATATGCTGTTTTGACGGCGGATGACGGTTATCGATGTATTCTTGATCTTTTGTCGTGGCTTGACGAGAATCAAATTCCGATTACCTTGTTCTTGAACGCCAAATATGTGGACGGGCATTCCTGTAGTCCGCATATTATGAGACATGCCCGGATGGAAAATGCGGAGGTCACGCAAGAGGAGTTGGCTGATGGCTTGTATTTGACCGAAGACATGTTGAAGAGTATGCCTCGAGGTTTGGTGACGTTGGCTTCGCATGGTTATGAGCATGTGAATGCCGCAAAGCTTGCCTTGGACCAATTCTCCGATCAGATACAGAAAAACGTTACGGCCTTATGCCAATATGACAGTTATATCCCCTTCCATGCGTATACTTGGGGAAGGCATAATGGCAAAACGGATGCCGTGCTTGAGGGTTTCAATTTGACCCCGGTTCTTATGGACGGTCAGATGAATTATAATGATTCCAGGCTCATTCATAGAGAATTGTTGCCTATGACGGATTGATAATAAAGAATAAACCATACAAATTGTAATATGAATGATGTAAAGTTGAACGTTGGCCAAGAAAAGGTAACCCAACGAAACTGTTCGATGGATGTATTGCGCATTCTTGCATGTTTTGGGGTTATTTCAATTCATGCGGGTTCATCAGGGGTTGATATTGGCATCGTTGAAGAAGGAGCTTTGGATTGGTTTTTTTGTGTTGCAGTCGATAGTCTTTTTAAATGGTCTGTTCCCATCTTTGTCATGATTACCGGATTCTTTTTCCTGAATCCGGAAAAGGAACTTCCTTTGAAAAAGCTTTACGGGAAATATATTCTCCGTTTGACCCTTTGTCTTATCTTTTGGAGTTGGTTTTATGCCATTATGCTTCACTGCCGTTATACCAAATTCTATCCTTTTGGAGGCCAGGACACCAATTTTTGGTATATAGGAATGTGTATTGGTCTGTATATTTCGATGCCGGTGTTGCGACTTATTGCGGCGAATGAAAAAGTATTGGCATATTCCTGCTGGATTTGGCTTGCCTTAAGGATTTATCTGTTTATAGGATACTATGTGGATGTGCCTATTGTGATCACGGATTATGTTTTCAATGGGTACGTTGGTTATTGCCTGTGGGGCTATTACTTGAGTAGAGTGGATTTGAATCGAAGACAGACTAATACTATCTATCTAATCGGTTTACTGGCATTGATAGGAACGGTGGCGTTGCCATTGTTGACAAAAGGGAAAGAGGTGCTTTCCTTTGAGTCGCCTGGCCCGATGCTTTCTTCCATTGCCATTTTCCTTTTTGTCATCAAGCATCCCATTCAATTGTCTCCAAAAATTGGAAAATTGGTTACACACGTTTCGGGATTGACATTGGGAATTTACATGGTGCATACATTTGTGATGGTCGAGGCGTTTTCCAGGATTTATCGGTTTATTCCAAATATATATTTGTTGGTACCTGTGGCGGTTGTTGCCATTTTTGTGATAAGTTATCTTATCATTCTTGTTATCAAGCAAGTCCCTGTCCTCAAAAAATGGGTCGTTTAATCTATGGTGAAATGGCTGTCATATCATGAATCGGGTCTTGGAGCGTCTCATCGCAACCCAACCATGGACGCATTGCGCATCTTTGCGTGTATGGGCGTGATACTTGCCCATTCAGCAGCCATGTGCTTCACTATTGATGTCGTGAAAGACGGGAGCACGGAATGGATGGTATGCTATGCCATTAAGACAGTTGCCCTGTGGTCGGTGCCTCTTTTTGCCATGCTTACGGGCTTCTTTTTCCTGAATCCCGAAAAGGACTTGCCATTGAAGAAACTATATGGTAGGAACACTCTGCGTTTGGTGATAGCCCTTGTGTTTTGGACTTTGTTTAACGCTATGACGGTTCACTCAAGGTTTTATCCATTTGGAGGCTTGGAAACCAATTTCTGGTATATTGGGATGTGCATCGGATTGTATATTTCGATGCCGGTCCTGAGGCTTGTCGCTGGCAACGGAAAGTTGCTCTCGTATGCATGTTGGATCTGGGTTGCTTTTCGGTGTTACGATTATGTGGGGAAGTTTGTTGATGTCCCAATTGTGATTACAGACCATGTGTTTACAGAGTTTATGGGGTATTGCTTATGGGGATATTACTTAAGCAAATTGGCATTGGACAAAAAACGGGCGAGCGTGGTTTATTTGCTTGGATGTGTCGCTGCATTGGCAGTGGTCATATTGCCCTTGTTGACAGATGGGAAAGTGAGCTTTGAGTGTGCTGACCCTGCACCGATTCTTGCGACCTTTGCGATATTCCTGTTCGCCGTCAGGCATCCGCTCAACCCCTCGGAAAAAGCAGGCAAGGTCTTGGCACATTTTTCAAAGGCTACATTCGGCATCTATATGGCGCATTCCTTTGTCGTCATAGAGACTTTCAGCCGGCTGTATCGCATTTTCCCCAACCCGTATGTGTTGATTGTTGTGGCATTTTGTGTGATTTTCGGATTGAGCTACTTGATAACCTTGGTCCTGAAGCAGATCCCCGTCCTCAAGGATTGGGTGGTGTAATAGTTATTTGATTGTTTAGATGGTCATGAATACTCCAGTGTTATTGATCACATTCAACCGTCCGATGCATACGCGGAAGGTGTTGGAAGTCGTTTTGCGGCAAAATCCGAGTGCCTTATATGTTTTCCAAGACGGAGCCCGTAAGAATAATGATACGGATTTGGTCAAATGCAACGAAGTCAGGGGAGTTATTGATGAATTGACGCAAAATATAGATTTTCAAGTATATAAGTTTTATTCTGATAAGAATTTAGGCTGTGGTCCTGGTCCGAAGACAGCTTTGGATTGGTTCTTTTCGGAGAATGAGTATGGAATCGTTCTTGAGGATGATGCCGTTCCGCATCCCGATTTTTTTCCGTATTGTGAGGAACTTCTTATGAAGTACAAGGATGACGAGGATGTCAGAGCCATAGGCAGTATGCATTTGGATACGAAGACATTTGGTGACGGATCGTATTATTTCTCTATGATGAACAGGACTTTTTGTGCATGGGCCACTTGGGCAAGGGCGTGGAAGGATTTTGACTTGTATCATCGGAATGTCACTCGACGACAATTCAATCAATGCTTGAAAGCTTATGGGTGTGGCTTGAGGATGCGTGAGTATTGGTGTGAACGTTTGGCCGAGGTGCAGAAAGACGCCTATCACAACAGCAGCTGGGACCAGCAGTTCTGGATGTCGATTTGGTTGCATCATGGGAAAGGTATTATGCCCAATGTGAATCTTTCGACCAATATCGGTTTCGGCGCAGACGCAACGCATACTTTTTCTTCAAAAAGCGTGGGCTCAAATCGCAAGTCAACTTCAATAATGCCATTGAAGCACCCCTCATCAACAAGAATACAATCAAATGCGGATTGGCGTTTCCAGGCACTCTATTTCGATCCAAGCCAATATGGATGGAAGGGATGGAAGAACCTCCCGTTTAGGCTGAACAAACGGATCAAGAGGATGGTTGGCCATGAAGGCCCATGGTTGAGAAAAAAGTAATTGTGAACTTGTCTGTATTTCACATAGCCGTATTCTAGTCAGTTTTGTTTGCCAAATATGAACCTTTCAATCATTACCATAAACCGTAACAATGCCATAGGTCTTGAAAAGACTTTGCGCAGTGTTGCTTCTCAAACCTACAGGGAATTTGAGTATCTTGTCATCGACGGAGCTTCTACAGACAACAGTGTAGATGTAATCAAGTCTCATGAGTCGGAGTTCACCCATCTGAGATGGGTCTCTGAACCCGACAAGGGTATCTACAACGCCATGAACAAAGGGCTTCGGATGGCTTCAGGTGAGTATGTCCAGATTCTCAATTCAGGCGATGAACTGGCATCCATCCATGTCGTCGAAAGGATGCTGAAAGTCTTGGATGAGAAGGACAATCCTGAGATCCTCTATGGCAACATGATCAAGGCTTTTGCCGATGGAAGACGTGTACGTGACTGTGGGTTTGCGGGCGAAGTCCCTACCATGTACGGTTTTATTCGTGGCACCTTGAATCATGATCCGGTTTATATTCGTAGGTCGTTGTTCGATAAGTTCGGGTATTATCGGGAGGACTTGCCGATAACCGCCGATTGGCGATGGTATGTTGAGGCTATCCCGTTTGGAGGGGTGGTTCCTAGTTATGTTGACATTGACGTGACCATCTTCGACATGAACGGGATTAGTGAGACCCAGATAGAGCGTCGCGAAAAGGAAAGGGACCAGGAGCTGCAGCGCATACTTCCCGTAGGTGTGTATAAAGATTACAAAAACTATTATTTCCCCATTGAACAGGTTCGTCGGTTACAACGCCATCCGTTGGCATACAAGTTGTTTTATTTTGTTGAGCGGGTGCTGTTCAAGTTGGAGAAAAGGAAGAAAAGACAACAAGCGAATTGATTTTGAATAGTGATTTGATATGAAGAATCCGATAAAGAAGATTTTGGACCGAATTCGGGGTGAGCAAAACCTGGAGAAACTCATTAAGCGGGGACTTGTGGTGGGGAAGGATTTCAACTGTATGGGCGGTGTGATCATCGACCCGTCTCATTGCTGGCATATTAAGATAGGAAACAATGTCACGTTAGCCCCTAGAGTCCATATATTGGCGCATGATGCAAGCACTAAGCTGTTTCTCGATCATACCCGAGTGTCGAATGTTACTATTGGAGATAATGTGTTCATTGGCGCAGGAACCATAGTGTTGCCTGGTGTGTCGATTGGAAACAATGTGGTGATCGGGGCCGGCAGCCTGGTGTCACGGGATATCCCTGACGGTTGCGTTGCCGTGGGTAATCCTGCCAGAGTGGTGAAATCCCTTGAGGAGTATTTGAATAAGGAGAGAGAGAGGATGAAAGGCGAAAATGTCTTTGGGGATGAGTTTACGTTGAGAAACCCCAATTTTGGAGAAGTGGAGCGGTCAAAGATGTTGAAGGCTGTCAAGGAAGAAGGCTGTCTTTATGTTAAGTGAAATAAGTGTAATCGACCATGGAGGTGAAACTTAGTGTCATAGTCCCCTTGTATAATTCTGCGGCATGGCTTCCAAAATGTTTGGATTCTTTGCTGTGTCAGGATTTGGCTGCTTCGGAGTATGAAATCATCTGTGTGGATGATGGCAGCCCTGACCACAGCAAGGATTTGGCTGCTTCCTATTCGGTTGAGCATCCGAATGTGAAAGTGGTGTCGCAGCCGAATCAAGGCACGGCAGGCGCCCGTAATACAGGAATGCGGCATGCGGTCGGTAAGTATCTCTGTTTTGTGGATCCCGATGACTATGTGGAAAAAAATGTCTATGGAGGTTTGGTCAAACAGATGGAGGAGAAGGATCTGGATATGTTGCGTTTCAACTATCGGATCGTGGATGAGCAGTATCGGGAGATGGAAAAGTCGGAGATGGAGAACAAATTCGACTATTCCTCGCAGTTGATGACGGGTACGGATTTTCTGGCAAAACGTTTGGATATTTCCTGCTATGTCTGGGCTTATTTGTATCGTGCCTCACTTATTAAGGACAATGGGATTTGGTGCCTCCAAGGGGAGTATATTGATGATTCGCCATGGTTGCCTCAGGTTTGCATGAAAGCCAATCGTGTGGATTTGACCGACCAGCGTATCTATTACTACTATCAACGTTCCGAGGGATTGGTTCGGGCGACGAGTCCGGAAGCGATGGTGAAGAAAACGGATGGTGTGCATTCGTTGATATCTACTTTACAGCGTCAACTTAATGACGTGAAAGATGCAGGCGTGCGACAATGGTATGAGTCCATGATAGCGTTTTCTGTAACATCGTTACTTTCCATGGTGGCTTTGTCACGTTATCAAGATGCCAAAGCAATCATCAAAAGTTTGAAAAGCATGGGTGCTTTTCCGCTTCATCCCATCCCATGGATCCCTTCGGCCAGCAAAAAAGCATCAATCATCAACTTGTCTCCACACTTATTCTGCTGGTTGTTGCACGTAAAAGATAAAAAGTAAAGACGATGATACCTAAGACTATCCATTATTGTTGGTTTGGAAGAGGTGAGATGCCGGAAACAGTGGCCTATTGTGTTGAGTCGTGGCGTAAATATATGCCTGATTATGAATATGTTTTGTGGAATGAGGATAGTTTTGATGTGAATGTCAACCTTTATGCTAAAGAGGCGTATCAGGCAAAAAAGTATGCCTTTGTGAGCGACTATGTTAGGCTGTTCGCATTATATCATTATGGTGGTATTTATTTTGATACCGATGTTGAGGTGTTCAAGCCGTTTGATGATTTGCTTGACAATAAAGCGTTTGGAGGGTTTGAAGGAAGCAAAATTATGCCTTTGGGAACCTGTGTGCTAGCTAGTGAGAAAGGGGGCGATTGGGTGAAGGAGCAGTTGGATTATTACCAAGAACGTCATTTTGTAAGTGAAGATGGAGTATTTGATTTGACGACGAATGTCCGGTTTATCACGGAGAGAATGAAAGAACAAGGCTTTATCCAAGATGGCAAGGAACAGTATTTTAAGGATTTGCATGTTTATCCTGTAGAGTATTTCTGCCCCAGGCGGACTACTGGTGAGTATTTTCGTACTGAGAACACCTATTGCGACCATCTCGGAATAGGATCGTGGGCCGAAAATGGCGGTTGGAAAGACCGTGTGGGGAAGCTGGTTGGTCAGAAAAACATGATTCGATTGATAAAGTTGAAGAGGAAACTGCTGGGTTGAATTGAATTTTACTATTTTTGCGCGTTGAAATAAGGAATGGTTTTATGTTGACATATTTCCCCAAATTTTTTTCGTCAAGAGCAATACTCTGCTACATTATTACCTTGGCTCTGGTAAGTGGCTTGTTCATGAGCCATGTCTTGCCATTCGTGTTTATGCTTTTTGGCATTGTATTCGTGTTTTTGTTTTTCAATTATACCAATAAACTATCAATGCAATGGCATCGCTTCAGCCCTAAGGTGTTTAAAAAGAAGCTATTCTGGACGGCATTGATCATACGTGTCATATATGTGACTTTCATTTATTATTTCTATATGAATATGACAGGAATACCTTTCATGTTTCATACCGCTGACGAAATGGGATATCACATGATTTCAATGTTATTGAGAGATGAAGGATGGGATGTTTATAATAGGTATGTGCAGACTTATTCACTGTCTGACAGAGGGTATTTCTATTGGCTAGGTATGATTTATGGTATTTTTGGAAACAAGGTGTTTATCGGTCGTTTGGTGAAATGTTTCTTGGATGCCTTTGCTTGTCTGTTGATGTATAGTATGGCCAAACGAAACTTTGGTGAGTTTACGGGGAGGATGGCTGCAGTTTTTTATCTGATGATGCCCAACATGTGGTATTATTGCGGCATTACCTTGAAAGAAGCGGAAATGGCGTTTTTGGTGATATTGTTTGCGGAACGGGCTGACTTCGTATTGCATTCAAAGAAAATCACCGTAGTGAGTCTGTTGTTGCCAGGTGCGATTATTTTGGCATTGTTCACTTTCCGAACGGCTTTGGCAGCCGTGCTGGTGGCTGCGCTTGTGGCAGCAATTGTTTTCAGTTCAGGTAAGCAACTGGAACTATGGAAAAAAATCATCTATGCCTCAATCTTTGGAGTATGGATGATCATGACGGTGGGGGTGGAGATTATTGATGAGACACAGCAACTTTGGAATGGAAGAACTGAGAATCAGGAAGCTGGTTATGAATGGCGTGCCGAACGTAAAAATGGCAATACTTTTGCGCAATATGCTTCGGCATCATTATTTGCACCCGCAATTTTCACCATTCCTTTCTCAACCATGGTCACCATCCCTGAACAAGAGAATCAGATGATGCAGCATGGTGCTTATTTCATTAAGAACGTCATGTCTGGGTTTACCATTTTCGCTTTGTTTGTATTGCTGTTTAGCGGCGAATGGCGAAAACATGTGTTGCCTATAGCAATGTTGTGTGGTTACTTGTTGGTGTTGGTGTTCAGTAACTTTGCCCACTCCGAACGATTTCACTATCCCGTGCTGGGGTTGGAATTGATGTTTGCTGCGTATGGTGTCTCTCAAGTGAAAAACAAGCAAAAAAGATGGTATACTTTATGGCTGATGTTTGTTTGCTTGGTTAATGTGGGATGGTCCTATATTAAGTTGGCAGGTCGAGGAATGTCGTAATTTGAAAGGATGGGAGCTGAATAATATGAGAGTGATTTGCCTGATATTGTATTATGGTTTTGCCAGGTTTCTTCCGAAATCCACGATTCCTGTTTTGGGCCCATTGGCTCATGGTATTCGTGCCATGCTTTGCCGTCCCTTGTTTCGGAAGGACGATTCCCATCAGGCAAAGTACCTTAACGTGGAACAAGGGGCTTATTTTGGAAGAGGTAGCGGCTTTACTGTTGGCGATAATGTCGGGTTTGGGAAGAAATTCAGGTCACATAACAGGGATGTCGTTATCGACGACTATCTAATGATGGGCGAAGACGTCTTGTTTCTTGGTTCAGGACATACCTTTGACAATACTGACGTTCCAATGGGGCTCCAGGATGACCAGCAACGGACCCCGCTTCATATCGCAGGCGATGTATGGATCGGTGCTCGCGCCATCGTTTTGCCTGGCTGTAAACGGATAGGCCATGGGGCAATTATCGGCTCTGGCGCGGTGGTTACCAAGGATGTGCCCGATTGGGCCATTGTGGGGGGCAATCCAGCACGGGTAATCAAGTATAGGAAAGAGGTTGAGGAACAAGCATGAAGGTTCTTATTGTCGCATCCCATAATAGTGGCCGTTTCGTACCTTTTATCGTTGAACAAGCAGGCGCTTTGCAATCTGTGGGTTGTGAAGTGGAGTATTTCGGCCTAAAGGGAAAAGGTGTGAAAGGGTATTTGGCAAACCTCTCCGCTTTGAAGAAAAAGATCAAAGAGTTTTGCCCCGACGTAATTCATGCTCATTATGGCCTTTCAGGCCTTTTCGCCAACTTGCAACGAAAAGTACCGGTGGTGACAACTTATCATGGGTCCGACATCAACGATAGCAAGGTCCTCCCTTTTTCAAAATGTGCAGTCCGGCTTTCTGCTTGGAATGTTTTTGTGTCAAGGAAGACCATGGAGAAAGCTTCCCCCAAGCAAAGGTATTCGTTGGTTCCTTGCGGCATAGACTTCACCGATTTGCAATTGACCCCAATGCTTGAAGCACGGAAACGGATGCGTTTGAGAGAAAACACGCGTTATGTTCTGTTTGCAGGTGCTTTCGACAATCAAGTGAAAAACGCAGCTTTGGCAAAGGTTTCAGTCGCAGGACTTGGGGGTGAAACGGAACTGGTTGAACTGAAAGGTTATAATCGTGATGAGGTTACACTATTGATGTGTGCCTGCGACGCCTTTTTGCTGACGTCGTTTTCGGAGGGCTCGCCCCAAGTGATTAAAGAAGCCATGGCGTGTGGCTGTCCCATTGTGAGCGTGGATGTCGGTGACGTCAAAGAGAGGGTTGAAGGCGTGGAGGGTTGTTTTGTGGCTTCTTCTTTTGATGCAAAGGAATTGACCGAACTGTTGGGAAAGGCTCTGGTTTTTGAAGGCAGGACCAGTGGCCGCGGACGACTCGCTATTGATGGTCTTGAAAACCTGAAAGTGGCTTCTGAGCTTTTAAATATTTATAAAAAGGTGGTGCAATCATGATGAAACTTGTTGAAGGCCATAGTATTGATGCATCTTTGTGGGCGGCTTTGGTGAATGAATCCCAAGTCGCCACTTGGTTTCAGACTCAAGAGGCATTTGCCTTTTTTGAGAGCCTTTCATTTTTCGAGGCATTTGCCTATGCCGTGGAGTCGGATGGGAAGTTGAAAGGTGTTGTGGTTGGATACATCCAAAAAGATGGAGGGAAGATAAAGCAGTTTTTTTCCAGAAGGGCGATTGTGACAGGAGGGCCGATGCTGTCGGACGAAATCACCGATGAGGAACTCGGTTTTTTGTTGTCGGCTTTGAAAAAGAAGCTTCAGAAAAAAGCGATATTCATTGAAACGCGTAATTTCAATGACTATAGTCGTTGGCGGCAGGTTTTCGAACAATCGGGGTTCGGTTATGAACCGCATTATGATGTTCAAGTGGAAACGACCTCGATGGATTTGGTAAACAGTAAGTTGGACAGGAATAGAAAACGTAACATCAAAAAAGCGTTGGAGAATGGTTTGGTGATTGATGAAAACCCAAGTGCGGATGATTTGAGGACGTTGTATTCGATGCTTGATGAATTGTATACTACCAAAGTTAAGACCCCATTGTTTCCGTTTGAGTTTTTTGATAAGTTAAGCAATATTCCTTCATCACGATTTTTCTTGGCCAAAAACGCTGAAGGCCAGTTGCTTGGCGGTTTGGTTTGTGTGGTGTTGGAACATCGTTGTGTTTATGCATGGTTGGCTTGTGGAGATGATTTCAATCATAAAGCATTGTCACCTTCCGTGATGGTCAATTATGCCGGCGTTATCTATGCGGCAAGGCAAGGGGCGTCGCGTTTCGATTTCATGGGCGCGGGCAAACCTGATGATGGCGGATATGGTGTACGCGATTTTAAGTTGAAGTTCGGAGGCGATTTGGTGGAATATGGTCGCTTTGTCCATGTGTGCAACCGTCTGTTGTTTGGTATCGGAAAACTGGCCGTAAGCTTATTGAAGAAAGCATGAATATACTGATTGATATCAATCATCCTGCACATGTGCATTTGTATCGCAATGTGTATACGATGCTTGTTGAGCATGGCAATAAGGTGCTTGTGGTCGTGAAAGAAATCCCTTCGGCCATGAAGCTGATGGATTTATATGGCATCCCATATGTCAATATAGGCAAGAAAGATGACGACCTTATGAGGAAGGGCATGGACCAGTTGGTCTACGACAGGCGGTTGTTGAAGATTGTTAACGAGAACAACATTGATTTGGGTGTTGGATCATCGATAAATATTCCTCATGTCAGCAAGTTGAACAGGATGAAAAGCGTCATCCTGGATGATGACGATGATGAAGTGGAGCCTTTGTTTACCCGTTTCGGTCATCCTTTTGCCGATACGATATTAAGTCCGGAAGGCACGCCTCGGAAATCCAAAAAGACGGTCTATGTCAATGCCTATCATGAGTTGGCCTATCTTCACCCCAACCGCTTCAAGCCCGATGCGAGTGTGTTGCAGGATGCAGGCGTTGAAGCGGGTGAGACCTATTTCATTCTCCGTTTCAATGCTTTTAAGGCGCATCATGATGTGGGTGTTGTCGGACTGACGCTTGAGAATAAGAGGCGGTTGGTTCGCTATTTGGAGAGCGAAGGCAAGGTGTTTATCACCACAGAAAGGGATATGGATGAGGAGTTCAAACCCTATCAGTTGAAAGTTTCGCCCGAGAAGGCACATTCGCTCATGTATTATGCCACCATGCTGGTGGGCGATAGCCAAACCATGACTTCCGAGGCTGCCGTTTTGGGTACTCCAGCCATTCGTTGCAATACCTTTGTGGGAAGAATCCACTATCTTGAGGAAGAAGAACATAAATACGGCTTGACATACGGTTTCCGTCCAGACGAAGCAGAGAAGATGTTTGGGAAAATAGAAGAGCTGCTTGCCATGCCCAATCTGAAAGAGGAATGGCAGAACCGTCGCCAAAAGATGCTTTCTGAAAAGATAGATTATTCCCGCTTTCTTGCGTGGTTCGTTGAAAATTATCCCGAAAGCAGGAAAATAATGAAGGATAACCCTGATTATCAGTGGAGGTTTAGATGATGTTGGATTTCACACAGAAGAAGTATGCCCAGTTGCTGGAGACCTTCATGAATGGAGGTTATCATTTTATTACTTTTGAAGCGTATTGTTGTCAAAAGGATAGCATCAAAAACGATCAGAAAACCGTGATTCTTCGGCATGATGTTGACCTAAAGGCCGGGAATTCACTTGAAGTTGCAAAGATTGAGCATTCTTTGGGAATAAAAGCCTCGTATTATTTTAGGGTTGTCGAACAGAGCAACAAGCCCGAAATCATTAAGGCTATTGCAGCGATGGGTCATGAAATCGGCTACCATTACGAGGACATGACCTTGTGTGAGGGACAAGCTGAAAAGGCAATGGCTCATTTTGAACAGTGGTTGTCGTGTTTTCGGCAGTATTATCCTGTGAAAACCATTTGTATGCATGGTTCTCCACGAAGCAGGTTTGATGGGAGAGACTTGTGGAAGAAGTATGATTATCATGATTATGGAATCATTGGGGAACCCTATTTTGATGTGGATTTCTCGAAGTTTTTCTATCTGACCGATACGGGGAGACGATGGGATGGTTTTACAGTGAGCGTTAGGGATAAGATTCCGATGTATCAGGAGATTTGGTCATCAAAAGGATGGACATACCATGGAACTGACGATATCATAAAGGCTGTCAGGGAAAATGCGTTTCCGATACAACTTATGATGACCACGCATCCACAGCGATGGGCTGACGGATGGGTTTCCTGGGGCGTTGAATTGGCCATGCAAAGTGCCAAGAATGTGTTGAAAAAATGGATGATAAGAAAGAACGATAAGAAGTGAAGAAATCAGAAAGGTTTTTTGTTTCGGCCGTTGGCTCTAATTCGGAAATTATTTGTATTTTTGCGCGTTTATTTGAATAAGAAAAAATTGTCTGGTATGTATAAAAATAAATTGTTATTGTTAGTTTCGCTTGTTGCGATGGCTTTTGTGACGAGTTCTTGCGTCACATCAAGGAGTATCAAGTATTTGCAGGATATGCCCAAAGAAGGTGTTCCGATAAATAGAGACTTGGAAGCCGTCATTGTCCCGTATGACGAACTCAGAATCCGCGTCTATAGCGATGGAGGTGACGAGGGCGAATTGGTGAAGCCTTTTAATATCATGGGAGGAATGAATACTACTAGCGGTTACCGTACTTATGGCTATCTTGTGGATGTCAATGGCAATATCCAGTTCCCCATCTTAGGCGAGCTTCATGTTGAAGGACTTACCCGTTTGGAGTTGCAGGAGGCTATCCGCGCCAAACTTCAAAACGAAGGATATGTCAATGATCCTATGGTGGTTGTGCGCATTATGAATTTCAAAGTGTATTACTTGAGCAGTACGGGTGGTAAGGTTCTTAATATTTCGACTGAGAAATGTACTTTCCTTGAAGCGTTGGCCATGGCAGGTGGTTTAGGCATGTACACCCGCCGCGATCGAATTGGCGTGATGCGTGATGTGAACGGAAGGCGAGTGGTACATTATCTGGATCCACGTTCAACATCCATTTTTGATGATGATTTTTACTTATTGCAACAAAATGACATTATCTTTACGGAAA
>JAEEGJ010020101.1_pt1 | contig 14588 bp, 12 predicted proteins | sample 8958761 | NCBI WGS metagenome assembly JAEEGJ01 (sample SAMN16246546, study PRJNA631951) | gut metagenome | biome: gut microbiome; feature: rumen; material: RS-attached | host: Bos | place: Iran: Karaj | collected 2018-10 | reverse complement strand
AATTCCTTTGCGCTTTTACCATCGAAGACCTTTTCGTCTTCATATTTATTTTTTTCGTCAAATAAAACAACAATACTTTTCATCAACTTCTTTATCGGCAATTGGTTGAACAAGTTAATGGAATTAAGATAAAATAAGAAGCATGGGAGATCAGGACAGCCTGTTGAATCAGGTCTTTTCGGTAGCACAAATAACTTCTTATATTAAAGAGATTCTCGAAGGGGCTTTTCCGACTATTTGCGTAGAAGGCGAAATATCTAACTGGAGGCCAAGCACTTCCGGCCACGTTTATTTTACGCTCAAGGATAATACTGCACAGCTTAAGGCAGTTATGTTCAAAGGCTCACTCTACTCCCTTAAGTTCAAGCCAAAAGACGGAGATAAAGTTCGCTGTACAGGCCGCATTTCTGTTTATGAACCCCAGGGAAACTATCAGCTTATTGTAAATAAAATGGAAGCAACCGGTGCCGGCGATATTCTTGCCATGCTTGAGCAGCGTAAACAAAAACTTGCAGCAGAAGGATTGTTTGATTCTGCAAAAAAACGTGAACTTCCTGCCATGCCTAAAACAATTGGAGTTGTAACAAGCCCTTCGGGTGCTGCAATCCGAGATATTCTGCAGGTTAGCAGACGACGCAATAAAAATATAAATATAATTGTGTTTCCAGCCCTTGTTCAGGGAGAAGGTGCTGCACAAAACATTGCAAAAATGATTGAAATTGCAAACTTTTATAAGCTCTGCGATGTCCTTATCATAGGTCGTGGCGGCGGTTCTATAGAAGATCTGCTTCCATTTAGCGAAGAAATTGTTGTACGCGCAGTTGCTCAATCAGAAATACCTACAATTTCTGCTGTAGGACATGATATTGACTGGGCTTTGTGTGATTATGCGGCAGATAAACGTGCTGCAACACCTTCGGCAGCGGCAGAGCTTGCAGTTCCTCTGCTCAGTGATATTAAACAGGATCTTGTTTACTACCGCACCGAGCTTTACAATTCAATCAAACAGAAAATTGAACAAAAAAGGCTTATTATCCGCGGATTTGACACTTCTTCGCTTGAAATACGGTTCCGTAATATACAGCAACCGCTTTTGAACAGATTTGACCGCGCAAAGGAAGGACTTTCTGATGGAATTACCCAAAAGCTGCATGATTTAAGGACAAGAATTGCAAACTGCAGGACTATTCTTGAAAATGCAAGTCCACAAACCATATTTGACCGCGGATATTCTATGGTTACTGATGAAAAAGGAAATATTATAAGAAGCTCTGCACAGGTAGAATCGGGCGCCCTGCTTACGATAACACCGGCAGAAGGAAAAATAAAGGCAAAGGTGGAGGAAAAAGTATGAACACATTTGAAGAAAATTTGAATAAGCTTGAACAGCTTACAGCAGATATAAAAAGAAGCGATATTTCGCTTGAGGATGCACTCAAGGATTTTGAAGAAGGAATTAAGCTTGCCTCCGGAATGGAAAAGCAACTGGACGAAATTGAAGGAAAGGTTCAGATTTTGATGAGCGAGCCAAACCCAATGGACAGCCAGAACAAGCCTGTACTTGATGATTTTTCTGAACAGGGCGAAGTAAACGGAACCAGAAGATGAGTCAGCAAAGCCCTATACGAACCTTAAATTCAGAAGTTGCGCGAAAAATTGCGGCCGGAGAAGTAATTGACCGCCCTAATGCAGTTGTGCGCGAGCTTATGGATAACGCCATAGACTCAGGTGCAACACAGATAACTGTAGAAATTGCAGGCGGCGGAATAGAAAAAATACGTGTAAATGACAACGGCTCGGGCATGACAAAGGACGATTTATTTAACTGTGCCCGCCCTCATGCAACAAGCAAAATTGCTACAGAAACAGACCTGCTTAATCTTTCTACGCTGGGCTTTAGAGGAGAAGCACTTGCTTCCATTGCAGCAGTTGCCCGCCTTAGCATAATAAGCGGCGGCTGGAAAATGCGTGCCAGCATTACCGAAGACCATATAATTGAGCCGGTTTCTCCTACAGAAGGTACAATTGTTCAGTCAGAAGGGCTTTTTGAAAATTTTCCTGCACGCCGTCAGTTTTTAAAACGTGCTGCCACCGAAGGCCTTATGTGCCGTAATACCTTTATAGAAAAAGCTGTTGCACGCCCGGACATTGCATTCAGATTTATAAGCGACGGAGAAATAAAAATAGATTTGCCTGCAGGACAAACCTTGCGCGACCGTTTTGTAGATGCAAACCATTATGAATACGACAAAAAGCTTTTTTATGAGGTTAAAGGTCAGGCATCCGGCTCCGAACCCGACTGGAAATTCAGCATAATAATTGGAGAACCTGCAGTTTCGCGCTCCAACAAAAAAGATATTTTTATTTATGCCAACACAAGGCGCATTCAGGAATATTCACTTGTTCAGGCTGTAGAATACGGCGGACAGGGCTTTTTTCCAAACGGTACCTACCCCGTTGCCTGTGTTTTTACCTGGATAAATCCAAAGCTCATTGATTTTAATATTCATCCGGCAAAAAGGGAGGCTCGTTTTTATGATATTTCTGAGCTGCATCATGCAATAAGCACTTCTTTGAGGCAGTTTTTCCACAATTATACTTACCAGAACTTTTTGAATGATAAGCCGGCAGATGAACCTCAAGACGAACCGGTATATGAAAGGCATATTCAGTATAAAGGCCCTTCGACAGGTTCAGTTCATGACCTTCGTTCTAAGATTATGCCTTCTTTTTATTCGAATACCACCTCCAGTTCTAAGCTTAGTTCAAATCTTGCAGAACAGGCACTTTCTGGTTTTGCTTCGCAGGAGCCGGAATTTATTCCACCGCAAAAGGAAGATGCAAAAGTCCGCTTTATAGGCTGTGCACTCGGAACCTTCCTGCTTGCAGAAAAAGGAAGCAGCCTTTATATAATTGACCAGCACGCAGCCCACGAAAGACTGCTTTTTGATAAAATTATGGCTTCTCAAGGCGGCCGACAGTCACTTTTAATTCCGTATAAAATACGCACGGAGTCCAAGACTCAGGACAACCAGCTTGAAAAATTAAAGGAAAGACTTGGTCAGATTGGCTTTGAAGCAGAAAAAAAAGAAGACGGCTACTGGGAAATTACAACAATTCCGGAACGCTGGACAGGCACAGAATACGACCTTAGGTCTCTCATTTTTGTAAAGAATGTAGAACCGGAACAGATTATCCGTTCTGTTGCCGCCATGACAGCGTGTAAAGCAGCAGTAAAAGACGGTTATGTACTTGATGACGAAACCGCAGCAAAGCTTGTAGAGCAGGCCTTCTCTCTGGAAGACCCGCACTGCCCGCACGGAAGACCAATATACACTGTTATATCAAGAGCCAGATTATTTGAATTAGTTAAGAGAACTTAAAAGCCCCGCAACCTCTGCCTTCCTGTAACTTGGATTTTTTTCCTGTACATATACAAGGTATTTTTCGGCACCGGCATTATCTCCAAGCTGCATGCAGACCTTAGCAAGCTCAATGTATGCATCCCAGTTTTCCTTATCGGTCTTTAAGAGCTCTACATAGGTAGATTTTGCGTAATCATACTGACCTGCCTGTGCATAGGCCTTTGCAAGATTTGCACGGATTGAGTCGCTCTTTGAGTCCAGACGCAGCGCATTCTGGTAGAATTTAACTGCATTTTCGTAATCCTCTTTAAGAAGATAGGCTTTTCCAAGATTGTTATTAGCTTCGATATTGTTTTTATCCTTGTTGTAAACCTGAAGGAAAAGATTTAATGCTGTATCTGTTTCCGGCGGATCAAGGGTAAGGTACATTACACCAAGATTGATTTTTGTCTTGGCATGATCCGGATTAAGCTTAAGAACTTCCATATAAATTGGAATTGCCGCATCAATTTTTCCCTGCTTATCAAGCACAAGGGCGTAGTTATATATAATGTTTACTTTAGAAGCATCGGTTTTTATATAATCCTTTTCTTCATATGCTTCTCGTGCATATTTTTCGGCATCTGCAATTTTTCCGTCATCGTAAAGAACTGTAGAAAGGTTGTACTTGGTAAGAGTCATGTTTTCGCTTGGAGAAAGCATTGTAAGAGCCCTCTTGTAGCTGTCTGCAGCTTCGGCATAATTCTTTTTTTCGTAGTAGGCACTACCAAGTCCCATTGCAGCCTGAACATTTATATTGTTTATTTTAAGTACTGCTTTATAGGCATCAATTGCACCGGTATAATCGGCACGGTCTGCAAGAATTCTTGCTTCTTCCAGATATGCCTTTTCGTGTCTAGGGTCTATATCAATTGTCTTACGGAAGGCTGCAAGAGCAGCTGTATCATTCTTAAGCTTTTTCTGTGTAAGTCCCAGGTTATAACGGCTTGGTGCATAGTCTGTTTTGAGTTCACAGGATTTTGTAAACGAGTTAGCAGCATCATTGTATTTTCCAAGCGTATACTGAATCTTTCCAAGGTTATACCAGTAAAGGTAGTTATTAGGGTCATATTGTACAGCAGCCTTCATCTCTGCAAGCGCAGTATTATAATCCTTATTATCCAGAGCATTCTGAGCAAGAATATAATGTGCTCCTGCATCCTTAGGGTCAGATTTTATAGCTTTCTGGGCCATTGCAACTGCATTATTCATAAGCTGCTGCTTTTTTTCCGGTGTATCTGCTTTTTGAGCAGCTTCGTACAGTGCCTGTGCAATTTCTGATTCTTTAGATGCAATAAAGCTGCTTCCGGCTTCTCCAGGAATACTTGAATCTGCCATATTAAAATGCTTCATGGCTTCTTCTATGTTACCCATTGCAAGGGCTGTCTGCCCCTGTTTAATTTCGTCATTTATAGAGTCAATTTTCTTTTTAAGCTCTGCATTCTTTTTAGCTAAAGCTTCTTCCTCTGCCTTACGCTTTTCTTCCTGCTGACGTTTAAGCTCTGCAGCTGCAGCTTCTTCTGCTTTTTTCTGTGCGGCTTCGGCCTGCTGGTCTGCAAGACGTTTTTCCTCTGCCTGCTGCTGGCTTTCCTGCAGTCTCATAAGATTTTCCATTGCACGGCGGCTTTCTTCTGCCTGTTTATTAGATTCTTCCAGTGCATTTTTCATAGAAGAAAGCGAATCCTGCATTGCGCTTGAGATTCCGGAAGTATCTACATCAATTTTAAGGCTGTCACCATAGCCGCTTCCATTTAAACCTGCAGCTCCATTACCTGCCCCGGAAACATCTCCACCTGCAGCCTTCTTCATATCAAGAATGCTGTTCCAGATAGACCATACGTCTTCATCATCGCCATGCTTTTCAAGGTAAGCATCAAGCTTGTTTAAAGCACGGTCATATTCACCGCGTTCTGCATAGGTACGGGCCAGATTAATAAGATTCTTTTTTGACCCCGAAGAGTTTTTGCTTACACAGCCACCAATACAAAGCAGGCAGATAAGAACTATAGCACCTGCCACTGATGAGAATATAATTATTTTTTTCTTTTCTTCTTTTGTCATTTTTTCCACCCTTTAATCCAACTCTGATTCAAAATCATAATCTATCAGGTCTTCTGTACCCGATGTCATGTTTGTAGAATCTGTATTCTGCAGCGAGCTTGCAACATCTTCAAGCAGTTTTCGGCGGCGTTCGGCTTCTTCCTGCCTCCTTATTTCTGCAAGACGTTCTTCTTCTGCACGTCGTTCAGCTTCAAGGCGTTCTTCCTCTTCCCTCTGACGTGCAAGCTCTTCTGCCATGCGCTTTTCTTCTTCGGCAATACGTGCGGCTTCTTCGGCTGCAATACGAGCTTCTTCCTCCTGACGCGCAACCTCCTGTTTTAAAAGTGCAAGAAGCTCTTCTATTTTGGGACGCTGTGCATCATTAGGTTCCATAACAATAAACTTTTCATAATCTGTTATGGTTTCGCTGTATTTCTGTGCCATAAGATAGGCATTTGCGCGGTTTAATAAGGCTTGAGTATATTTAGGATCTGCAGAAAGTGCAAGTGAATAGCTTTTGGCAGCATTTTCATAGTCGCCCATAGCGTAATAGGAATTGCCCTGATTAAAAGCAAGTACCTTTTTATTTGTAGAAGGAACCTTAAGTCCTCTTGCAAAAGCATCTACAGAATTCTGATAATCTCCTGTCTGATAGTAAGCAAGTCCCAGATAATTATAGGCTGCAGACGAAGCTGAACCGCTGTTTATATCATCTTCAAGAAAAAGCAGTGCTTCGGCAGGTCTATTGCTTTTAAAAAGTTTTTCTCCTTCGCTTTCGGCAAACAGCGAAGTTAGCGGTAAAAATATAAAAAAACACAAAAGAATACCGTATATTGCATTATATTTTCTATTCATAAGCAATCCCCCTTTGACATAAGGAATTAAATCTAATATTCTTATTATCGGTGGTATATAATTTTACTATATTTATAATATTATAACCAATAAATAAAGTTAAAGTAACCACTACAGTGCAGTTATAGTTCTGGAGGAGGAAAAAGCCATGAGTCCCTTTGCAATTGTTGCAGTATGTGTTCTGGCTATTTTTATAACTGGTCTGCTGGTTTTTATTATTAGAACCTCGCTCACCCCAAAAAAAGTAGACTCTATTCCTAAGCTTATTAAACAGGGAAAAACTCAAAACGCCATTAAGATGGCAAAGCAGATTCTTTCCAAGGATCCTAAGAATTACATTGCCCATTATTATCTGGGTAAAGCATACCTTAAAGAAAACAAAACTGAACTTGCTATAATTGAATATAAGCTTGTAAACGAAAACGCACTTTTTGGTCCACAACTTGATGAGCTTACCTTCCGCCAGGAGTTTGCACAGCTTTTGATGAAATATAATCAGCCGCAGGAAGCCTTGCGCAACTATCTTTTGCTTACCAAGCTTGAACCAAACAATCCCGAAAACTTTTATAATACCGGTTATCTTTACGAACAGGCCAACCGCTACGACCTTGCAATGGGCTTTATGCAAAAAACAGTTATGCTCAATTCACGCCATGCAAAGGCTCATGCAGAAATTGGTCTTATGCACTACCGCACAAAGAACTTTGGCGAAGCAAAAAAAGAAATTGATATTGCAATAAAGCTTAGTCCTGAGACCTATTCTTCCTACTATTATCTGGGAAAAATCGAAAAGGATGCAAAGGATCTTGGTGCAGCAATCAAATCCTTTGAAAAAGCCCAGCGTGACCCTGAAATTAAACAGAAAGCAATCATAGAACACGGTTCCTGCTTTATGCTTGCAAACCGCTTTGACAACGCAGCCATGGATTTTCAGCGTGCAATTGAACTGGACAAGGAGAATCTTAACGGCGAAACTCTTTATGCACGATATTTTCTTGCTACCTGTTACGAAAAAAGCCGTCAGATTGATAAAGCTATTGAACAGTGGGAACAGATTTATAAGAGAAACAAGGCTTTCCGTGATGTTTCGGCCAAGCTTTCTGAATATAAGGACCTTCAGGCAAACGATTACCTTAAGGATTACCTTACCTGCAGTAACGAAGAATTCCAGATTATCTGTAAAAATGCTGTTGAAAAGGCACTCAAACACCAGGTTCTTTCGTGCGAGCAGAAAAAATGGGGCTGCCAGATTACAGGCGTAGACAAGGCTTCTGAAGGCTGGAGAAATATGCGCAAGCAGGTTGCTATGTTCCGTTTCTTCCGCGAGCCGGATCCAATAGAAGACGACATGGTACGCGAAACCCTCGATGCATTAAAGACTGCAAACTGCCAGAAAGGCTTTATTTTCTCTTCTTCCGGTTATTCAAATGCAGGAAGACACTTTGCCGAAGGCCGCCCTCTGGAATTAATTGACAAAATCAAGCTTGAATCTCTTCTTTCCAGCGCAGGCTCGTCAGAGGCATAATGAAGATTCTTTGTCTTTCGGACTATGTAGACCCGCTTATCTATAACCAGAATATAAAGCAGGCGTTTTCTGACGTAGATTTAATACTCTGCGCAGGAGACCTCCCCCTGGATTATGTAGATTTTGTGGTAACTATGCTCAATAAGCCTACATATTTTATATTCGGTAACCACAACCTAAACGAATTTCACTTCTATCACAAATCTGCACGGGACCTTTCTGTAACGCTTGAACATCAGATTCAAAAACAGAGCTTTGGACACGGGGGTACTTACGCAGGCTTTAAGGTGCTAAAAGACTCTTCGCTCATGATTCAGGACCCAAAAACCGGAAAAAAAAGGCCGCTTCTTATTGCGGGAGTTTCGGGTTCCATTCAGTATAACAAGGGCTTGAATCAGTATACGGAACGGCAGATGAAAAATAAGCTTTTGCAGCTGGTTCCGTCCCTTATAAAAAATAAAATTAAATACGGTACATATCTTGATATTTTTCTGGCACACGCTTCTCCACGGCATATTCACGACAAGGAAGATCCGTGCCACAAGGGCTTTGAATGCTATAACTGGTTTATACAAAAGTACAAGCCGGCATTTATGATTCACGGACACATCCACCTGTATGATGCAAGGGAGGAACGCGTAACAAAAGCAGGAGACACAACCATAGTTAATGCATACGCACACTGGATAATTGAGTATCCTGCAACAGAAGAGCAGCAAACGGGAGGCAATAATAGTGAACTTGATAGATAAAACCGCAGAAGATGACTTTACAAAGGCAAGAAATAAAGCGCTTTTTAACGAAATTCAGCATTTTCTTTCGCCGGAAGAAGTTTCTCTCATTTCTTTAAACGATGTAAAACAGCTTTTAAAACCAACTGCCGAAACCTATGTAGGCATGAAAATAGTTCCTATTGAAAAAATTGTAGGCAGCGAAGGCCGTTACAACGACTTTGACAATCATTTTTTTCCAAAAAGCTCGCATTTAAGAAACCGCTGGCAGCATGTAGACGAAGCCGCAATCAAAGACATAATACTTCCGCCTATAAAAGTATATGAAATTTCGGGACTTTACTTTGTCCGCGACGGAAATCACAGAGTTTCTGTTGCAAAATCACGCGGAACAGAGTTTATTGATGCAGAAGTAGTTTCTCTTCAAAGCGAAATTAAGCTTAATAACCCCGAAAACCTTCAGGATATAATTAAGCAGATTATAAATTACGAAAAAAGGCTTTTTTATGCAGAAACCTGCTTTGGCGACATTACCGACTACTGGTGCCTTGATTTTACCCGAACCGGCCGCTACGACGTAATATATAACCATATTCTTACTCATAAATACTATATGAACCAGGGAAAAGAAGAAGAGGTTTCTATGGAAGATGCAGTTTTGTCCTGGTTTAATACAGTTTATCTTCCTATTGTAACCTCCGTACGCAAATGCCATATACTCCACAAGTTTCCAAAAAGAACTCTTGCAGATATGTATGTATGGATTGTACGCTACTGGGATTCGCTCAAACATACCTTTGGAGACGATGTTCCTATAGACAAGGCAGTACAGACCTTTGGCAAGATTTACCAGATTCCTTTCTATAAAAAGATTAAAAATTTTTTCAGCAGAATCATTTTACGTAAGGCGATTTCAGCAAATTCTGCCGATAATTATATAAAACTTGACGATTGAAAATTTCAATGTTAAAATTAGAAAGATAAAGAGGAGACATATGGGTTCAATAGACAATTATATCGGAGTGCCTCTGCTGATTAGTGCAGGACTTGGTATATTACTATTTCTTTTCCTTCTTGTAATGAAGTTAAGGAACACTGCAAAAGTAAGCTTTACATTTTATATTGTAACCGGCATTCTTGTTGCATGCTCTATTTTTACATTCTTTGACCTTCATTTTATTTATTTTGTTTTTGCAGTTATACTTGCAGAATTCATTACGCTTCCATATCTGATTATCAAGGCTTTTGATAACCCGGAAAAACGCGAAAAGAAAAAGGCAGAAAAACGTCTTGCAGAACAGAATGCAGCAATCGAAAACAGTGATGTTGTAAAAAAGGTTATTGCAGAGCTTGAAACAAAGAACCAGAAGCTCCTCGAAGTAAATAAGACTCTTGTTTCTCATGTTTCTACTTTCTTTAGCCGCGACAACTCAATGGAAAACTTCCTTGATTACTGTAACAAGATGATTACAGAAAAAGTAACTGCAGACGGTTGTGTTATCCTCATTGCAGATGATTATGATAATACTCTTGCAGTAAAATCTCTTATGGGACAGTTCCCTCCTCCATACAAGCTGCCGGATGATCTTCCGCACAAGCCTTTGCGTGTAGAAACTAACCTTAGATTTGCACAGTTCCCGTTCACAGAAAATATTTTTGGAAACCTTTACACAGAAGGCCAGGCAGTTCTTATTGCAGATTCTGTAAAGGACCCACGTGTATATCAGAACGGACCAGAAGAATTCCTTAAGTGCGGAAGCTACATTTTTGCACCAATCATGCAGCAGGATAAGGTTTTGGGACTTATTGGTCTTGCACGTATTGCAACAAATCCTAAGTTTACAAAAGAAGAATTTGATACTGCCGTTATTATTGCAGATGCAATTTCTACTGCAATTACACCACTTTACAGCTTCCTTGCTTATGCAGAGCATGCAGAACTTAGTAAAGACGGTATTATTGCTTCTAAATACCAGAAGGATCTTCTTCCTGCAAAGCTGCCGGTTATTCCAAATGTTTCAATCGGCTGCTTCTCAAATGCAATGGAAGGTGTCTGCGGTGACTATTACGATGTAATTGCTTCACGCAAGGACAGAATTTCCTTTATTATGACAGACGTTGCTGGAAAGGGTATGAATTCCCTTGTCGTAATGATTATGATTCGTGCAATTCTGCGCCTTACAGTTAATACAGAACAGACTGCTGCTACAATTCTTTCCTGGGCAAACAGAGGTATCTGTATAGACAGTTCAAAGATTGACCACTTTGCAAGCGTTGCACTCATCAACTTTGACAGCACAAAGAACAAGGCTCAGATTTCTACCTGTGGTAATAATCCTGTATTCCACTTCTCTGCTGCTACCGGTGAGTTTAAGCAGGTAACAAGCCCAAGTGAACCAATGGGTGTAGAAAAGAATTCTGTATACAACGATATAGAGCTTGATCTTGCTTCAGGCGATATTCTTGTAACCTGTACCGATGGTTTACTTGAATCTCTTAATGAAAATGGTGTACAATATGGTACTGAAAATTTAAAGAAAGTAATTCTTAAGAATAAGGGCGCAAGCGCAAAAGACATTTCAAGCCGTGTAAAGGACGACCTGAAAAAATACTGCGGTGCAGCACAGCAATACGATGATCAGAGTATTCTGCTCATTAAAATTCAATAACTTGGAAAAGGAGCTTCTTTATGGAACTTAAAATACGTAAGAATGGAGATGTCTATATCATCGACGTAACCGGCGAAATGGATCTTTACAACTCTTACAAGTTAAAAGAGCTTGTTATGAAAATGTTGGAAAAGAACGTTAAGAACTTTGTAATCAATCTTGAACAGGTTGACTACATTGACTCGTCTGGAATCGGTGCATTAATTTACATCTGTTCTACAATTAAAAAGATGAACCTTAAGCTTGCAATTTCTAATATTCATGGTTCGGTTAAAAAAGTTATCGAACTTACAAAGCTTATGGGTTACTTCCCTATTGCAAACAGCGTAGAGGAAGGACTTCTCATGGTGAAAGAGTAATCAGTTTAAAAAAGTTAAGGAGTAACTCGTGGCACAGGAATTAAAAGAATTACGCTCGGACGAAAACGATCCGTTATTCGACAAAACAAACATGCTTAAGAAGGAATTTCCTTCTGACTTTAGGCAGATAAGATATTTTACACTTCTCATTGTTCAGTCGGCTCCAACAGAAATTAAGGAATTGAACCTTCTTGAACAGCAGATAAGCGAAGTTATTAAAAATGCAGTAAAGCATGGAAATCACTGTGATATCAACAAGAAAGTAACTGTATGGTATTCATTCAGCCCTACTCATGCACATATTATCGTACAGGACGAAGGCGAAGGCTTCCAGGATCTCGAAAAATGGAATGAATTCAATAAAAAGCGTCTTGAATGTCTGCACAACAATGATTTTATGCAGCTTGCTGATTATGTTTCATTCCGTACAAAGGAATCAGACAGCCAGGATGGTGGTAATGCTCTTTTTGCTGCCCTTGAATACTGGAACGGTGGATTTGTATACAACGGAAAACGTAATGCAGTTGCAATGCTCAAGAAATATCAGCAGAAATACAGAAATGTAAACCATGACGGTGAATAACCGTTTATAAAAAAAATTTTTATTACAGAATTGTCTAAAAAGTTTAATATTTGTTTATCAGTTTGATGCAAAGCTTTTTAGGCAATTTTTTTAAATTTTGGAGAGTTAGCAGTTTTATAGCGGAATCTAAAATGGGGAAAAAGATATACCGTTTTTATTTTATATTTATAATACTTTGTCTCACCCTGCTTTCTTCATGTCAAAAAAATGAAGATACTGTAATTCCCCTTGAAACAGGATGGTCTTATAGTGTTACCGGTATTCACGGAACATACATTCCCTTTGATATTAAAGATTTTTCAAGTATAAAAAAATCTTTACCGCTCCGCAAAGGCAGCATTTACCTTAAAAACAATTTTTCTATTCCTCTTGAACTTAAAAACAAGACACTCCGCTGTTTTATGGGTAATGTCAAAGTTGCAAGCGAATTATATGTTAACGGAAACTACATAGGAAGCACAGGATTTTTTCCTCCGCAGATTTTCTCAATAGGAGGAAGGTCTACTTCTTATACCATTCCTTATGTTTTGTGTAATGATTATCAAAATGAAATAATTTTTCATATTTATGTAGAAAGCGAAGGAAAAGTTTATAAAAAGCCTTTTATTTCAACCACAAGCTATGTTCTTGAAAAAGAAAAAGCCTTTGATTTTGTAAATTCAAAGCTGCATATTATCTGCTCCTGGGTAATGTTTATGATAGGCATAATGTATCTGGGAGTATTTTATCTTAGAAGACAGGATAAAGAATATTTATCATTTGCCATGATGAATATCTGCTCCAGTTTATTTCTGGTTTCGCTTTGTATTGGAGAATATCCTATCATCTATCATATTGGTTTTTCATATTTATGGTACGAAAAGATTTTCCGTGGTATAGCTTCTCTACTTTCAAGCTATTTTGCAGTTTCCTTTATGCGGGATTATATTAAGCATAAGGAATCGCTTTCCTGGAGAATATTCCGTTCGGCAATTACCATTGGTCCATGTTTCTTTATTGCTTTCTCTGCTACCATGAGGGACTTTTTCATTATGCTTGGTATTTCTTATATTGCTACTTCAATACAGATGCTTTATGCCTTCGTAATGATTTTCATGAATTTTAAAAAGAACAGAAAAAAGATACTGCAGCTTTTATTCGGATTTGTACCTGTTCTTCTTTCAATACTTATAACTGCCATTATATATTTTGCTACAAGCGATATATTCTCACTTACAATTGTAATGGGCTGGCAGCTAACCGACTTTATTTTCCTTGCAATGTTGATTGCTTTCTTTGTATCACAGTGTAACAGAGTAGACTTCCTTAATTCTAATCTCGAAAAGCTTGTACAAAACAGAACAGAAGAGCTTACAAGGGCAAATTCTTCTCTTGAGGAAATAAACTCTCATCTTAAATATGAAGTAGAACGTGCAGATAAAGAAATTGAACTTGCCTCCTTTGTACAAAAAAGCTTCTACAGTCTGCACCTGCCGGAGTTTAAAAACTTTGAAGTAGCTTATTATAATCAGCCTATGGCAGGTGTTTCCGGCGACCTTTATGATTTTTATTTTAATAAGGATACACTTGACGGCTTTGGTCTTTTTGATGTTTCAGGTCATGGTATTTCTTCAGGTCTTGTTACAATGCTTGTTAAAAACATTATTAACGATGAATTTAACAAGGGTAAAAAGCTTGCGCTTAATGATGTACTCTACACTATTAATGACAGAATTATCCTGCAAAAAGGAAACGTAGAAAACTATCTTACCGGTGTTCTTGCCAGAGTCAAAGGAAACGAAATTGAATTTGTAAATGCGGGACACCCGAATGTAATTCTGTTAAAAGCAAATGATAACAAGCTCATTTCTATTCCTCGCGGAAATACCGATGAGACTGGTGTAATTGGTATTGCAGATTTTCCGGTTCATTTTGAAAGTGTAATGCAGACTGTCGAAAAAGGCGATATTCTGCTTTTGTATACCGACGGACTTGCAGAAACTATGAACCGAAACCGCGAAGAATTTGGTCTTGAAAGACTTAGCAGAACCTTCCTTAAATTTTCTGACCTGCCTCTCGAAAAGCAGATTGAAAACATCGTAGAAGAAGCCCGCATCTTTGCCAACCGCGCAAAACCAACCGATGACATTACGCTGCTGCTTTTGAAGAAGAAATAATAAAAATCTCCATAAAATAAAAAGGACTGTCAAAGACAGTCCTTTTTATTTTATGGAGGTGAGGAGAATTGAACTGGGTTCCGGTCGCAAACCTCGTGTTTGCTCCCTCCACCCAATCTTCGTTCGCTTCCGGCGCCCTCCATGGCGCCTCTTCCTCCCTATTCAGTCGGCGCTCACTACGCGGAGTTCGACCCTCCTTAGATTAGTTAAAACAAGAACGCTTCTACTGTTAAGTAGAAGCGTTTCTTTTGGAGGTGAGGAGGGTC
>JAEEGJ010020100.1_pt1 | contig 14589 bp, 17 predicted proteins | sample 8958761 | NCBI WGS metagenome assembly JAEEGJ01 (sample SAMN16246546, study PRJNA631951) | gut metagenome | biome: gut microbiome; feature: rumen; material: RS-attached | host: Bos | place: Iran: Karaj | collected 2018-10 | reverse complement strand
CAATGTCGAATCAATAAAATGGTGATCTCTAAAAAGAACTTGACAAGAGGTCACTTCATAACAGGAGAATGTGAGAGTTCTTCATAATAGCTGTAATCTAAAAGCGTATCATACAGTTCAAATCCGTGAAAATACTGTGCATTATACACATCCTCATAAACATCCTCTTCCGTATTGCCGCCAAATAACGCAAAATTGTCAGACTTATCAATATATTGCCGTTCAGAGATGATCTCTATCCCTTCATCAGCCAGATGATCGTAAAAATCTTCTTCAAAGTCACGATTATACTCAAGTACCGCTTGCTTCTTCTGCTGCAATGACCATCCAAAGCTAAATGCACCCACAACGATCAAACCAAATACTGCCAGTAATATTCCTGTTATTACTTTCTCTGAATTATCCATAATATAGTAAGTCTCCGTATCTACTAATTTTGACCCCTTAACCCCGTCCCCAAAGGTTCATTTATTGAGCGGCTTTTTCGAGATCGGCGGTGACTTTCTTCAGATCCTCCCGGATACTCAGATGCTGCGGGCAGACTTGCTCGCACTTGCCACATTCCTTACAGTTGTTGGCACGTGAATTATTCTTGCCCATTTCATCCCAGTTCCATCTTGCTACGCCGAAATCCTGATACATATGGTACTGGTTCCAGGCACGGAAGTTTCCCGGGATGTCAACCCCAAACGGACAAGGCATACAGTAACGGCAACCGGTACAGCCGTTTTGGATACGACTGCTCATGATCTCCTTGATCTTATCGATGGCAGCATATTCCTGCTCGTTCATTGGAACAAAATTAGTAAAGGTATCGAGATTATCCTCTACCTGCTCCATTTTGGACATACCACTTAAAACGGTCAGGATATTGGGCAAAGTAGCGACATAGCGCAGTGCGAAAGAAGATGCGCTCTTGCCCGGACGAACCCCTTCAAATACATCCAAGATATCCTTGGAGAATTTGGAAAGAGAGCCGCCCTTGATCGGCTCCATGATGGTCAGAGGGATGCCAAGTTTTTCAGCCAGTTTGTAACCTTTCATACCGGCCTGTTCATCGATATCCATATAATTTAACTGGATCTGGCAGAAATCCCAGTCACGATAGTTGATGATCTCTTCAAAAGCATCATAGGAATCATGGAAAGAGAATCCAAGGAAACGGATCTTGCCCTCTGCTTTCAGTTCTTCCAGTCGTTTTACGGTACCCAGATCGCGCTGCTTTTCCCAGCTGCCACGGTTTAAGGCATGCATCAGATAAAAATCAAAATGATCAGTCTGTAATTTTTTCAGCTGCTCATTAAAATATTTATCCACATCTTCAACGTTATTTACAAACCATACCGGCAGTTTGGTTGCCAGATAGTAGGAGTCACGTGGATATTTCTTCAATGCTTCTCCGACAAAGAGTTCGCTCTCCCCGTCATGATAAGGATAAGCCGTGTCGATATAATTGACACCGGCAGCAATGGCAGTATCCAGCATCTTTTGCGCCTCGACGCGTTCGATCTTGCCGTCAGGACCTGTCGGAAAACGCATGCAGCCAAAGCCGAGCAATGATACATCAATCCCAAGTTTTTCAAATCGTCTTTTTTCCATTCCGGTAACCTCCTTGGAGCATATAACGGGAAGAACCCATTTTCGTTATCATAACTATATATTTTATACCATACTATCCGGAATGTTTAAAACCCCAGCCATTTTTGGCTGGGGTTGAATATATTCATTCTTCCTTACATACTTCCTTGGCAAGACGGACGAACTTATGAAGTCCGTAAGGCATGATGTGGCGATAGTAGTGAAGAGATACTGCGGACAGTGTCATTCCATGCGTGGCATCGGTATATGCACCGATAGCCTGCCCGATCATATGAACCTCCGCCTACCGCAAGGATCAGATCCACATCGTTTTCCTCCTGATTTTTTTATTTTGTAATTGCACCTTGTACCAAAAGTCTTAAATCATCCTCATTTCCAAGGCATGTAGATAATGTAAGGATCTCTACCGTATTTGCCGGAGCTCCCATCGCATCGGCAAATTCCTCAAATTCTCCATCATCAAAATCCAGCCTGTATGCTTCATCATCTGTATCTGTCACTTTAACAGCAAATAGTTCATATTCCTTTACTTCGCCACCCCTCGTGATCTTTATCATAGGGTGATTTTGTATAAATTCCTCATCAAGATAATTTCTTAACGTTCCAAACATTAAGCGAGTGCCATCAACATCCTGTGCATCATGTCCATAAATTATATTATGCGGATTATCCTCAAGATCACATCTGTAATCCAGAAAGATAGCCCCCAGCTCATTTTCCTCCCCGGTATAAGTTGTATGCAGATATTTCTGATTGTCCTCACCTCTAAGTACAGGAAAATTTATGTCTGAATCCGGTACAGTCAATTCGCAATATCTATCCGCTTTCGTTCTTTCTTCTAATTCCAAAGCCCTCTTAGATAACCGAACATCTCTATGGTATTCCAATATGCCGGGCAACAACATGAGCATTATACAGACCGATATCACAGCTACACCTTCCCATATATAGGTCGCCATATTTTGCTTCTTACTGTGCTTCCGGACTTTTTTCATGCAACATTTTTCTCCCGTCTTCTTCTAAAAAGGATAACACCCACACTTATAATCGACATTATAATGGCAACTGACATGATTCTAAATTTTAAAGTCATATCTCGAATGCCTGTATTCGGCACCTCTCCAAATGAATTCAAAGATAATGTCATTGGAAGGTCTTTTTTTGATAGGAGATTTTTAAGCTCATCCTTGCTCATCCCCTGTATCTTGCCTATTTTTGTGTAGCTGTAAGTATTGGATCCGTAAAAAACACATAAATATCTTGAATTATAAAGAATAACATCTCCCGCCTCAGCTGTTATCCTGGTATCATTGCGCGTAAGTTTTCTTCCTATGTCACCATACTGCTCAAATCCGCCATTTCTTGACATGCTGATGGATATATTTTCATTAGAAAGAAGCGTTTTAAGTTCTCTTGCTGATTCGTTGTCCTCCATCTGAACTTTTAACTGCTTTCCTCCGACACTAATGTAAAACACATCATTGGTCGCTGCTGAAACATTTGTATATTCCATGCTTCCCATGACCAGCATAAAAGCTATCAGCATAATTACCATTCTCTTCCAGTTCATAATACCCTCCTTGCTGTTATATATTCTTTCCAAATCTGTATAATTCTTTTCTCTTCTTTTCAGACTTGTTCTGTCTTCCGTTCGCAGTAAAGATACCTCTCTTTTATGAACAGTATATGTTCCATATCAAGAAATATCCAATATCTATATAGAATTTTTAGTTATTCTGCAATAGAATATCTGTGGAGGTGTTTTCCTATGGAAATTCGTGTACTCAGATACTTTCTTGAAACAGCCAGGGAGGGCAATATGACAAGAGCCGCCGAGCATCTGTTTATTTCCCAGCCCACCATGTCAAAGCAGCTAAAGGAATTGGAAAAAGAGCTTGGAACCAAGCTTTTCGTACGCTCCAACTACAGCATCCATTTGACACAAGCAGGAATGCTTCTCAGAGAGCGTGCGGAAGACATTCTGTCTCTGGTTGACAAAACAGAGGCTGAATTTAAATCACTGGAAGAGATCAACAGCGGCGATATCTATGTCGGGGCTCCGGAATCAGAGGCAATGGGGCTTTTTGCAGACATCGTCTGCAATTTACAGAAAAGCTATCCAAAGATCCGCTGCAATATATACAGCGGCAATATGCAGGATGTATGTGAAAAGCTCGACAAAGGCTTGCTTGACTTTGCCATTGTGATGAACTTTGTGGATCTAAATAAATACAACTATCTCCCCATGTCCACTGAGGACAGATGGGGAGTGATCTTCCGAAGTGATGATGCTCTTTCAAAAAAGAAGACCTTTTCGATTTCTGATTTAAGGGATATGCCGCTGATCTGTTCAAAACAGTGGGTAGATCAGGAATTACCTGACTGGTTCGGTTATGGTCTTAAGGACATAAATATAGTTGCCACTTATAACCTTCCATATAACGGCGCCATCATGGCCAAAGCAGGCATAGGATACGCTGTAATGCTTGATAAACTCGTTCACACAGGTGATGGAAGCGATATCACATTTCGACCGTTAAAAGATGTTCCAAAATCAGAAATGTATATCATTTGGAGAAAATATCAAACCTTCACACCAGTGGCCGAACTTCTGATCAATGAATTGCAGAAATCCTTCAAATAAAAAAGCGTTCATTGAGAAGCATGATCTCCTCTTTCTATTATTTTTCCGTCAGATACCACCAATCAGGAACTGTATCTTATTAATTAAAATGTATTGCTTTTATATAATCTTTGTCCATGTATACATCGAAACTGAAATCTGTAAGATCATAAACACAGGACCATTCTGTGTTACTCTGCGAAACTTTTTTTAACAAATCTCTTGCCTCATCCTTTGTGAGTATGCCGCCTTGTTCCTTCAATGTATCATTTATGGTGTCATATCTGCTATCAATACCGCCATCACCATAATGAATCCCCTCCGTAAGAACAGAATTTGTCGCAGCATTCAAATCGTTAATACACATTTCACCATCAAGCCATTCTACTACAACAGAACGCCCTGTATTATCAGCAAGGAATAGATGATAAGAAACACCGAGGCCAGTATGAATATCCTGATCAGAAAGCAAAGCCAACGCCTCTTCAACCGTTGCACATTTATCTAGCAACACGCGAATAGCCGTATATATTGAGAGATCGTGTCTCTCCGTATCCATATGTGTCTCTCCCATCTCCAACTCAAGGATTGCAGCACCAAAACCTGCTTCATTAATGCCATCAGTAACACAATATGGAGCCGCAAGCATCAAGGCCTTTCCTTCTTTAGAATCCGGTTGAATCAAATCATTCCCGCTACCGACCCCCAGAACTTTGAGATCTGCTAGGGCATATGATTCATAACAGCCCTTCGACGATATATGAATTACAAGAGTATCGGTTTCCTTGTAGTCAAAATTACGTCCCATTATTACATTTCCCTCCGGTGTCTTTGTTAAAAATGTAGCGCAACCCATTCCCCTCTCATCAAACGAAACAGGAATATTATAAAATTCTTCTTTGCGCACCCACTCGAGTAAATCCGAAATCGACTTAATGTCTGTTTCAAGCAACTCATCCGTTTTAACTCTACCGGCATAATCCATGTAGTATATTCCCTTGTCAACCTGCTTAATACTAAGGACACTTTTTATCTTATTGAATAACAAAATGGAAATAACTATTAACAAAACGGCCAATATCAGTCCAATTATTTGCACTATTTTTTTCAGGGATTTTCCAATGTCTGCAACTTTTATTTTTTTTGTTCGATTATTCATAACTACCATTCTTTCAATGAGTTTCAAATTGCCTCTTTACCAGAGTTCGCCCCAAAACACAATACTCTTCCAAAAGTATTTAAAGAAGAATAGGTCTCCCTATTCTTCTTTATATGATCTTACTTTATTGCCCGGACCGATCAAACCGATTGACTTTTATCCATTGCCTTCAGAGTCATCTTGCGCTCGTACATCTTCTTGTCAGCGCGTATAAATACTTCGGTATAGCTCTCATCGATGTCGGGATCAAAAACAGCCATTCCGCTTGAAATAACGATTGTACCATTACCGAGGTTCTCATCGATCATCTTGTCAAACTGTTCCTTAAGAACTTCTCTGTTCTCGAAATCACTGTCTTTGAGAATGACAACAAATTCGTCTCCTCCGATACGGTAAACAGGACTGTGAGCAAAAATCTCACATATCATCTTGCATCCATTCCTCAGGTATTCATCACCTGCCTCGTGCCCCAATGTATCGTTGACCTCCTTAAGACCGTTCAGGTCAAAAACGACAACCCCATAGCCTTCGTATGAGTGTTCTTTTGCCTGGAGCTCAAGATCACGCAGGGATTCCAGATATGCCAGTTTGTTTTTGACACCGGTAAGTCCATCTATTAATGCTCTGCGGTTGGCATTCTCCATCTCGCGTCCAAATTCAATTTCCTTCTCCCTGTATATGAAGGAGTGGATCGCGCATGTTGCAAAGAGGCAGCCCAGAGCATAAAACGGCATGAACGGGAACATCATCTGAAAAGCGATAAACACTGCCATTATGATGCCCGAGAAGCCTACGGTCATGTAATGGTGCTTTGTAATCCCCTCTGATTTTGACGATACATAAAATGCATAAACTGCTGACGCGAAGAACAGTATCATCTGCATAAACAATGCGATATATCTTGCGGGAAGTGCCTGATATACTTTATCCGCAGAGAATGTGAAAACGATCGGAACAAACAGATTAACTGTAAGGATGATCATCTCGAATATGAAGATAAACCATCCGGAAGCCAGGAAGATCTTAGTCAGTTTACCTTTGCTCTCAGTGAAAATAACAACGCACTTTACCCAAAATACTACTGACAGGACCATCGTGGAAAAATCAAGGATAGTATCAATGTAGGTTATGACGACCCATTGCTGCTCATTAAAAATGCCCCAGAATGCATCTGCGATGAAATAAGATATCAGAGAAAGCAGAAAGCAACGGTATTTTGTCCGGATTTCGCTATTTCCCGGACCCTTTACTTTCCTCAATGCTTCAAAATTTACGATTACGAGGACGATTATCGATATTATCCCAATACTGGCGTAATACATAAACCATTCCCCTTCTTTATAATGATGTCTTCAATGTAAAGAGAACTCTTCCGGTAAATCCGTTTGAATATAATATACTGTTTCCCGTCCTTTTTTTCAATTGTTCTTGTGATGGCTGCTGTCTTTTTCCTTTGAAATTACACATTTAGAATAGTGTATCATCAGACTTGCAGCCATCATTTTATTTTTTCAGCTTATTGATCATGTTTGCCAGTGAAAGAAAATCTTCCGCTTTCACAATGGCTATACCCTGGGCTTCATCTCCCAGGACCACCAGTTGATCCCCTGAAGAAATATCAAACATTTTTCTGGCCTTGGCAGGGATTACGATCTGCCCCTTGTCCCCAACTGTTACAAGTCCGAAAAGATGCTTGCCTTTGGGCGGAACATCCAGCCCAAAATTTTCCGCAGGCTCATAATTGGCCAGATCATCTAAGGAAACTCCGAAAATATCAGCCAGCTGCTTGCATTTATCAAGGTCCGGGACTGATTCTCCGGCCTCCCATTTGGCAACCGACTGCCTTGTGACCCCAACCTTATCGGCTATATCTTCCTGAGTCATTTGTAATATCTTTCTCAATTGAACCAGATTATCGCTAAACATTTATTTCTCCTTCTTCTTTTTGATTCCAAGCACTGCCCATCTGAAAAAGGGGATCCTCGAGATCAGGGCATATAATCCGTATCCGAAAACAAATCCTGCCACAAGGCTCAAAACATAGCAGACAGGTGCAGGGAAAAGTTTTGGCTTTGCAACAAACAAAGCAACCGAGGATATTCCGAGATAATGGAATATATAAAGACCGAAGCTGTGCCCTGTCACCCATTTTGTAAATGCATTTGAAACATCTGCGAATCGTGCCATTAAAGAAAGCATGGCAACGGCCCCCACATACGCATCCAACGAATAAAGAAAGCCTCTGTTTATGGGCTTATCCGCAAAATTTTCTCCAAAATACGTGAATGAAAAAATAATGCAAAGGGCTGCTGCGGTCGCCATCAAGGGTACGGCGATCTTCTTTATCCTTTCAATGACTTCATCATTTGAAAATACATAATATCCGAGGATAAAGAACACAAAGTAGAATGCGAACCGATATACGGAAACGACGGGAGCGTTTAAGATCTGCGCCGCACCCCATATCGGAAAAACAAAAAGTGCTGCCAGCCACAGCGGAGTCTTGGCTCCCGCCTTTAAAAGCCTTCCCTTTTCGATCTTCCTGACAAGAACAAGCACTACACAGTATATCCAAAGAAGATGCATATACCAAAGCACCCCGCTTCCGGTTGCAACCATTATAAGATATATGATGGGTTTGGGAACCTGTGCGGCAGAAAGTCCTTCAATACCATCGCCGAGAGACATGCTTACATAGCCCTGAATAAACTGAAAAACAAAAAGTCCTATGGTAGAAGGAACCAAAAGTTTCAAAGTCCTTGCCTTGATAAACTCTTTGTTCGAATGAGAATCAAGCGACAGCCGGGCGCTGATACCCGAAACCAGAAAAAGCACCGGCATAAACCATGGATAGACCAGATACTGAAAAATATCAAAGTACTGTACGGAAAGATCCGTGATCTTTCCAAGCCCACCCGGTACACCCTCTGCATTGTACATGTAAAATACATGATAGATCACAACTATAACTACCGTGATCCAACGAAGGTTATCCAAATAATGTTTTCTCATACCAATCCCACCTTTGCAATATATTTTAACATGATTATATTGCCTTTATAAATGGGAGTCTATCAAGCAAAGTTAACATTTGCGGTGCAAAAATGTTACTTTTTCTTTACCTTTTCCGGCATATCCGATAACAACCCTCAAAAAGATGATATATGACGCTGTTTAAAAGAGTTGCTACCGGAACCTGTTAATCTAACATCAGGCTAATATTATAAATAATATTTGCTCCATCAGAATATTTAAAACAAAAGATCAGCCCCAAAACAGCTATAACAAAATGCAATAAAATGAAAACAATCAATGGTATTTTACTCTGCCCCTTTAGCATTTTAAATTGAGCTATCGTAAAGCCAGTAAATCTTATTAATATGAATAAAATTTCGGCGCTGCCGGCACCGAATCGATAGCTAATTGTTTCATCGAGTTCACCGAACCAATTCTCATATTCTATAAAATCACATCCGAATATATGCCAGAATATGTTCGGAATAAATGTCACTAATAAAACCAATAGTATTATATCTATTATGATTAAAATAACGCTAACTGTTTTCTTGTTTTTCATTTGTCCGTTTCCTCCATTTGTATATAAACTGAAAGCTATGAATATGGTGCACTTTCATGTCTATACTAAGGATACGAATCAGCTAGCAGTTTTTTATGGCTACAGACTCAAAAAATTGGATGATTCATATAGAAAGAACCGTTATAGCGAAACTTTACAGTAAACATTACGAATAAAGGATCTTACCATCCACCAGTATAAAATCCTTGATCTTCTTTGATGAGAAGCCCTCTATGCTTACAAATCCAACTCTCTCAACAGTTATCCCCTTTATTTCTTCAATCTGCTTTTCTTCCTGTTTGCATTCTTCTGCAGTCATTTTTCTGTCAAAGAACTTGCACTCATAGAAGTCATATTTATCTCCAACCCTTTTTACTACGCAATCAAATTCACCGTTAGTTTTATTAACCGGATCATCGTACCAATAGCAGCCAAAGTCTTCAATGTCATCTATTGCTCCACTAACAGCTTGTCTGTGGAAGTATTCGAGCACAACACCTTCAAATCTTCTGCTGATAAACTCACGAAGATTTTCTCCAAAGTTGCGCTTATAGTATTGTTCCGGTCCTATTCTTGTTATTATTCCGGCATTACCGAAAATGAAGGCGAAATAAAACCTCATAAGGTTATCTTCTATCTCGTAGAATTGCTTTTTCTTATCATTCTTCCTGTTAATAGGCTCTTCCTTCCTGATTGTTTCCATATCAAGAAGTATCTTCAACTGCTTATCAAGAAGTCCGTTTTCGTTGCTCCTCATCCAGTCCCGTATTTCAGAATATTTCTTTTTACCATTTCCCAATGCCTCAAGAATACGCGTGTCGAATGTCTTCTTTATTTCTTTGATCATAGTATTCTCAATATGAACCCGAACCAAACCAGTCTCTGGCAGGAGCAGCTTCTTTATGTTTTCTTCCAAAGAAGTCGATTCATCTATAAGTCCCAGTACATATGGAGACCCACCAAAAACGGAATACATTTCAACTTTTTCTTTTGGCGAAAGGTTAGGGTAGAACTTAGCTGCATCATAGTAATCAAAATCTCTTATATGAAGAATAAGTGAAAATCTTCCGTAAAGGGGATTGTCTTCTTCAAGCAGTTCTTTCATTACAGAGATATAGGAACCACAAAGAATAATCTTTACATTTTCAGGCAGCTTATCTATTACAGCCTGCATTATAGAATCAATCTCTCCCTTTTTTTTGGTCTCCTTAAGGTAAGGATATTCATCAATAATCAGAAGAATTTTCTTTTCCAGCGATTTTAAATAATCCATCATAGCGAAAATGGATTCAAAACTCATTTTAGGGAGAGACAATGATGTACAGATGCTTTGATATAAAAGCGCCATGTTCCCTTCAAATGTGCTGGTCACACATAGATGATTAATTACCACACCCTCAAAAGAATCGGCAGCTTTGTTAATCAGGGTAGATTTTCCTACTCTTCTCTTACCATACACAAGTACAGCCGTTTTGCGCTTCCAGCTCCTTAATTCTCTCTGGAGTTCAGCAAGTTCATTTTCTCTTCCAACAAACATGATCAGCCTCTCTTATTCTGAAAATATTTTCACTGAAATATTTTTCAGTATTTATGGCTACTATATTCCAATAATCCTCATAAGTCAAGATATAAAACACATTGGGGGGGCAGGTACCAAGGTGGTTCTACTTTAAATTACCAATCTCTTCTAAGATCATCTCCTGATCAGACACTTAAAATATGCATCAATGATCTCACCGGGATTTTGTGTAAGACCGTTCCCGATCCACCATTTGACTGTGTTGATAAAACTTCCTATGACAAACTGCTTCTTGAAATCAGCAGACACATCTATATCAATATGAGAGATCATATCACCGAATGCATCTTCAAGATACCTCGAAAAGTAGCGCGTAAAGAGCTTTTCCGACTCTCCGTACATGATCGAACTGATGTTGTCTTCATGATCTTTGATGTGCCAGAGGATGTGTTCCAGCAATGCCTTCATTTCCTCATGGTTGGCCGAGAAATCGTGGCTCTTCTCAGGCATGAGCGACTCGGAAAATACATGCGAGAACATCTCGTCACACATCTGCTCGAGGAGCTGGTCTTTCGTCTCGAAATGAGAATAGAAAGTGCTCCTTCCGATATTGGCTTCATCGATGATCTCCTGCACTGTTATATCTTCAAAACGCCGCTTTCTCAGCAACTTTGTAAGCGCATCGTATATCGCCGTCCTGGTCTTCTGCTGTCTTCTGTCCATCTTCTTTTACCGTACATTTTTGCCGAAATGTTCAATAACTGACATATCGCAAAGTCTGATTATTGTTTGCTCATACAGCTGATTATACCATTTTGCTGAACACGGTGTTCAGAAAGTGAAGGATATGAATAACAGTAAAGCGATCAGATACGCAATATACGCGGCATTGCTCTATGCGGTAAGCACTCCTTTCTCCAAACTCCTCATGGAGAAGATCCCTCCGGTCTTCATGGCGGGCCTGCTCTATCTCGGAGCCGCGGCCGGCATGAGCATAGTTACTTCCCTGTCCCGTGGCAGAAGCAAAGAGAACTCATCTTTTACCCACAGCGACCTGCCCTATCTCATTCTGATGGTCGTGCTGGACATCGCGGCTCCGATCCTCCTGATGACGGCTCTGAAGAACTCTTCGCCCGAATCTGTATCCCTTCTTAACAACTTCGAGATAGTCGCCACATCCCTGATCGCGCTGCTCATCTTCAAGGAGAAGATATCGCCCCGGTTATGGATCGCGATCGTACTGATAACCGCCGCAAGCATCCTGCTCTCCTTAAGCGACATCACTTCGTTCTCCGTATCGGTCTATTCGCTCCTGGCCCTGCTCGCCTGCTGCTGCTGGGGACTCGAGAACAACTGCACAAGGAAACTCTCGAACAGGGACCCCGCAAGGATAGTGATAATAAAAGGGTTTGGCTCAGGAACGGGTTCTGTCATCGTGGCACTGATATCGGGAGAACGGCTCACGCTCACACCTTATATACTGCTGGCGCTGCTCCTGGGCTTTGTCGCTTACGGTCTCAGCATCTACACATACGTCTATGCACAGCGCTACATAGGAGCCGCCAAGACATCGGCATTCTATGCCCTGGCACCGTTCATGGGAGCGCTCATTTCGCTTGCGCTGTTCCCGAAGATACCGGCACTGCTGTTCATCATCTCATTCGTGATAATGGCACTGGGCGCATTTCTGGCTATTGAAAAAGAAAGGACTTAAAACATGGAAAAGAGAGATTTCAAATTCGACAAGAGAGCTGACAAATACGACGATCATTTTGAAGGCAGGATGTCACGCAGGTTCTATGAGCTGCTCTACAGATACACCGCACTAAAAAAAGGCGACAGAGTCTTAGACGTCGGCTGCGGAACAGGCACGATCTTAAAGACATTCAGCGAACTCGAGAATATCGAAGGACACGGAATAGATGTGGAGCCGCAGATGCTCGCAGTCGCCTGCAGGAAATGCCCGGACATGGACATCAGGGAATGTTCCTGCGAAGATACCCCTTACGATAACTCCTACTTTGATACGCTGACCGCCTGCATGGCTTACCATCATTTTCCGGACAAAGACGCGTTCGAGAAAGAAGCCCTGCGTATCCTTAAGCCTAAGGGCAGGCTCTATATCGCAGATCCCGCCTTCCCGCACCCCGTAAGAAAAGCACTGAACTTTATGTGCCGCAACATCAACGGAGAATTCTTTTCATCAGGAGAGATAAGATCAAGATTCGAGCAAAAAGGGTTCCGTTATATCGGTGAGCAAAAGAGCGGATTTGCGCGGCTCGTCATTTTCGAGAAGCAGTAACTGCTTAAGACAAGGGCCCCTTTATTTCCTCTTGAATACCATCTTCATACGGCCGTCACCTTCGCCGACGTAGTATGTCATGGTGTTGCCCTTGACCTCAGCCGTTGCAAAAGTAGCCCTGCCTTTGGAGATATTGAAGTTATACCTGTTGCCTCCAAGGTCCTCTAACTCCATCTTGATCGAGATAGGTTTCTTGACTTCTTTCATGCTGACCGTGTACTTGACCTGGCCGTTCTCTATCTCATATGTCTCGGAAACGCCGAGTTCCTCAAGTTCCTTGGAAGAGATCTTCTTCCCGTCCGCCTGATATTCCTCAACAAGCACCCAGGTGCCTTCAATGCCCTTGTTTGCGCATCCCGTAAATGAGAGTGCCAAGACTGCAAGAAGCAGCACGGCAGTAATCCTTACCAAAGACCATGCGGTTTTCTTTCCCATAAATAACCTTCCCCCATTTCAATTACGCTAAACATGCCGGCTAACAGTATACCTTACCGCATTCATTTTGGTAAAATCCTATTTGAGAAAGCGAAGCTGCGGCCGGAGGACCTAAAATGAAGACTATCCTGAAAAAACTGAGGGTTTTCAGAATGCCTCTTCTGCTTATCATTATCCTGGTCCTGCTGTGGTTCCCGTTTGCTGTCAGTTACGGTACTTCGTTATTTACCCACAATTATTTCTCTATGCATAACATTGCCAAACTGGCAAAAACGGCTGTAGTCATTATCGGGCTGCCGGTTGCCGTTTACGTGATCTTTCGCATTACCGGTGCCATAAAACTGAATATAAGCCTTAAGTCCTTAATACCCAACACCAAGAAGTATCTTCCGGACATAACGGAGAGCCTGCTATCTGATGTTGAAAGCGATATTTCGGGCGGTATGAGATTTCTCAAGAAAGGCCATATCGGCATGTCCGAAAACTATATCATCGGCAGCCTTACGCTTAAAAGCTTCACACCGGTGATCATCCCGGTGAGCGAAGTCGTTGAAGTGCTGTACGAGAGCTTCGAAGGTGAAATAACCCATTTAGGCATCGACGGAACGATATCTGACGTTTCAGACTTCTATCAGTACCTCTTTTTCAGATTGAGAAACGGCAATTACGTGCCCGTGCTGATAAACGACGAGGACGATACGGCAAGCTCGCTCCAGGCTCTCCGCGAGGCGGGGATCGAGACGGTCGTCCTCAACAGGCTCGACATGAAGAACGCGCTCGTGTCAAAAGACAAGATACTCTCATTTATCAAAGAGAAAGAGAGGATCATTGTCAGATCGTCGGATTCAATGCACATTATCGCGCTCCCTGTATCAGACGGCTGTGTGAGCTTCGAAAAGTTATTCTACGATCCGCAGGACCGCCTCATCGCAACTGCAGCCTGTGAAGACGGCAGCAGCCTCAAATACATCATCGACGAGATGACCCTGAAGCTTACAAAAGATACGTAAGATCCGTTATTCCTGCGAGTAATACTGCTCTCTTTCCTTTGCTTCCGATTCCCTTTGCTTGCCGAATGCCACAAAAAAGCTTATCACGAATATCGCGATGGCCAGGAACGGGAGCGCCATTCCTATCTGGAAGTACCAGAATCCAAGATTAAAGATACTGCCCGCGATGAAATACGCCAGGAACAGCAAAGGTGTTATGATGAACTTCGCGATCGAGATCGGTCTGGTGCAGTAGCCCCTGCCGTTCGTTCCGCTCGCCACGACATTGTAGATCTTGCCGCCGTACCTGCAGCCCGCCAGATACGCGGGCACCAGTACATACTTGAACTTAACGTTATAGAACTCGGTCGAATACTGAAGATGTT
>JAEEGJ010020099.1_pt1 | contig 14589 bp, 13 predicted proteins | sample 8958761 | NCBI WGS metagenome assembly JAEEGJ01 (sample SAMN16246546, study PRJNA631951) | gut metagenome | biome: gut microbiome; feature: rumen; material: RS-attached | host: Bos | place: Iran: Karaj | collected 2018-10 | reverse complement strand
ATGAGCGAAAAGCGTTTGCCGCTCTTCACCTCTATGGGCAATATGTTGTGTCGGTTGGTGATTTTCGATTTCCTGATCAAAAAGTCTATCTCCATTCGTTCTTCCGCATCCTCGTTGCTCGACTTGCTGTAAAAAAACAACTTATGGCCTGCTGCCGCAAGCATTTGTGCCACAATGTTTTCCATTAACATCCCCTCGTTAATATCCAACTTGCCCAATATCAGTTTCTGATAAACCTCCACAGGAACCGTCCCTTTGTCATTGAACGCATGGCTGATCAGCAAACCCGTATCGGCCATATAACACTTCAAAGTGGTTCGCGACTCGTTCAAACGCAAACCAAGACTCGGCTCTGTCGTATTGTAGCAACAATTGACAATGCGAGCGTCATTCAGCCAGAAAAAAGCATCATCGTAATCGCGCATTCGGGCCGAAGAACTGATGGCTGAAAGCCGGAACTTTTTCTCATGCTTCTGCAACTGACCGGGAATTTCGTCGAAGATAGCCGTCACTTTTGTTTCGGCATTGTCAGCGTATTTGTGGATGTCGTTCCGATAAAGTGTCAGGATCTGCCTCTTGACGGCCTCAACCTTGCGAAAATCCTTGGTTTCATTGTATTTCAACACGGCTTGCGGCATCCCTCCGATAACCATATAAAGCCGGAACAAATCCATGGCTTTTCTGTGCAATGCCTGTCCGAGCGGCACTCGCCGTTCAAAGCAATCTTCGACAAAAGGCATCAAAGTTTCGTTACCCATCGCCCACATAAACTCTTCAAAATCCATCGGATACATTTCGAGAGTTTCTTCCTCGGAAGGAATCACGATGTCTTTCACATTCTTTTTGATGCTGATGAGCGACCCCGTCTCAATATAATCGAAACGCCCGTCAGCCACTAAAAACTTGACGGCTTCACGAGCACGAGGACAATCTTGCACCTCGTCAAAAATGACAACCGACCGCCGAGGTTTCAATCGCTTGTTGTAATGCAGCTGCAAATTCAAAAGCAACTTGTCAAGGTCTTCCAGATACAGGTCAAACCATTCCTTCACCTCTTTGGGTGCCAATCGAAAATTGATGAGCAGGTAGTCATCGTACTCATTTCGGGCAAACTCCTCCACAATATAACTCTTTCCGATTCGTCGTGCACCTTCCACCATCATGGCACTCGTTCCATTGCTCATTTCTTTCCATTCACGCAACTTATTATAAATCTTTCGTTTCATATATTCAATTTCACGTTTTTGAGCTTTACAAACATCTGAATATTCACGTTTTTGAGCTTTAATTTGCCGCAAAAATACACGTTTTTGAGCTTAACCAAATATAAAATCCGAACTTTTTGATTTTTTTTCGAGCGATAACCACATTATTCACTATCTTTACCGCAAATTTCAAAACCTTACAAATATGAAGAAAAACAAACTTTTCCTGTTAGCCATGATCACCTGTTCAATCGTATCGTGCAACACACAAAAACCTGAAACTGAGCCGAAAGGCAAGGACAAGATCGGCCCGAAAGAGCTTACCCTTACTTCGGACATCATGACGCCCGAAGTGCTTTGGAGCATGGGCCGCATCGGCGAATACAGCATCTCGCCCGACCACTCGCAAATCGTTTACAACGTGACCTACTACAGCGTGCCCGAAAACCGCAGCGGCTCCACCTTGTATATTATGAACGCCGACGGTAGCGGAAACAAGGTGTTGGTAGAGAGCAAGGACAGCCAATACAGTCCGCAATGGCGTCCCGACGGCAAGAAAATCGGCTTCCTCGCGCCTAAAGACGACATTATGCAACTTTGGGAAGTGAACCCCGACGGAACCGGAGTTGAATGTGTTTCAAACGAAAAGGACGACATCAACGGCTTCCTCTATTCGCCTGATTGCCAGCAGATCATCTTCACCAAGGAAGTGAAGCTGAAAGAGACCGTTGCCGACATCTATCCCGACCTCGACAAGTCCTCTGGCCGCATCAACAACGACTTGATGTATCGCCACTGGGACCATTGGGTGGACACCTACGGCCACATCTTCGTGGGCAACTTCAGCAGCGGCAAAATCGAGGCTTCGTTTGACGCGATGCAAGGCGAGCAATGGGAAGCTCCCGTGCGTCCCTTCGGCGGCATGGAGCAGGTGCAGTGGCTGCCCGATGGCAAGAGTTTCGTCTATTGCTGCCGTAAGAAGGTCGGTAAGGACTACGCCCTCTCCACCAACACCGACATCTACCAATACACCATCCTGAGCGGCGAGTGCAAAAACCTCACCGAAGGCATGATGGGCTACGACCTCAACCCCGTCATCTCCCCCGACGGCAAACTGATGGCATGGGAAAGTATGGAACGCGACGGCTACGAGAGCGACAAGCAACGCCTCTTCGTGATGAACCTCGAAACGGGCGAAAAGACTGACTACTCCGCACGCTTCGACCAATGCTGCACGGGCTTCAGTTGGGCCGACGACAGCAAGACCTTGTACTTCATCAGCGATGCTTACGCCACCGACCAACTTTATGCCCTCAACATCGAGAACGGCGAAATCAAGAAGCTGACGGAAGGCAAACACAACTATGTTTCAGTGCATTGGAACGGCGACAAACTGATTGCCGGTCGCCAGTCGATGAGCCACCCGACCGAGCTCTTCAGCGTTGACCCTACCACAGGCGAGGCTAAGCAAATCACCACCGTGAACGACAAAATCTTTGCCCAACTCACCATGGGCGACGTGAAGGAACGCTGGGTGAAAACCACTGACGGCAAGGACATGCTCGTGTGGGTCATCTACCCACCCCACTTTGACGCGAACAAGCAATACCCTGCCCTGCTCTACTGCGAAGGCGGGCCACAAAGCACCGTGAGCCAGTTCTGGTCGTACCGCTGGAACTTCCAGATGATGGCCGCCAATGACTACATCATCGTGGCCCCCAACCGTCGCGGTTTGCCCGGTTTCGGTCAGGAATGGCTTGAGGAAATCAGCGGCGACTATGGCGGGCAGTGCATGAAAGACTACCTCAGCGCCATCGACGAACTGAAGAAAGAGCCTTACATCGACGAGAACCGCCTCGGTGCCGTGGGTGCCAGCTTCGGCGGCTTCAGCGTGTACTGGTTGGCTGGTCACCACGACGGCCGTTTCAAGGCTCTCATCGCCCACGACGGAATGTTCAACCTTGAAGCGCAATACCTTGAAACTGAGGAAATGTGGTTCGTCAATTGGGACCTCGGCGGCCCCTATTGGGACTGGAACAACAAGACCGTCCGCAAGACCTATGCCAACTCGCCGCACCTTTTTGTTGATAAATGGACCGCACCCATCCTCGTCATCCACGGCGGCCTCGACTACCGCATCTGCTTCACGCAAGGAATGCAGGCCTACAACGCAGCCATCCTACGCGGCCTCGATGCCGAATTCCTCTACTTCCCGGATGAAAACCACTGGGTACTGAAACCGCAGAATGGAGTGCTTTGGCAGCGGAGGTTCTACAACTGGTTGAATAAGTATTTGAAATGAAAAAAGGAGGCGATTGCCTCCTTTTTTCATTTAAGGCGCTGTCTCACCACCTCAAAACAAACCACTCCCGTCGCCACGGAAACATTCAACGAATCAATATCCCCAGGCATGGGAATCATCAGGAGGCCGTCAAGACGTGGGATGAAGGCGGGACTAATGCCATCCTCTTCGGAACCCATCATCACGCAGAGCGGACCAGTGAGGTCGGCTTGCCAGAGGCATTCCTTGGCTTTTTCGGTGAAGCCTACCACAAGCAATCCACTGGCTTTCAGGAAGTCAATGGCATCCTTCATGTTCTCAACGCGGCACACATTAATTAATGATAATGCACCTGCCGAGGTCTTCATCGCGTCGCCGTTGATGAGGGCCGAGCCTCGGTTGGGAATGACAATGGCATCCACACCGGCGGCGTAGGCAGTACGGGCGATGGCACCGAAGTTGCGCACGTCGGTCACGCGGTCGAGCATGAGGATGAAAGGGTCACGACCATCCTCGAAAACAGCGGAAACCACATTCTCCAATGGCTGGTATTCTATTGGGCAGATGAAAGCCACCACACCTTGGTGGTTCTTGCGCGTCAAGCGGTTCATCTTCTCAATGGGCACGAATTGCACTGGCACACCGTTCTTGCGGCAAGTGTTGGCAATCTCCGAAATCTCAGGCGAGCGCGTACTGCCCTGAATATAAACCTTTTCGATTTCCTTCTGCGAGCGAATCAGCTCCAAAACGGGATGTATCCCGAACACCATATTATTCTTGAAATTGTCTTCCATCAGTTCAAATTTTCTGCAAAAATACAGCTTTTTCCAACTAATTTTCTACTTTTGCATCATCAATACCAAACAAAATGAACACATTGAATAACATAAAAAGCCTCATCGCACTCGCAATCCTTTTCGCGGGAGCACAACTGAACGCACAAAACACCTCCCCCGAACCTGTTTCGGGCAAGACCTTGGAGAAGGATTACATCAACAGAAACCTCGTCTATCCCGAGGACGACCTTAAGCAAGACAACAGCGGTAAAGTCGTTGTCAGCCTGCGTGTTGACAAAGAAGGCTTCGGAAGCAACTACGCCGTGAAATCGACTTTCAGTGAAGCCGCCTCACCCATCGCACTCAATTTGGTAAAGACCATCCTATGGGTGCCTGCCACCTGCGACGGCATTCCTTACGAGTGCGATCACGAATACGAAATCGACTTCAACGCCAAAAGTTACAAACGCTATTGGAAGAAGCACGAGCGTGTCGATGTTCCGCTTGAATTTGAAGCCGATACTTCCAACGCCATCTTCGAATATCGGCAACTTAACGAAACGGCGCGGCCTTACTTCGCCGATGGCGGCAGCATTGCCAACCACCTTTACAACAACCTGCGATTCCCCGTTGAAGCCAAAGAAAGGGAGATTCAAGGTACTGTACGACTGAGCTTTATCATTGAGAAAGACGGCAGTATCTCCAACATTGTGGTAATCAACTCGGTGGGCGGCGGCTGTGACAACGAGGCCATCCGCTTGATGCAGGAGACCGTTTGGATTCCTGCTGAAAAGAACGGGAAATACGTCCGCAGCCGCAACATGCAAGACATCACCTTCAGCATCGGGAACCACAATTTCCAAGACGGTAATAGTTATTAGTTGTTAAGCTTTCAGTTACCAGTTATCAGTTGGTAGTTATCGGTTTTGAATACGGGCTTTTGAATCATTAAATCATTAAATTACAAATTATTACACAAATGAAAAAAGTTTTATTCACGGCATTGGCTCTTTCATTAGCCATCATTTCTTTTGGACAGGACGAACAACCTCAAGGCTGGTCGCACAAGGGCAATTTCGGCCTCAATTTTGGACAAAGTTCCTACACCAACTGGGCAGCTGGCGGGCAAAGCACAATCAACGGACAAGCCCTCTTCAACTACGAGCTTCGTTACCTGAAGGGCAAATTCAAGTGGGACAATATTTTGAACACTTCATTGGGCTACAGTTATTTTGACTTCAAGAAAAAGCCCATCAAGACCGACGACAAAATTGAGTTCACCTCATTGGCTGGCATCAAGGCCACCGAGCACCTCAACTATAGTGCAGAACTAGCCTTCCGCTCACAATTCGCCAAAGGCTACGATTACGCCACCGACTCCACCACCTACATATCGAAGTTCCTCGCCCCCGCCTACATCACCCTCGGCGTTGGTATCGAATGGGTGCCCAGCACGCACTTCTCAATCTATTTTTCCCCTCTCACTGGCCGCATGACTATCGTCAACGACAACCGTTTGGCCGAAGAGGGCGCCTTTGGCGTGAACGAACTGGACAAAAACGACACCATCACACATACCAACTTCAAAAAAGTGCGCTATGAGTTCGGTGCTCGCGCCGTGGCCAAGTTCCAATATCCCATTGCGAAGAACATCGACTTCAACTCCAAGCTCGAACTCTTCTCCAACTACCTCAAAGACCCACAATACATCGATGTGGACTGGCAGAATATGCTTGTGCTGAAGGTCAACGACTGGCTCAATTGCAACCTCTCCACCCACCTCATCTATGACCGTGACATCCCCTTCTACGACGAAGCGGGCGTGAAAATCAAAAACTCGAAGGTGCAGTTCAAGGAAGTGCTGGCCATCGGATTCATGATTAACTTGAAGTAAACATGCTGAAAATCGGCATCTTGTCGGACACGCATTGCACCCTCATCCCGCAACTTTTCGACTTCTTCAAGGACGTTGACGAGTTGTGGCACGCGGGCGACATCGGCAATATCGAGACTGCCGAGGCCTTGACCAACTTCAAGCCATTGCGCGCCGTGCATGGCAACATCGACGACCATGTGGTGCGGATGCAATACCCCGAAGACCTGTTTTTCCACGTAGAGGAAGTGAACGTCTACATGACCCACATCGGCGGCTATCCGGGGCACTACATGCCTGAGGTGAAGTACATTCTGGAGGAAAAGAAGCCCGACCTATACATCTGTGGCCACTCGCATATATTAAAGGTGATTTTCGACAAGAAACTCAACTTGTTGCACATCAACCCGGGCGCGGCGGGCAACTCAGGATTCCACAAGCAAATCACCTTCATCCGAATGAACATCGATGGGAAGACGTTCAAGGACATGGAAATCTTCGAACTCGACCGCAAGAGGCTCATCTAAACGAAAGGCCGACTCCCAAAAAGAAGTCGGCCTTAAGTTTTCATCTTACCGAACTTAGCGAATACGGTCAGTAGAACGTACTTTCTTGATGTCCTTCTTCAACCCAAATGCGGCGGCAATCGTCAGTAACAAGGCGACCAAAGGCAAGAAAACGCCCACCTTAAAGGTCGGATCGGCGCCAATGGGTTTCCCAATCACACGAATGTAGTAGGCAAACACCACGGCAATCCAAGCCACAATGACTACGATATTGATACGGGCAATCTTGTGAAGTTTCACAAATTGGGCCAATTTCACTGCACGAAACAACCCCATGGCCAAATAACCGTCCAAAAGCAGCGCGGTAATAGTGAGAATCAACACCGGCAAGCTAAAGGCCGTCTTAAACGGCACCACACCGTCAGGCAGTTGGGAATCAACTCCGAAAACATTGAAACGCAAGATGTTGGTCTCACCAAAATACTCCGCCAATGGCATGAAGAACAACAGCGCAAATAGCAGCGCCGACAAGAAAAAGAAAATGGATTGCAATCTTTGTGACATAATAAACAGATTTGAGGCTGCAAAAATACGATTTTACGTCCACAAAAGGGCTTTAAAGAAAAAAAATTACGCGAACGCTTGTCTATAAAAGATATTTGCCTATCTTTGCCGCACTTTTACAAGCCGATTGAACAATTGACTTTTAGAAGAACAATCCAAGAAATTATTATTACACGATTTGTGTTCCTTTAGGAACAAATAATTCCATTTTTTATGTATAACATCTTTGAACTCAATGAGAAGTCTTTGGAAGACCTCAAGATTATTGCCACTGAAATGGGTATTGATGACGAGAATCGCGACAGAACACAGCTGATTTATGACATCATCGACCATCAAGTCGACCACCCTGACATCAAGAAGAACGAAAAACCCAAGAAAAAACAAAAAATCCAAAAAAACGACAAGAATGAGCAACCCACCCCTGCTGTCAAAGAAGAAAAGAAGCCAAAAAAAGTTAAACCCACTCCACAAGAGACTGTAAATGAACCCCATATAGAAAAAAAAGAGCCTAAGGAAACTATTGAGAAACCCATCGAAAACAATAACGCAAAAGAGCAAAACGGCAAACGCAACAAGCGTCCACGCATCAACAGAAACGCCGAAACCGCTCCTGCTGAAACAGCCATAAAGTCACACCCAGACGAGCAACACGAAGAAACGGAACTCGCCAAAAAGGCGACCATCGTGGAAGTGCCCGTTGAAAATTTGACAGAAGCCCCACACACACCCGAATTTGTTGAAAGAGAAGAAATCCCAGCGGAAGAGCCAATCATCAACGAGAACAGTCAAGACTTACCTGCTCCAGCTGAAGAAAAACCTTTTGTCCCCGATCCAAACAAAGTCAACGTATCGGAAGGCAACGGGCAGCAGTTTATCCGCAAGGAAAAGCAACCCAAGCCTGAAAAGAATGAAAAGCCCTATCGTGAAGAGCTGCTGAACCAGTTCGACAGCACGGTAAAAGCGGAAGGTGTACTTGAGGTCATGCCTGAAGGTTTCGGCTACCTGCGCTCGTCAGACTACAACTATTTGCCCTCGCCTGATGACATTTATGTTTCGCAATCACAAATCAAACTGCTGGGCCTTAAGACCGGTGACACAATACTTGGCGTCATCCGTCCGCCCAAGGCCGGAGAGAAGTATTTCCCTCTGGTTAAGATTGACCTCATCAACGGACGCCGACCTGACGAAGTCCGCGACCGTATTCCCTTTGACTTCCTCACGCCTTTGTTCCCTAACGAGAAATTCAAAATTACTGGTCATCAAGGCTGCACCATCTCGACCCGTATCATGGACCTATTCGCCCCTATCGGTAAAGGCCAGCGCGGTCTTATCGTGGCCCAGCCCAAAACAGGTAAGACCGTCTTGTTAAAAGAGGTGGCCAACGCTATTGCTGCCAACCATCCAGAGGTATACCTCCTCGTGCTGCTCATCGACGAGCGTCCTGAGGAAGTCACCGACATGCGCAGCAGCGTGAAGGCCGAGGTTATCGCTTCCACCTTCGACGAGCCCGCCTCAAAACACGTGCAGATTGCCAACATCGTCCTTGAAAAGGCCAAGCGCCTTACTGAATGCGGCCACGATGTAGTCATCCTTTTGGACTCCATCACCCGTTTGGCTCGTGCTTACAACACCGTTTCGCCTGCCTCGGGCAAAGTGCTTACCGGCGGCGTGGAAGCCAACGCCTTGCAGAAGCCAAAACGCTTCTTCGGTGCCGCCCGTAAAATTGAAAACGGCGGTTCGTTGACCATTTTGGCCACGGCACTCATCGAAACAGGATCGAGAATGGATGAAGTTATCTTCGAAGAATTCAAAGGGACTGGCAATATGGAACTCCAACTCGACCGCCGACTGTCAAACAAGCGCATTTTCCCCTCCATCGACATTGTGGCATCCGGCACCCGCCGCGACGACCTTTTGGTCGACGAACGCACTTTGGCGCGCGTGTGGGCCTTGCGCAACCATTTCGCCGACATGAATCCTGTCGAAGCCATGGAATTCCTTAAAGATCGTATTGCAAAAACAATCAATAACGAAGAGTTTTTGATGACTTTAGACAAATAAATCCTCATTGAAGTGGCGTATGGGAAAACATGCGCCACTTTATTTCACTGCAAAAACATGAAAAAACAAGCCCTGCTATTCATCCTTCTCCTGTTCGAAATGCAACTTTTCGCGCAGGACAACGCGATTCTCAAAAGCATCCTTGCTTCGGGAAGCGAGGTGACCACCTTCGATGCAGACTTGTACAAAAGATTCGAAAAAAACGCCACTCCTCAAGAGCATTACGGCAAGCTCTTCTTCGTCTCACCATATCATTTCGCCGCCGTGTTCAACACAGGCAAATACATGATTGTCAACAAGAAACGAATCAAGGTCAATATCGGGCTTTTTTATGGAAACTTCAAACTCAAGAAAGGCCCGCTCCATTCTCTGGCCAACATTTTCCTGTATGCCTTCCAAGGACGTTGCGAAGATCTGGCAAGTGAGAACAATTATTCTATACAAGTAAGTACCGACAGCAACTACCATGTTGTCACCTTTACCAAAAACAAACATACGATTGGCTTGACTTACAAGCAAGTTATCTTCAAGTTCGACCTTAATGACTTGCGTGTCAAAGAAATCATCCTGTATGACACCAACAATTCTGTTGACACTTACCGTATCTCCAACGTGCTGTACAACGTGGAAGTCGACAATAGCGTTTTTGAAACCAACTGAATTAGAATCAGTTGTATAGCGATTTCAAATCCTCTGTCGTCAGGCCGTTGAAGTCGCCAGAACTCATGAAAGCACCAATGACATTTTTCCGCTGACCTTTCTCCAACAAAGACATCAATTCTGCTTTGTTGTGAACAACCTGTAAATCAGCACGTCCAAAACCTTTCACAATTCTTTCATCAGGCATCAATTCCAATTTTTTGATGGCCACGGCGTGTGGGTCGTAGAAAACTATGGCTTGGTCAGCCAACTTCAAGGCATCGCGGTAATGGTCGATGAAGACCTCACTGAGGCTGCTGTAAGTGTGCAACTCAAAGACTGCAATCAAGTGTTTCTCAGGGAATTGCTCGCGCAAAGCCTTCACGCTGGCATTCACTTTGGAAGGCGCATGGGCGAAGTCGCGGAAAATGAAATTGTCGCCGTTGTCGAACAACAATTCCAAACGTCTTGCAGCACCTTTGAAAGTGGCAATAGCCTCGTAAAACTGCGTGTCCGAAATGCCCAACTGTCTGCAAACTAATCGCGCCGCGTTGATGTTTTTCATGTTATGGCTACCGAAAACACCTACTTCCCTCCTACTGCCATCGGGCAAAAGTAAGGTGGTTTTTAGTCCTTCGTTTTCAAAAGGATGCACACCGTAGCCATAGGTTTGGCATGATGCGCCTTGGGCGATTTTCTCCGCTTCCACATCGGTTTGGTCATAAATCAAGCAGCCGCCCGGCTCGATGGTGCGAACAAAAATGCGGAACTGTTCCAAGTAGTTGTCAAAGGTTGGAAACACGTTGACATGGTCCCAGCCTATACCACTAATCACCGCAATATGAGGATGGTAGTGGTGAAACTTCGGCACACGGTCGATGGGCGAAGTGAGGTACTCGTCGCCCTCCATGACCATATATTTCGCCGTCTCGCTGAGGCGCACCATCACATCAAAGCCCTCCAGCTGGGCACCAACCATGAAATCCGTCTCAATGCCAACCTGTTTCAGCACGTGGAGAATCATGGAAGTGATGGTTGTCTTGCCGTGGCTGCCCCCGATGACAATGCGCGTTTTGTCCTTGCTTTGCTCGTAAAGGTACTCAGGATAGGAATACACCTTCAACCCAAGTTCCTGAGCGCGAACCAGTTCCGGATTATCAATGCGGGCGTGCATACCCAAAATGACGGCATCATACGTCTTGTCCAACTTTTCGGGATACCAGCCCCACTGCGGAGGCAAAATACCTTCTTTGGCAAGACGTGACTTACTCGGCTCGAAAATCTCATCATCCGAACCCGTGACTTCATAACCTTTGCGGTGCAAGGCGATGGCTAGGTTGTGCATGGCACTGCCACCTATGGCGATAAAATGGACTTTTTTCATAGGATTGAAATTTATCGCAAAAATAAGGAATTTGTCCTTTCCCACGCGATATTATTCCAAAACTTCCCCATAGCAGTCAAAATAATCCGCTTGGGTGATTTTGACTTTGTAGAAATTGCCGATAATCAACTCCTTATCAGCGGGAATGAGAATTTCGTCATCGACTTCAGGGGAATCATACTGAGAACGGCCAACGTAATAGTCCCCTTCAAGCCGGTCAATGAGCACTTTCTCGGTCTTTCCTACCCTTTGCGCGTTGATTTCCAATGAAATATCCTGTTGAATAGCCATCAGTCTATCGACTCGCTCTTGCTTCACCTCGTCGGGAACATCGTTGGGCAAATCGTAAGCGGCGGTGCCTTGTTCGGGTGAGAAGGCGAACACCCCTGCCCTTTCGAAGCGCATGTCTCTGATGAATTGGCAAAGCTCCTCGAAATCTTCCTCGGTCTCGCCAGGGAAGCCGACGATAAAAGTGGTGCGGAAAGCAATGTCGGGCACGTGCTTACGCACATTCTTCACAAAGCCAATAGTCTGCTCGCGGTCCACGCCACGGCGCATGTCCTTTAATATATGCGTGCTGATGTGCTGCAAAGGCAGGTCGATATAATGGCAAATCTTGGGGTTCTCGCGCATCAAATCTAGCAACTCGTCGGGGAAGCCCAAAGGATAGCCATAATGCAAGCGTATCCACTCGAAGCCGTCAATGTCACAAAGGGCTTTCACTAACTCTACGATGTGCGGCTTGCCGTCAAGGTCATGACCGTAATAGGTCAGGTCTTGAGCGATAAGGATGAGTTCTTTCACACCTTGTTTGGCCAAACCTCTCGCCTCCTCCAACAGGTTCTCCATCGGCACGGAGACATGATTGCCACGTATAAGCGGAATGGCACAAAACGCGCAACGGCGGTTGCAGCCCTCGGAAATCTTCAGATAAGCGTAATGCTTCGGGGTGGAAAGCACACGTTGGCTACAATACTCAGGTTTCACCTCCTCTTTAAGCAGATCGGCAGCGATGAGATTGACGCTCTCAACACCGTAGAAGCCGTCCACCTCGTGGATTTCCTCCTGCAACTCTTTGCGGAATCGTTGCGAGAGACATCCCGTGACGTATAGTTTCTTGATTTTGCCTTGCTTGCGTAGTTCGGCATATTCAAGAATGGTGTCGATAGACTCTTCCTGCGCATCGCCAATGAATCCACAGGTGTTGATAATGACCACATCGGACTTTCTGTCAGAATCGTGACGAATGAGGTAGCGATGCTCCAGCAAAGCAGCCAAATGCTCCGAATCGACTTTGTTTTTGGAGCAACCTAAAGTGATGATATTCAGAGAGGGCTTTCTCATTCCATGTATTATAAAAAGATTTTGAAGGCATAGATACACTCGCTTATCGCTCGGTATGACATGCCTTCAAAATCTTTATTCAAACAAACTATCAACAAACGCCTTGCGGTCGAAAATCTGCAAGTGGTCAATGCCTTCGCCGACACCGATGTACTTGACCGGGATCTTGAACTGGTCGGAGATACCGATGACCACACCGCCTTTGGCAGTACCATCAAGTTTGGTCAAAGCCAAAGCATTGACCTCGGTGGCAGCAGTGAACTGCTTGGCTTGCTCAATGGCGTTCTGGCCTGTGGAAGCATCCAAAACGAGCAAAATCTCATGCGGTGCATCGGGAACGACCTTTTGCATGACTGTCTTGATCTTGGTCAACTCACGCATGAGGTTTACCTTGTTGTGCAGACGACCCGCCGTGTCAATGATAACCACATCGGCATCCTGCGCCACTGCCGACTTCACTGTGTCGAAAGCCACAGAGGCGGGGTCGGCTCCCATGCCTTGCTGAACAATCGGCACGCCTACCCTCTCGGCCCAAATCTGCAACTGTGAAACGGCAGCCGCACGGAAGGTGTCCGAAGCACCAAGCACGACCTTCTTGCCCGCATTCTTAAAGTTGTGAGCCAACTTGCCGATGGTTGTGGTCTTGCCCACGCCATTTACACCGACGACCATAATCACATACGGTTTCTTGTCCGAAGGGATATCGAAAGTGGTGCCGTCGCCCGACTCATTTTCCTGAAGCAAGGCCATGATTTCCTCTTTCAGAATGGAGTTCAACTCATTGGTGCCCACATACTTGTCGCGAGCGACGCGCTTTTGGATACGGTCAATGATTTTCAATGTGGTTTCCACGCCCACGTCGGAGGTAATCAAGATTTCTTCCAAGTTGTCGAGCACTTCGTCATCGACGGTCGACTTGCCCATGATGGCTTTGGAGATGCGGGAGAAGACGCTGGTCTTGGTCTTTTCAAGCCCTTTGTCGAGGTCTTCCTTTTGTTCTTTCTTTCGGGTTAGGAATGAGAATAGGCCCATGATGAATTATTTTTGACTTCGAGACCTCGGGACTTCGGGACTTCGAGACTTTGGGGCATCTTTCGTCCCGAAGTCTCGCGTCCCGCAGACCCGAAGTCAAATTATACAAACACAAAAAGGCTCTCCCATAATGGTTATGGAAAAGCCTAATTTTCAATTGATAACTTCAATTATCTCTTAGCAAGATATTCCTGAACCTTGTCGGCGGGAACAACAATCTCGTCGAAATAATAGGCGCCAGTCTTCTCAGAACGCTTCATTCTGATGATCTTGCTATAGGTTTTGTCTAAGCTACGAAGGGTAGCAACAGCTTTCTTTGCCATAACGCTAAATTATTTAATCTCCTTGTGGAGGGTCATTTTCTTGAGAATCGGGTTATACTTCATCAACTCCAAACGGTCGGGAGTGTTCTTCTTGTTCTTCATGGTGTAGTATCTCGAAGTGCCGGGCATGCCGCTGGCCTTGTGCTCAGTGCATTCGAGGATCACTTTCACGCGTGCATCTTTCTGTTTCTTTGACATAGCTTATACTCCTTTCAAAATGTGGCTGCAAAAGTACAACTTTTTCGAATACCCGCAACCAATTTTATGAAATTTTATTCTCCTTCGATGACCTTGTTCACAATTTGCAGAATTTCAGCCTCTTGCACAAGTGCAGCAGTCTCAATTTCGGCAGCTTCCTTCAAAATCTCGGCCTTGAAAACTTCGTCTTTGAGTGACGAAGCGTTGATTTTGACGTTCAAATGGGCACCCATCACGGCCGAACGAGCGCACAAAGCACCTACTCCAGCGTCGGTGACGGAGTTCGGATTGCCGGTCTCAGCCATGGCGCGGACGACCTCGAAAGCCTTGAAGGCGACCTTCATCGTGCGGAAAGGCACCTGGGTGGCATACTTGGTGGCCTCTTGGATGGCGGCGCTAC
>JAEEGJ010020097.1_pt1 | contig 14590 bp, 11 predicted proteins | sample 8958761 | NCBI WGS metagenome assembly JAEEGJ01 (sample SAMN16246546, study PRJNA631951) | gut metagenome | biome: gut microbiome; feature: rumen; material: RS-attached | host: Bos | place: Iran: Karaj | collected 2018-10 | reverse complement strand
GCTGCGCCTCCTCGAGGAGACCTACAAAGGCTTCGTCCGCGCTGGCGCCAACGTGCCTGAGGAGTATCAGGAGCACTTCCGCAAGCTCAACGAGGATATCGCCAATCTCTCCATGCGCTTCGCACAGAATGTGCTGAAGGCCACCAACGCTTACAGCAAGGAGCTTCCCGACGGCAGCAAGGTGACTCTCGACATGCCCACTTGGGAGCCGTTCATGATGACTTGCCCCGACCGCGCCCTGCGCGAGGAGGTGTGGCACGCCTTCACCAACCGCTGCAAGGATGGCGAGTACGACAACACCGCCATCATCGAGGAGATGGTCAACAAGCGCCGCGAGCGCGCCAACATCCTCGGTTTCCCCACCCATGCCGACTATGTGCTCGACGACTGCCTGGCCAAGAATCCCGATAACGTGTACAAATGTCTCCTCGACATCTGGACTCCCGCCCTCAAGGTGGCCAAGGCCGAGCGCGACATCTACCAGCACATGCTCGAGAAAGACGAGCCCGGCGCCAAGCTGCAGCCTTGGGACTGGCGCTACTATGCCGAGAAATATCGCATCGAGAAATACGCCCTCGAGGACAGCCTCGTGCGCCCCTATTTCGCCCTCGACAGCGTCCGCGAAGGTGCCTTCATGGTGGCCAACAAGCTGTATGGCATCACCTTCAATGAGCGCACCGACCTGCCGACCTACAACCCCGAGGCCCGCGCCTTCGAGGTCAAGGACGGTGACAACGTCATCGGCATCCTCTACATGGACTTCCATCCCCGCGCCTCAAAGCGCAGCGGTGCCTGGATGACCGAGTTCCGCGGCCAGAAACGCACCCTCGAGGGTGAGAATGTCATCCCCATCATCCAGGTTGTCTGCAATTTCACCAAGCCCACTGCCGACAAGCCGTCGCTGCTCAACTTCGACGAGAGCGAGACCCTCTTCCACGAGTTCGGCCACGCCCTCCACGGCCTCCTCAGCAAGTGCACCTATCCTTCGCTGGCCGGCACCAACGTGCCGCGCGACTTCGTCGAGCTCCCCTCTCAGGTCATGGAGAACTGGTGCCGCCACCCGCAGGTGATGAAGATGTATGCCCACAACTACCAGACCGGCGAGGCCATACCCGACGAGCTCATCAAGAAGATTGAGGCTGCCGCCACCTATGGCCAGGGCTTCATGACCACCGAGCTCCTCGCCGCCTCGCTGCTCGACATGGACTACTACAGCATCCGCGAGCAGCAGCACATCGACCCGGTGGCCTTCGAGGAGCAGGCCATGAACAAGATAGGCCTCATCCCCGAAATCATCAGCCGCTACCGCAGTCCCTACTTCCAGCACATCTTCACCACCGGCTACGACGCTGGCTACTACAGCTATACCTGGACCGCCATCCTCGATGCCGACGCCTTCGAAGCCTTCGCCGAGAGCGGCGACCTGTTCAACCCCGAACTGGCCAAGAAGTTCCGTCACCTGCTCGAGAGCGGCAACACCGTGGAGCCTATGGTCCTCTACCGCGCCTTCCGCGGCAAAGACCCCAGCCCCAAAGCCCTTCTGAAACGCAAAGGAATGCTTTAATCAATCTAAATCATGGAATACAACAGCTATCGTCGTCTCATGCGCAGCACCACCGACCGCAGAATTGCCGGTGTCTGCGGCGGCATTGCCAGCTACCTCAACATCGACCCCACGGTGGTGCGCATCATTTTCCTCTTGGCGCTGCTCTGTGGCAGTTTCGGCTTCTGGGCTTACCTCATCGTCTGGATTGCCGCACCCGAAGACAACCGTATCGAGCGATAAACTTTATTTGATTCTTAAAATGAATTGGCATCAACCGAAAACTGTTGATAGAATATTGATGTACGAGGCGCCACAGCTGACGGTGGTCAGCTTCCGCGCCGAGCGAGGCTACGCCATTAGCACATTGGGGTTGAACCTCTGGGAGCTCAATCCCGAGATTGACAATCAGGAACAGATGGAGAGTTACACCATGCACGACACCTGGCTCGAAGGCACCGACGGATTCTTTAACTAAAGCATACATTCTGAAAGCAATGAAAGGCTTTTTCATTATGGCTGCCGCAGCACTTTCGCTGACGGCGATGCTACCGGCGGTGGCGGTTGCGCAGTGCAACGACCTCACGCTGCCCTACAGCGAGGACTTCGACAGCTACACCCAGACGGGCGGCGCCACCATACCCACCTGCTGGACCCGCGTGGTGGGCATCCATCCCACCAGTTCCACGGCCACCTACCCCAACCTCACCACCGCGTCCAGCCATGGCACAGTGCTGAATTTCATGGGTCAATGCAGCGAGAACGACGGCACTGGCACCATGAAGATAGCCACGCCCCACATCCCGGCGCCACTCAACAGCCTGGAGTTGAGCTTTGATGTCTACAAGTACGGCCTCACCGTCTACCTGGCCACCGACCCCACCGACCAGAGCACCTACACCCTGGTGGGTTCCTACAGTCCGGGCTGGTCGTGGACCACCTATGAGGTGCGCACCGACACCTTGACGGGGGCTAGTTCGAACACCGGCTACCTGGTGTTCTGCGGCGTCTATGGCAACAGCGGCTACTCGACAGCCTACCTCGACAACCTGACCATCCACGCCCTCAACGCCTGCCAGCGACCCGAGTTCGTCCGCGTGAACTCCATCACCCCCTACACCGCCGACCTCGCGTGGCCGAGCGTGACGGGACGCCAGGGCTACCGCGTAAGCTACAACGACACCAACGACCTCGCTACCGCCACCTTTAGCAACGAGCCCACCAACACCAACACCCTCAGCGGCCTCAACCCCGCTACCGAATACTACGTCTGGGTACAGACCATCTGCGACGGCGGTGCCTTGAGCGACCCGCGCCCGACGACCTTCACCACCCAGGCGGCCTGTTACCCCCTGGTCAACCTGCGTCAGGTGAGTTCCAACAGCACTTCGGCCGCCTTCGAGTGGAGCTTTGACGGCCGCGGCAACACTGCCAACAACGTGTGGGTAGTGCTGCACGACCTCACCGACCCATACGTCCAGGACTATGAGGAATTCAGTTCCGGCCCCACCTACCACTTTTTCACCAACCTCGACCCCACGCACGACTACACCGCAAGCTTCTACACCCTCTGCGACGACGACAGCGCCGAGGCCGTAGTCGTCCCGCTGGTCTTCCACCACTGCGGCGAGAGCGAGTTGGCCCCCAACTATCGCAGCTACTCCAAGGACTTCCCCTTCAACTTCGCCTATAACTATAGCTACAGCCAGACCCTCTATCCCGCCTCGGTGTTCTTCGACATGGACACTATCCGTGGACTCGCGGTGCGTCGCGACACCGCCGGCTCCACCGCCACCACCACGCGTACCATCAGCATCTGGATGGCCAACACCCAAGCCACTGCCAGCACCAGCTCGGTCTCGGTAACCGGCATGCCCCATGTGGCCCACGGCAACCACCTCTTCAAGGAGCAGGAGTGGGACACCGTCATCTTCAACCACCCCTTTGTCTATGACGGCCACTCCAACGTGCAAATTGTCATTGTCGACAGCACCGGAAGCAGCGTCGGCCTGTCGACCTGCCCCGCCTGGATCAACCATGACGCCGAATGGGCCACCTACTACAACTTCAACGACAACACCGATTACAACCCCGCCAGCCTCACCTCGACGCGCAACCTGCAGAAGCTGCCCGACATCCGCTTTGTGGGCATCTGCCATGATAACAACACCTGCGAGGCTCCCGTTGTAGCCGTCTCCTATGTCGACACCACCTTTGCCGACGTGATGTGGGAAGGCGGCGCAGGCACACAGTGGGTAGTGGAATACCGACTCGCGGGCGACGCCGGCTGGATTGTGGCCGACAGCACCACCTCGGGCACCTACACCCTCACCTCCCTCCAGCCCAACACCCACTATGAGGTGCGCGTAGGCGTGCTCTGCGACAGTGGCACCCGCTACACCCTGCCCGTCACCTTCACCACCAGCTGCGCCCTCATGCACCTGCCCTTCCACTTCACGCAGACCAATATGATTGCTGCCGCTGACAACGGCTTCACCGAGTGCTGGAGCTGGTCTACCTACTTCTACAAAGGACGTCTAAGTGACAGCCACCGCGGCTATGTGCGCAACGCTGGCAACGACGAGTGGTTCATGCTGCCCGCCATCGCCGAGCCCCTGGCCGGTACACGCCTGCGCACCTGGGCCGGCTCGTCAGACCAGGGTTGGTTCAAGGTGGGCATTGCCAGCCAGGCCAACTGCTCCGACGTGGTGTGGATTGACACCGTCATGGTACCTGCCTCCAACCCCAACACTACCACCGCTGAATATATCTCCTACCTCGACAACTACACCGGCGACGGCAACCGCATTGTCATCAGCCCCATCGTGAACAATGACTACCACTACATCTACTTTTTCGACTTCCATATCGAGCCCATCGAGGGCTGCCGTCCCCCCGTACGCCTCGCGCTCGACTCGGCCACGGCCAGCACCCTCTACCTGAGCTGGAGTCCCGTGGGAAGCGCCACCGAGTGGGCCGTCTATGTCGACGGTGTGCACCGCGGCACCACCAACGCCCCCAGCTACACCGTGGCCGGCCTCAACCCCTACACCCGTTACTCCGTGGCCGTGCGTTCGCTATGCGGCGACAACGACAGCAGTGATGCCGTCAGCGGCAGCTTCCTGACCGACTGCGAGGGCGAGTCGTGCTACATCACCGTCGACGCCCGTTCCGCCACGGGCGACGGCTGGCGCGGCGGCCACCTGACCGTCACCAACGGCATCCAGCAATACGATTTCACCATGCTGCGCGGCCACGCCGAGACGATGAGCTACCTCGTCTGCAACGGCACCCCGACGGTCTTCAGTTGGCTCTCGGGCAACGACGACGAAGTCTGCTCGTTCGTCATCCTTGGCCCTGAAGGCGACACCATCTACCGCACCCTCAAAGCCGACGCACTCGACACCAACTTCCTCACCGTCGACAGCATCTGCGGCCGTCATCAGCCCGACGACCCAGATGACCCTGACGATCCAGACGACCCAGACGACCCAGACGATCCCGATGACCCGCATGAGGGCATCAGTGGTGCCGACGGCATGGCCCTCCTCACGCTCAGCCCCAACCCCGCCCGCGGCATCGTGACCGTGTCGGGCATTCAAGCACCGGCTACCGTGAGCGTCGTCGACCTCAACGGCCGTGAGATCTACAGCACCCACACCGCTGGCAACAGCATGCGGCTCGACGTCAGCCGCTATGCCAACGGCGTCTACTTCCTCCGCGTTGTAGGCGAAAGAAGCAGCGGTATAAGGAAAATGGTAATCAGGAATTAATCCTCGGGATTGCCTCAATCAGCGTCCGCGTATAGTCAGTCTGCGGATGACGGAACAGGTCGTCGGGAGCACCGCTTTCGACGACCTTTCCTTTTTGCATCACCATGATGCGGTCGGACAGGTAGCGTGCCACCGACAGGTCGTGGGTAATGAAGAGGTAGGTATAACGGTAGCGCTCCTTGAGGTCGTTGAGCAGGTTGAGCACCTGCGCCTGCACACTCACATCGAGGGCCGAAACGCTCTCGTCGCACACCACCAACTCGGGCTGCAGGATGAGGGCACGGGCGATGCATACACGCTGGCGCTGCCCGCCACTGAGCTCGTGGGGATAGCGGCTGTACCAGTCGGGGTCAAGACCCACCTGCTGCATCAGCTCTCTAGCCTGGCTAGCCGCGCTAGAACGACTATTTCGATGCACCTTCAGCGGCTCGGCAATAGCCTCGCCGATGGTTATCCTTGGATTGAGCGAGCTGTAGGGGTCCTGGAAGATAATCTGCAATTTGGGGCGCAGGGCGCGTATCTGGCGGGCCGAAAGCTTGTCCAGCGGCGTGCCGCGATAGCTGACGGAACCCGACGAGTGGTCTATCAGGCGCAGCAGGGCGCGGCCCAGTGTGGTCTTGCCGCAGCCGCTCTCGCCCACCAGGCCGAGGGTTTCGCCCTCGTGGATGTCGAAACTCACGCCGTCCACCCCCTTGAGGGTCTGCAGCGGCCGCCCGAAGATACTGCGTTTCAGCGTATAGGTGACATCCAGGTCGCGGACGGAGATGAGTGGTTGACTGTCTTGACTAGCCGGACTAGGCTGGCCAGTCTTGCTATGGCTGCTAGGAATTCCATCGTTCTCCAGGTATTCCTCCACTGTCGGCAACCGGTAGGGTTTCCCCTCCAACGGCGGACGGCAGGCCAGCAAGCCCCGGGTATAAGGCTGCTGCGGATTGTGCAATATCTCGCTTGCAGGGCCGCACTCCACCACACGGCCGCGATACATCACCATGATGTCGTCGGCCACCTGGCCTATGACGCCCAGGTCGTGGCTGATGAAGATAATGCTGATGCCGTGCTTCTGCTGCAACGACTTGAGTAGGTCGAGTATGGTCTTCTGCACCGTCACATCGAGGGCCGTGGTGGGCTCGTCGGCAATGACGATGTCGGGGTTGTTGACCAGTGCCATGGCTATCATCACCCGCTGCTTCTGGCCGCCGCTGATTTCGTGCGGATAGCTGTCGAATATCTTCTCCGGCCGCGGAAGCATCACCTCCTTGAAAAGCTCGATGACGCGTTCCTTAAGGTCCTTAGAGTCTTTAAGTTCTTTAGGGAGATGCGCCTTCATCATTTCCAGCACCTGCGCGCCGCACTTCTGCACGGGGTTGAGGCTGGTCATAGGCTCCTGGAAGACCATGCTGATGCGCTGTCCTCGGATGGCGCGGAAGCCCTCTTCGTCGAGGGTCAGCAGTTCGGTGTCGTCGAGCCGGGCACTGCCGCCCACAGTGGCCTGCTTCGGTAGCAAGCCCATCAGCGCCAGGCTGCTGACACTCTTGCCGCTACCGCTCTCTCCCACGATGCCGAGCGTGCGTCCGCGGTGCAGGGTGTAGCTCACATCCTCCACCACACGGCGTCCGCCGAAGCTGACATTCAGCCCCTTGACATCCAGGATGACATTGTCTTGATTCACGCAGCGTGTTGTTTCTCCCCTTTATAACGCCATGGAGCCAAAAAAAGTGTGCCGGCCGAAAAAATAAAATGGCGATGACGACGCCCCTGCCATCCCCTCCCCATCCCCTCCCCATTTCGTTCGGGTTTGAGCGGAGCGGGACCGGAGGGGGACCGGAGGGGAAGCGGAGCGGAAGGGTGAAAAATATTTTCACATTTTTGGATATATGATGCTATATATTGGAAAAAAATTGTATATTTGCACTCTCGTTAGGATATTAAACATTAACAACAAAACATACTGCAACTATGACAAAATCAGAACAATTCATGGAGATGGAAGCCAAGTATGGCGCCCATAACTATCATCCGCTGCCCGTCGTTCTCGCCAAAGGTGAGGGCGCTTTTGTTTGGGACTGCGAGGGTAAGAAGTATTTTGACTTCCTCTCGGCCTACAGTGCTGTGAACCAAGGCCACTGCCATCCGAAGATTGTCAAGGCCATGTGCGACCAGGCCCATGAGCTGACCCTCTCGAGCCGCGCTTTCTACAACAACTGCCTGGGCGAGTGGGAGAAGTATGTGACCGAGTATTTCGGCTATGACAAGGTGCTGCCGATGAACACCGGCGCTGAGGCCGACGAGACAGCCCTGAAGCTGGCCCGCCGCTGGGGTGTGGTGAAGAAAGGCATTCCCAACGACGAAGTGATGATTGTCTGCTGCGAGGGCAACTTCCACGGCCGCACCATCACCATCATCACCATGAGCAACGACCCCGAGAGCTACGCCAACTACGGCCCCATGACTCCCGGTTTCCTGCGCATCCCCTACAACGATCCCGACGCACTGGAGAAATGCCTGGCCGAGCACGGCAAGAAGGTGGCCGGTTTCCTGGTGGAGCCCATCCAGGGCGAGGCCGGCGTGTATGTGCCGGACGAGGGTTACCTCAAGAAATGCTATGACATCTGCCACAAATACAACGTGCTGTTTATGGCCGACGAGGTGCAGTGCGGCATTGCCCGTACCGGCAAGATGCTGGCCTGCGACCACGAAGGTGTGCGTCCCGACCTGCTTATCCTCGGCAAGGCCCTCGGTGGCGGCGTGATGCCCGTCAGCGCTGTTCTGGCCGACGACGACATCATGCTGAACATCAAGCCCGGTGAGCACGGCTCCACTTTCGGTGGCAACCCCATCGCCGCCAAGGTCTCCATCGCCGCCCTCCAGGTCATCAAGGAGGAGCACCTGATGGAGAACGCCGAGCGCCTCGGCAAGATTTTCCGCGAGGAGATGAGCAACTTCAAGAGCCCGATGATTGAGAAGGTGCGCGGCAAGGGACTGCTGAACGCCATCATCATCAAGCCCCACAACGGCAAGGAGGCATGGGATGTGTGCCTGAAGATGCGCGACCTGGGCGTGCTGGCCAAGCCAACCCACCAGCACATCATCCGCTTCGCTCCCCCGCTGGTCATCACCGAGCAGCAGTTGCGCGAGGCCATGGAGCTCATCAAGGAGGCCATCAAGAGCTTCGAGTGATTGTTTACGTAACAGTAAGTAGACATTAGTAAAGTGGCCAAGACAAAACCTCGCAGAAGGCTCACTGTCTTGGCTACCTTTTTATAATTTATTAACCCTTAAATCAAATTACAATGGAAGAAAACCAAACCAACAATGTGCCAGTCATGAAACTGCGCACCAACCGTGGGCTGCTGAAGTTCATTCTGCTCACCATCGTCACGTTAGGCATCTATGCCATAGTGTGCTTTTCGCACGTGTCGAGCGAGATTAACAAAGTGGCCGGCCCGTATGACCACAGGAAGACGCTGCATTTCTGCCTCGTCTTCTTCATCCTCACTCCCATTACGGCAGGTATCTTTAACCTAATCTGGTGGAGTATGCTTTGCTCGCGCATGGATGACGAGTTGGCTCGTCGCAACATTGAATACAAGTTCGGTGCCGGCACCTACTGGGGCTGGAGCTTCTTTGGTAGCCTTATCCTTGTGGGACCGTTCATCTTTTTATATAAGTTCTTCAAGGCCATGAACCTGCTGAACGCCGACTATAATGTGAAAGGCTAAATAAAGCTATGGAAGAAAACGAAAAAGCAATAACTGAGATGCCGCGCAACCGCGAGATACGCCATGCGGCACGTTATGCCTTGAGAGGCAACTGGACCCAGGCTGTGCTGGCCACGCTGGTGTACACTCTCATTTGTTCGGCCGCCGGCTCCATTCCCTTGGTTGGATTATTGGTGGTGTGTCCGCTGGAGTTCGGCTTCATGCTGTGCTTCCTGCGCCTGGTGCGCGGCGAGGACAGCAGCGAGATGGTGGGCGACCAGTTTGACGTCTTCAACAAGTATGGCCGCTACCTCGGCGGTTCGCTGCTGGTGACGCTCTACACTCTGCTCTGGATGCTGTTGTTCATCATTCCCGGCATTGTGAAGGGCTATGCCTACGCCATGACGCCCTATGTGATGAACGACCGTCCCGACTTGGATGCCGACGACTGCATCCACGAGAGCCGCATGATGATGAAAGGCTACAAGTGGAAACTGTTCTGCCTGGACCTTAGCTTCATCGGTTGGGCCATACTCTGCATCTTCACGCTGGGTATCGGCCTGCTCTGGCTGCAACCCTATATCGAGGCTTCGCACGCCAAGTTCTATGAGGAGCTGAAAGCCCATCGCGCATAAGCGCGCCTGAAAGGGACACAAAGAGAGGGGCGCCCGCCGTATGGCGGGCGCCCCTCGTTTTGTGTGAGTCTACGACAGTAAATTAGTCTTCGTACTCCCAGTAGGTCTGGTAAGTGCTGCTGCTGCTGTAGTTCTCCTCGGTGTAGGTGCGGGTGTAGGTGCGCATCGTGGGCCACTTGCCGTCGTAGGTGTAGTTGTAGGACATCTGGTTGGTCTCGGTACCTTCGGAATCGGTGTAGGTTTCCTTAACAGAAACGATGTTGTTCTTGTTGCTGAAGGTGGTGGCATCCTCCATGAGGAATCCCTGATAAGGATTGGTGTTCTCGTCGAAGGTGTACTCGAAGATAGCGCGCTCGGCACCGCTGATCTGCTCCTGCTTGCTGATGTTCTTGCCGTCCCAGGTGTAGTTGATGGTGATGTTGCGAGCCTCCTTGGTGGCAATGTTCTTCACATAAGCCTCCTTGTCGAAGCAAGGCATGATAAGACCCATGATGTTGGCCTCGCGGGCAATGGACTTCTCGTTCTTGGTGCCCTTGGCGGTATACATTATATCAACCTTGGACAGCTTGCTACCGTCATAGGTGGCGGTAATGCTGCGCACGAGAGCGCCAGCCTCATAGGCGTCCATCTTGCTCAGTTTGCTGCCATCATAGGTGAACTCCACATAGTAGTTGTAGGCATAGCAGTCGATGCGGGTCAGCTGTTTGCCATCATAGGTGAAGTTGTAGGTCTCATCGATAGCGCCACTGGCTTTGTAGTAGTCAATGCTGATGAGCTTGTTGCCATCCCAGTGCCAGAACTCGGAGAGGTGTTTGGGGTTAGCCGAACTTTCCGAACCGTAGCTGGAAGTGTAGCTGTAGGTCGAAGCCTCATAGATGCGGCTGATCTTCTTGGACGGATTGTAGACACCATCCTTGTTGCAAGCGGCGAGCAGCATGACGCTGGCGCAAGCAAGAGCTAATAAAGTTTTTCCTTTCATAATGATTTATTTTTAAGGGTTAATACTATTATTCTTGCCATTATAAACGGCAGTGTATATTCATTATTGTATACTTATTACATCTATTAACATATTTTAACTTTTCTTAAAGGTCTGGGAATGGCATGTTTGGTTGCCCGCGCCGTCGGTCACCTCGACGCGGAGTTCGTTGGAACCCGTGCGCAGCCTACCTTTGACATCGATGAAGAGGGTGGCCGTCTTGCCGTCGAATTCGGCCAGCACCCAACTGCCGTTGAGGTAGCAGTTGTAAGTCTCCACACCGCTCAGGTCGTCGGTAATCTTCACCTTGAGAATGTTTCCCTTGAGGGGTTTGGCCTCAGAGAAATTGAGCGGCTTTACCTGGGGCGCCACGGTGTCGAGGGCGAGGGTGAAGGTGCCGAAGTCGCGCACCGAAGCGGTGTAGTAGCCATCGGTGAGGGTGGTCTTGTAGGCCACGAGGCGCTTGCCGTCGCGACGCACCACCACCGTCCGCGGATGGTTTTTCACAGCCTTGATGCCCACTTTATAGAAGAGCTGCGGCGAGATGGGGTTAAGGGTAGGTTCAACGGTGACCACGCCACCGCGCTCCGAGGCCGAGAGCCGGTCGTCGGCATAAAGCGTGTAGGCGGGCATGTCGACGATGAATGATGAATGATGAATGATGAACGGCTGGTTGTATTGGACAGGATGGAGGTTGGAGGCCTGCGAGGCTTGGATTTCGGCGGCAGACGTAGCGACATTCAGCGTAAACGACTGCTCGGCGAGGTTGTTCTTGATGTCGTAGACACGGACACGCACCTTGTGCGACGTGCCGGGCTTGAGGCGCAGGATACCGTCGCCCTGTGGCACACGCACCCACGGCCCGCGGGCGCCCGGAAGAAGGCGCGTGAGCAGGTAGGCCTGACGATGGGTGGCATAGTGAGGGTAGTCAATCAAGGCGTTGGAGAGACGGATACTGTCGACAGGGAGCGCCTCGGTGCTGTAGGCGTAGAAAAGCGTGCCGTCAACATAAACCTCCACACGGTCGGGGCCGTTCTTGGAGGTGGAGCCCTCAGCGGCATCAGTAGCATAGACTCCGATGTAGCAAGGGCTGGCGACGGTGACGCTGTTCTCCTTGCCCACCTGAACGGGGGCGCCGCCGACAGGATAGACGCGCAAGCCGCGGATGGTGGGCTTTACGCTGTCCTTGTAGGGCAGGCCAAAGCGCAGAGGATTAATCGTGGTGGTGTGGGTGTGCAGGTCGGCGGCACCGCCACGGCGCACCTCGAAGTGCAGGTGCGGACCGCCGCTGCCGCCCGTATTGCCGCTATAGGCCACCACCTGTCCCTGCTTGACGGGAAACTCATCGGGGGCGAAGAGTTTGCTGATGGTGTAGCTGCGACGGGCATAGTGCTCGTCAAGCACCGCCTTGGCCAGAGGACCGGCATAGCCGTTGAGGTGCATGTAGACGGTAGTGTAGCCGTTGGGGTGCTTGATGTAGAGTATCTTGCCACCGCCCCAAGGCGAGATGCTCACCTTGGCCACATAGCCGTCGGCAGCGGCATAGACGGGCTGCCCCACGGCGCCGCCCGTGCGCATATCAATGCCGGCATGGAAGTGGCCCGTGCGTATCTCGGCGAAAGTGGCGCTAAGGCCTATGTCCATGCCCAGCGGATTGCGGAAATAGCCCTGGGGAAGTTGCTGGGCCGACAAAGTAAAAGCAAAAAGGTAAAAGGTAAAAAATAAAGCTATTATGCGTTTCATTGTGCTTTGCTGTTATAGACTGCTATGCGATTGATGACGGGCGGAGCCATGCCCTCGAACTGGAAAACAAGCTGGCGCCAGCGTATCGGGTGGTCAAGACGTATGATACGCTTGTAACCCACGGTGGTACACAACGGCTGGTCGCCGAGGGTGTAGGAATAAAGGCCACCGTCGGGGTCGAGGAGCAGGTTGACGCTGGTGACTCGCTGTCCGAGGGGGATATATTCCTGAATAACTATGATGTCGAACTCGGTGATACTGTCGAACTCCAGCGTAAGTTCCGCCTTTTTGCTCGTAGCGGCCCAGTAGGTATGGTAGGCAGTATCAAGCACGTTTTTGGCAGCATACCCCCGGCGATGCCAGGCATGGGTCTTGGCACCCTGCGCCAGGTCGTGGCTGAAGATGCGGTCGCACTCAGCGCGGAAGGCACAGAGCACAGCGCTGTCCTCGGCGGGGATGCGGCCGCGGTCGTCGGGTGGCACATTGAGCAGCAGCAGGCCATTGCGACCCACGCTGTTGTAATATATCTCCATCAACTCATCGACCGACTTGGGGTGCTCGTCCTTGTGCCAGAACCAGCCCGGCCGGATGCTCACATCCACCTCCGCCGGTATCCAGCGATCGCCGTCCATGTCGCCGCACCCACCATTCTCCGTTTTCCGCGCTCCACTCTCCACTCGCAGTCGGCTCCAGTTGGTCTCCTCCGCGCGGCCATCCTCGTTGCCCACCCAGCGGCAGCCGGGGCCCACGTCGCTGAAGAGGACACACTGTGGGTTGACGTCCAGCACCGTGCGCTCGAACAGCGGCCAGTCGTACTCCTGACGCTTGCCGTTGGGGCCTTCGCCGCAGGCGCCGTCGAACCACTGTTCAAAGAAGGGGCCGTAGCCCTCGTGGACTTCCTTCAGGGTGTTGGAAAAGACGGTATTGTATTCCGGTGTGCCGTAGGCGGGATGGTTGCGGTCCCAAGGAGAGATATAGACTCCGGCCTTGATTCCGCCTTCGCGGCAGGCGTCGGTGAACTGCCGCAGCACGTCCTGGTCGGGCTTCACGGTGTGATTGCTGTAGGCGCTGGGCCAGAGGCAGAAACCGTCGTGGTGCTTTGCGGTTAGGATGATGCCGCCCATGCCTGCCTGCTGGGCCACGTTGACCCACTGTTGACAATTTAATGCCGTAGGGGCAAACACCTCCTCGGCCTCCTGCCCGCTGCCCCACTCGGCACCAGTGAAGGTGTTGGGCCCAAAGTGGCAAAACATATTGACCTCCATGCGCTGCCAGGCCAACTGTGCCTCGGTGGGCACAGGACCGAAAGGTTCGGGCGCATGTGTGCAAGAGACACATGCTGCCAACAGAAGCAACATGGCGCTACAACGACTTGCCCCAGCGGTCATAATTGGTCTCCACAGGAACATAGCGAATCATGGTCTGGTCCTTGATGAGGCGACGTGCGAAAGGTTTCTGATGTAGCTGCTGATGTTCGCGCAGCAGGGTAATCATGCGGCGCTGGTGCACCACAAAACGCCGCCGGTCCTCGGCGATGCTGTCCATGACAGTCACATACTCGGCCGGGTCGAAGTCGATGTTACAGTCGAGAATCCAGTTCAGCATCGTATCGTCGTCGATATCCTTGTCGAGCAGATTGGGATAAATGTTGTTGAACGAGCGGCGATACTCCTCGGAGATGCCGCAATGGGTCTTGATTTCCTTCCAGATATGGTCGTAGGTGCTCTCAAGTATCTTGCGATGGGCCTCGGCCTCGTTGCGTATGGCACGCTCGCGACGGTTGTAGATAATGGACAGTATCAGCATTACCGTCATAAACGGCAGCACAAATACAACCATCACCAGGACGAAGATTACTATAATCCACCCTATCATAGGAAGTTACATCCGTTTTTCCAAAGAGTTCAAAGTGCAAATTTACACAAATTTCACGGAATGAGCAAAGAATATGTGAAAAAAATACATTTTCGCCATTTGGGACGGCTGGTGGCATCTTTTTTCTGACATGTCGGAAAAAAGTCGTATATTTGCATTTTAAAATAAAGAATCAAGATGGACACAATAATTATTTTAGACTTTGGTTCTCAATACACTCAGCTCATTGCGCGCAAAATCCGCGAACTCAATGTTTATTGCGAAATCCATCCTTTCCACAAGATTCCGGCGCTCACTCCGGAGGTGAAAGGTGTGGTGTTTTCGGGCAGCCCGTTCAGCTGCAA